>OLGF01003306.1_pt1 | contig 13555 bp, 18 predicted proteins | sample 1604971 | NCBI WGS metagenome assembly OLGF01 (sample SAMEA3888902, study PRJEB22519) | human gut metagenome | biome: human gut; feature: human-associated habitat; material: faeces | place: Denmark | collected 2011 | reverse complement strand
CGGGGAACAGGCCCGGCAGAAGTTTCAAGGCCCGCATGGCAACGTGCGGGCCTTTATCATGCAAACGGAAGGAGGCGGTAATAATGCCATGTATCCGAGATTCTGCTGTGCAGCAGGCCATCGCAGATGCATATATCGAAAATGGCGGGAATAAGGAGCAGGCCGTTATTGCCGCCGGTTATTCCGAGCGGTATGCCCGGGGAAATGCGTCAAAATTAGTGGCAATTAGTGGCGTTCAGGAAAAAATTAACGCAAGAAATCGAGAGCTGGAGCAATCGCGCATTGCCGACATGACAGAAATCAACAGATTCTGGAGCGATACGATGCGCAATGCTGAATATGATATCAAGGACCGCCTGAAAGCGTCCGAGCTTCGTGCCCGGGCCGCAGGCGGTTTTGTTGACAAAGGGGAGCGCAGTGTCGAGCTGAAGGTGAAAAATCCATTTGCAGAGCTGACAACGGAGGAGCTGCGGAAACTTGCAGAAGATGGATAGGCAGAATATCGCAATGTACGCGCGTATCGAACTGGCGCGGCGCTGCTTTTGGGATTACTGCCGGCTGCGTGCCGGGGACTTCTATAAGCCGGACCGCCCGCATCTAGTGCGCCTGTGCAATGAGCTGCAATCCTTTTCGGAGAGCGATGAAAAAGTGATGATCGTGTGCGAGCCGCCGCGGCACGGAAAAAGCCGTACCGCAGGACTGTTTACAGAATGGCTGTTCGGCCGCGATAATACCGTGAAGGTAATGACCGGCAGCTACAACGAAAACCTTTCCTCTACGTTCTCCAAGGGCGTGCGCAATGGCATCAGCGAGCAAAAAGCAGACCCCAACGTTATAGTTTACAGCGATATTTTTCCGGAAACCCGTATCCAATACGGCGACGGCGCTACGAATCGCTGGGCGCTGGAGGGGAATCATTCGAGCTACCTTGCCACAAGCCCGAAGGGGACGGCAACGGGATTCGGTGCGACGTGGCTCATCATCGACGACCTTATCAAGCTGGCGGAAGAGGCATTCAACGAGAACGTTCTGGAGGCTCATTGGAAGTGGTTCACCGACACGATGCTCTCCCGTTTAGAGGAGGGCGGAAAAATCCTCATCATCATGACGCGCTGGGCCAGCGGAGACCTGGCCGGGCGTGCGATGGAGCATTTTACAGGGGCTGGCGAAAAAGTTCGGATGCTGGTTGAAAAAGCGCTGCAGGACGATGGCACCATGCTGTGCCCCGAAATATTGAGCCGTGCAAGCTATGAGATGAAAGTTCGGCCCATGAGCCCGGAAATCGCGTCCGCAAACTATCAGCAGGTTCCCATTGACCTGCAGGGCAGGTTATACCAGTCTTTCAAAACATACACCACACTTCCCTGTAAGCCGGATGGCAAGCCTATCCCGCTGCAGATACGCAACTACACCGACACAGCCGACCAGGGCGATGATTACCTGTGCAGCATCACATACGCGGACTATAACAACGAGGCGCTTGTGTTGGACGTGTACTTTACAAAGGCCGGGATGGAAGTAACCGAAGAAGAGACCGCACGCAGGCTTGCGGAAACAGGGTGCCAGGCTGCACGCATCGAGAGCAACAACGGCGGCCGTGGATTTGCCCGTAACGTGGAGCGCATTCTGCGGGAAAAATATCATTCAAACCGCTGCCGGATTGAATGGTTCCACCAAGGGGAGAACAAAACCGCGCGCATTCTGACGCATGCCACCTGGGTGTGCGATCACATGTATTTCCCGGCCAACTGGAAAGACCGTTGGCCCGAATTTTACACATCCATGTACAGATACCAAAAAGAGGGCAAAAACGCCCATGACGACGCACAGGACGCGGCCACGGGCATTGCGGAGCAATTTAATAAACCGAGCGGCTGGGGGTTCTCTTCCGGCCGCGTTGTGTAGCAGGAGGAAAGACGTATGCTGCAAATGAACGAGAAAGCCCTGGAGGCTTACAGCGCTGAGAATATCCAGCGCCTGGCGGACAGGATTGCGCCTGTTCTGGAGTACCGCCGCGAGATGTACAAGCGGTATTCCCGCAAAAATGGATTGTATGAGATCATCGGCGACGACGGGCAGGAGAAAACGGTGCCTTTTGAATACTACATCGCCAATATGGTGACCGGATACCTGAGCGGGAAAGCGCCGCAGTACAACGTGCGCTGCCGTAATTGCGGAGAGGGCGAAGCGCACGATGAAGCGTATATCCGTGCGTTCAAATCCGCCATTGACCATATTCGCCGCTACAACGACGACGGGGCCACGTACATGGAGCTTGTGCGGGATTATGTCGTCATGAGCGGCGCCTATTTGTATGTGTACGAGAACAGCGACAACGAAATCGTGTATACCCGTTTCGATTCAAAGCAGACGGTGGGCATATGGGATTACTCGACGCCTGTAAACCTGGTCGGGCTTGTGCGCATGTGGGCAGAAGAGGGCAGTGACGGGAACCCTCAGTCCGTAATCGAGCTTTTGACGAAATCCGGTACGCGCACGTTCCGTTCTTCTTCAGACGGCTACACAGAGGAGGCCGGAGACACTGGCTCCGCCTTATGGGGCGGAATCCCAGCCGTGGCGTTTGAAAACCCGGACAACATCGCCATTTTTGAGCCCGGCCTGAGCGACATCAAGGACTTTGAGCAGATTCGAAAAAATATCCGCAGCATGACACAGGAAAACGATGAGGCAAAGCTGCTGCTGAGAGGCTACAGCTATGAAAATCCGGCTACCATCCTGAACGAGCAGGGGGAAACCATTCCAAACCCGGCCCGCCTTGTGGAGGAACAGGCCATTCTGAACGCCCGCACCATCTCAGTGGACGATGATGGGGATATCCGTTGGCTGCTGAAGGACGTCAACTATTCCGGTCTGCTGGATGTGCTGAAGAGCCTGCATGATGAGATCACGATGCTGACAGGCGTGCCAAACATGACGGACGAAGCGTTCGCCAATGCGGACAACGCAAGCGCGCTGGGATATAAGCTGTACGCGCTGGACCAATACACGGCCAGCATGGACCGAATCTTCCGAAAGGGGTATCTGGCTCTGTGGGAGCTGATTTGCGGCCGTATCGCCAAAAAAGGGAGGAAATTTGATTTCCGTGATATCGACGTTGTGATGCAGCGGAACATCCCGACCGACAAGGATAAATCCATCAACCGTGCGGCCACGATGAAAAGCAGCGGCCTGTTCAGTGACGAGACCTGCATCAGCGAAAGCCAGGTGGAGGTGGACGCGGCGGAAGAGATCGCCAAGCGCGACGCAGAAGCTGCGGCGAACTACGAGCTTGCCACGGAGCGGGCAAAAGCGCTTGGGGGCGGAGACGATACGCCCGGACAGGATGATGACAAAACAGGCGAGGGCGGGGATTTGAATGGCACAGCAAGGCCGTAACGATAATACATATGGCTTTGACGAGCTGGCCTTCTGGCGGCCCATCGACGCGGAAAACAGAGCCGTATACAGGGCTGTCCTGCGGGAAAGCCGCGTGATACAGGACGAAGCCCAGGATATCCTCAACCGTTTTGCCGGGCTGTCCATGCTGGGGCTTCTGCCCAGGGCACAGGTGGAACGGCTGCACCGGGACATCACACGCTGGAAAAAACAAGGGGAGAGTACCGGCGAGCTGCGGCTGCTGATGCAGGACGCCCAGCGGCGGACAAGAATGCGCTGCGACGAGGCAATGCTGCTGTACCTGATGCACGTCATTTCCGACAGCTATGCCAGAATTTCAGAGGCAGACCGCGACGCCCTCCTGAGCGCCTCCAGAATCGCCTACAAGCGCGCTTTTGCCGAGGGGAACGAAATTACACGGCTCGGAACAAAAAACGCTCCCGGGGCCAAATTTGTGCGCGATACGCTTTCCAACAATCCGCTGCCCACGGGCCTGACCTATGAGCAGGCGTTGGCAGCAGATGCGGCGTACCGGGCAAGAGAAATCACCAAGCAGGCCGTTGTTGATTCGTCCCAGGGGAAAGAGCTTTCCATGGACAGCGAACCGATACAGGCTGTTTTGAAACGGCAGCGGGCGTGGCAGCTCCGTGAGGTGCAGAAAACGCCGGAGGGCAGATTCGCGGGCTACTACGATATGGTGATGGGCTTTATCGTGGGACACACGGTGGTTCAGGCGTTCATGGATGCAGGCGTGAAGGCGTACCGGTTCATAGCGACCGTCGACGACCGCACAACGGACGAATGCCGGGCGCTACACGGCAAGGTGTTCCGGATGGAGGAGCTGAAGCTGGGCATCAACGCCCCGCCCGTGTATCCGCCGCCGCATCCATGCCGCAGCGTGATTCAGGCGGTGGAGGTGGATGCGCCCGATAATGCGGCAGCATATGACCACCAGCAGAATGGTGATGCCCCAGTTCAAGCAAAAATTGCAGATGTCACAATACAGGGGCACACTCTTTATTCTGTAACTGACGCTGCGATACGGGCTGTGCCGAAGCCGTTTTTCCAAGATTTATCCAACCGCATGAACACGCAGGCACAGGCTTATGCCCGGGAAATACTTTCCAGCGTGAAGGGGTTGCCGGAGGGGACAGAGGCTACCATCTCTTTTTCGTTGGACGGTTCCTTGGTGAAGCGCGCGACAGGTACAACCGACGACATGAGCGTATCAATCCAGGATTTGAAAGAACGGTATGTTGCATTGCACAACCATCCAAGCAATGATATACTTAGCCCGGAGGATGTTGCCGCACTGATTCGCCATGATAATATGGCAGCGCTTGGGGCTGTTGGCAATAAAGGGGCTCTGTTCACATGCGAAAAAGTGTTCGGGTACAATAAACAAAAAGCAATGGGCTTCTTTCAAAGAATTGCTGACCAATATCCTGCATTTCGATTCGATCTCGAACAACGGTTTAGTTTTATGAAAAGCTTTGAGGAAGGCGCTGAAAAATATGGATTACATTTTACCTCTGTCCGATAAAGTAATCAAAGTTCTGCGTGGTTGCCTGGAGAAAGCAAAACCATATACCGCAGAGGAACGCGAAACTTTGAACTATCCTGAAGTCGGGGAGTTTTTTATTGACAGGCTTCTGACAGATCGTGAGGCTGCCACATACGCTATGGACGAACTGAAAGCAGCGGGCCTCTGGACAGAGGAGGATGAAAAAAAGGCATTCGGATAAACCACCACCCACGAGGCGGTGGTTTTTTCATGCCCATTTTTCGGGAAAGGAGAGGACATTATGCCGAAAATGTGCCCATATAACCGGGCGCGCGAAGTGCAGCGCTACAAGCAGAAAAATGAGCTGGACGAAAGTGGAAATATCAGCAGCTACGCCTATGAGATGCGGGTAGACTTTATCCCGCTGCCATGCACAGGGGAAGAGTGCGGGGCCTGGCGCGATGGCGCATGCCGTTATGCGTCTGTAAATCTGGACAACGAATGAAAGAATTTCCTCAAACTCAATAGCACAAGGCCCACGCTTCGGCGGCGGGCCTTTTGTTATACACGCATCCCCAAAAATAAGCCGGCGGGCGTAAAGCGCAAATAAGCCGCGCGGGCGTAAAACGCAGGAGAAGAACATGGACGAAAACAACATCACACAGGAACAGGCCACCACGACGGTTCAGGATGAACAGGCCCAGGAACCTGCGGCGGGCGCCGGCGCTGCACAGCAGCCCGCTGCTTCTGCCGCCGCTCCGGAGAAAAAGCCGGAGCGCACGTTCACCCGGGAGGACGTGAATAAAATGATTGCCGCCGAGGTCGGCAAAGCGCTCCAGAAGCAGCAGGAGGCCGACAGGCTGGCCCACATGACCGAAGCCGAGCGTGTGCAGCACGAGCATGATGAGGCCATCCGGCGGGCTGATGAGGCGGAACAGGCTCTGAACGCCTACAAGCTGCAGGCCGAGGCCTCCAAGCTGGCCAACGCTGCCGGGCTGCCTCTGGAATTTCTGGACGCCATCGACTTCCACACCGCCAAAGCCGAAACGGTAAAGGAAACTGTGGAAAAGCTGTCGTCCGTGTTCAAAAAGGCGGTTGAGGCCGCTGTAAATGAGCGCCTGAAGCAGCCCGCGCCCAAAACCGTGGCCGCACAGGTGCAGACCGAGCGCCAGCGGCTTGAAAAGCAGGCCGCTGACCTGAGCGTGCCGCTGGTCCAGCGAGTGGCGGCGAAAAACAAACTTTTCAGTAATCAGAAGGAGGACTAAAAGACTATGGCAAACATTACGACTACGGGCACCGTTTGGAACCTGCCCAACTATGCGGGTGAGCTTTTCACCGCCGATGCGGTGAACACCCCTATCCTGTCGGCCATTGGCGGCCTGACCGAAGGCGGCATGCAGACGGAGGACTTCGAGTTCCCGACTGACAGCCAGTACAATTTCCCCGAAGCGGCACAGCCTGCGATCACGGAAACCGCGTCTCTGACCGCACCCGCTCCCGTCGGCATCGTGCGCAGCCAGAATACCAACGTAACGCAGATTTTCCACGAATCCGTGGATATCAGCTATGTGAAGATGTCCAACGCCGGACGCATGAGCGGCCTGAACACTGCCAAGCAGGAAAACAATGTGCCCAACGAGAAAGACTTCCAGATCGCCAAGGCGCTGCAGAAGATTGCCCGCGACGTGGAATACACCATCATCAACGGTGTATACGCCAAGGCTACCGCTGCGAATGTGGCCAACAAGACGCGCGGCCTTCTGGCGCTGTGCGCCGGCGAAGGCGGCACCAATGTGGCGGCCGGGAGCAAAGCGCTTACCAAGGCGCTGATGCAGCAGCTTTTCAAGGCAATGTATGATGCGGGCGCTATCTTCAGCAACATGGTTTTGTGGACCGGCAGCACGCAGAAACAGCTCATCACGGATATCTATTCCTATGCGCCGACGGACCGCAACATCGGAGGCACCAACATCAAGCAGATCGAGACGGACTTCGGAAACATCGGTATTGCTCTGGACCGTTTCATGCCGCAGACAGCCGTGCTTGCCGTAGAGATGAGCGCTGTGCGTCCCGTGTTCCAGCCTGTACCGGGTAAGGGGAATTTCTTCTATGAGGAGCTTGCCAAGACGGGCGCCAGCGAGAAGGGCCAGATCTTCGGCCAGTTCGGCCTGGACCACGGCCCGGCATTCCTGCACGGCTCCATCACCGGCCTGACCTGATAGGAGGAAACGAACATGACCCCTGATGAAATCATGAAGATGGAAGGAATTGCGCCGGAGCTGCGCAAGGTTCTCGCGGAAATGGTTTCCGGCGCTGCAGATCTTGACGCGCGGGTAGCGGCGCTGGAAGAGGCCGCGGAACCCGGCGCGTAGGGGAGGCTGGTGCGCGATGAAGCCTGAAGAGAAGGCGAAGCAGCTGGACGTCATCCGGCGCCAGTTGGGATTGTCCGAAGCGGGCGAGGAGCTTGGCGACCTGTTCGACGGGTTCCTCGCCTCCGCCCTGATGCACAGCAACCGTACCAGTACCCCGGATGCGCTGCTGAAGCTGGTGCGTGACGCTGTATGCGCAGCATGGCGCCGCCGCGGCGATGAGGGAAGCACCGGAAGCACGGCGGGCGGGCAGAGCTATACCTACGAGGATATTGAAGCCACTCTGCACAAAAACATCGTGGCAGCAGGATTGCGGGTGCTGCGGCTATGAAACTGGAAAACAACAGCACCGTGTGGGTGACGACGCCTCATACCGCACGAATCAATGCCCAGGAGGAGACCGTCTACACCCGTCTGCGTGCGGTGGAGATCAATGTACAGACCGACCGCTCCGAGGTCGACGTCCAGGCGTATGGCAAGACCGTGAACGAGCTTATAAAACTGCGCAGCGAGACACTGCCGGACATAGGCAAGGATGACCGCCTGTACCTGACGCAGCCTGCGGTGCAGCGTACCGTAGAGATGCACGGGGAATCTCTGGAGGATTACGGACAGGGAGAGTATCGCGTGGAGGCCGTGCGCAGCGCGTTCACAGGCGGCACACACCCCAAAAATCCAACCGTGATAGAGGCGGTGCGCGTGAAATGGTGACTTTTGATTTCAAACGTACAGGACCGGGCCTGCAGTGCATCATCGACGGTTTGCCGGGAGCAATGGAACGCGGCGTACAGCGCGCTTTGGACGATACGGCGAAGCTGGCCATCCGGCTGGCTCCCAATATTGTTGGAAAGTGCATCAAAGTCGAGATGCTGAACAGTGAGACAGGCGAAATCGTCGGGCGCGTATACACCGACACCGGGGTGACGAGTTTCGCACCGTATGTGGAATTTGGAACAGGCGTCAAGGTAGATGACCAGGGCAACCCGGAGGCCATACGCCTCAAGCGTGCCAAGCAAATTCCGTGGTTTATCCATGTGAGCATGGTGCCACGCAGTTTCGCAAAATATGGATACCCGCTTATCGTAGGAAGAGACGGGGCGCAATACTGGGTTGTAGACGGCATGAAGCCGCATCCGTATTTCCACCCGGCGGCATTCAACCGCCGCGGGGACAACGTAGACGCCGTGAAGCAGGAGATCATCGCCCTTGTGACCGGAGGAGGTGGCGCGACTGATGCTTCATAGGAGCGCCAAACACCGTTTTTCGCGCAGCGAAAACCGAGATGAAATCGAGGAGGTGGTATCGGATGAATGACCCGCTGTACACATTGAATCAAGCAGAGTTTGCTGTGATGTTCTGGCAAGCGGTGGTGGATTCGGGCCTGTTCCCGGACGGAGAAAGCGTGATGCTGGAAAATCCCAGCACCCGCGCAGTATTCCCGTGCTGCACACTTTCCGTTCCGCTGGCGCGCCCCCTGTATATGGGACGCGCATACGATATTTCCATCACGGTTGAGGTATGGGCGGACAAGCAGCTTGACGCTGTGCGCCTGTTTGAACGGCTCCGCGCAGAACTGGAAAAGCTGAATCTGCGGCAGACCGGGAACGTGCCCAGCCAGCAGGACGATATCACGGAAAAATGGCGCTTCGGCGGGTACTTCGAGGTTCGCTGGAACGCCATTGACAACACATTTGAAAGAAACAACTGAACTGGAGGGATATACTTTGGCGAAATACAATGCAGAATTTACGCCTCCGTCCGCAACCATGCTGACCGAGCTTTACTATGCGGCAACGGAATCTGCGGCGCCCACGCAGATTTTTGGCGTGCAGGGCATCCCGGAGGTGGACACTCCGCCCGATGACATCACATACCGCACGCTGGAAAGCGACGTCGAGTTCGGCGTCCCGGGCGTCAAGCCGTTCAGCGCCATTGAAGTGGAGATCCTCTACTACAAAGAGCAGTATACGGCGCTGAAAGCGCTGGAGGGGCAAAATCTGTTCTGGTATGTAAAGCTGCCGGACAACACCGCCGGAAGCACACCCGCGGCAAAATCGCTCGTGAAAAAATGGAAAGGCGATTTCCGCATCACGCTGGCGGCCCTGGAGCTGGACGACATGGTGAAATGCATGCTGAAGATCTATAAGGCCACTGCGCCGGAGGACCTGACGACCGGCCTTCCCACCGGAGGCGGCGGCTGATTCTCGATGGACTACCGGACGGTAGTCCGCAGCATATGCTTGCAACCGTATGCTGCGGCGTGCCGTTTCGGCCTGAAAATACACAATGATCTGGAGGAAATGCAAATGCTTATCGTGACAAAAGAAAAAGAAGTAGAGCTGAAGCTGAAAACCCGCCTGATGCTGCTCCTGGAGGAACGGCTGCACATCGAGGACGCGCAGCTCTTTTGGCAGAAAGCCGCACAGGCAGGGAACATCCGTATCCTGACCACGGCGGTGCTGATTCTTTCCGACGGCGCTCTGAAGAAGCTGGAGGACGCCGCGGACCTGCTGGACGCATATCTGGAGGAAAACAGCGAGGTGTCGGTACAGAATTTGTACATCGACCTTTTGACGGAGATCAATGAACGCGGTTTTTTCGGCCGGAAGATGACCAAGGAGCGTCTGGAAGCATGGCTGGAGGAGCCGGCGCTGGAGTTCAACGAGATCGTCAACCGCGCAGTGGACCGGGTAGCCGAGGGTATGGTAGCCTCCGAACTTGGCGCGCGGTAATTGACGCCAGCCGGGCGGCCGCATATTCATGCGGTATATCCCCGCTGGAATTTGGGGAAATGACGCACAGGGAAATAGGGGAATATGTGCAGGCGCAGAACGACCGGCAGGAAGAAGACTTCAAGAAACAGGCGATCCTGCTGGATGGCCTTTACCGGCAATGGATATCCACGCAGCAGAAAAAACCAAGGGTGCTCAACCTGAAGGAGCTGTATCCGGGCCTGTTTGGGAAAAAGCCTCCCAGGCATATGACGCCAGAAGAACGGCGCGCCGCCGAAATTGAAGCATGGACAAAATTTTTGATGGGATGACCCCGGCAGAATCTGCCGGGGTGTTTCTGTATATCGCCAAGGAGAGGTGAGGACACATGGCGGTAACCGTAGAAGAGCTTGAGATCATCGTCAAGGCGAAAGCGGATGAGGCTCTTCCAATACTGGAAAAAGTGCAGGCAAAACTGAATGAGATGATGAAGAAATCTCTGCCTTCGTTACAACAAGCTGCCGGGACGGCCGCCACTGTGACGGAAAAAGCGGTAAAGAACGTTGAAAAGCCTGTGAAGGAGGCCGCGGAGGCGCTGGATAAGGCAGCAGCGAAAAACCGGAAAGTAAAAAAGAGCGCTGAAGATACTGCACGGTCCCTCGAAAAAGAAAAGGAAAAAGTCATAGGATTGGATGCCGCGCTCTCCGAAGCGGGGGACGGAGCCGGGGAAAAAATTACTGAATCCATGGAGAAGGCGGCTGGGAAAACCGAATCCATATTCGGAAAAATCCGGCGGGCAATCAGCTCTCTTTCCGAAAAGTCTCTGGACAAATTCAATCTTGAAGGACTGGATGAGGGCGACGCTGAAAAAATTGATTTTCTGCGGAGGAACTTGGAGAACACCGAGACCGCAATTGAGCAAACAAAAGACCGTATTGAACAGCTTCGGCTTTCGATGCGGGGGCTCAACGAGGATAGTATTGAGGGAATGTCGCTGCAACAGCAGGTGACCCGAGCCGAAAGCTCGTTGCTTTCGTTGGAACAACGTGCGGAAAGCACAAAGGCAAAATTGGATGACCTCACGGCCTCGCGGTTTTCAAGCTGGGGCGAAGTTGCGGCACACACCGCAAAAAAGATGGCGAAAGGGCTTGCACAGATCGCGCTTTCCATCCCTGTGGCTGGGCTCAAAGGCGCGGTGAAGATGTTCGGCAAACTATTTGGCATGGCGAAAAAAGGCGTATCTGCACTGGGGAAACTTGGAAAATCCATGCTGTCTTTCGCGCTCCACACAAAAAAAGCGAACGGCGGCGTCCAGAGCTTCGGCGTGCGGCTGCGCAGCATCGTATCCGGCGCCTTGATTTTTAACGGGATATCCGCAGCTTTACGGAAAATGACCGAATACCTGAAAAGCGCCATTTTGAGCACGCAGCAGATGCGTAGCGCTATGGGCAACCTGAAAGGTGCGGCGTCTGTCGCGGCAGCACCCATTATACAAACCCTCACGCCCGCACTGTCGGCGCTGGCCAATGCGGCGGCGACGGTATTTTCGTACATCGCAAAACTTATCAGCCTGCTGACGGGAAAGAGCGTCAGCAGTATGAAATCCGCTGCGAAATCCATGTACAGCTACGGCAGCGCGGCGGGAAGTGCGGCCAAGGACGTGCAGGACCTGCAAAGGGCAAATAACACCCTGGGATTCGACGAATTGAACGTGATCGATACGGGCAAGGCGGACGACACTTCAAGCGGCGGTGGCGGCGGCGCGGATGAAATACTTCCGAACTTCGATTTTGAGGGGAAATCCACGCTGCTCGACCAGGTGCTCGAGGCCATAAAGGGCGGAGACTGGAAAGGGGCCGGGGCGATTCTCTCGGAGAAGGCCAACAGCATTCTGAGCAGTTTCGACGCCAACGGCTGGGGGCAAAAGTTCGGAAAGAAACTGCAGAATGGCATCTCTTTCGCGTATGGGCTTATCACCACATTCGACTGGAACAGCCTGGGCGCGAAACTGGCCGGGCTTGTCAACGGTACGCTGAGCCAGGTGGACGGCGCACAGATTGGCACGCTTCTCGCTTCAAAATTCACGATTGCCATCCGCACGCTGGGCACTTTCCTGGCCACGCTGGATTGGGCGCAGCTGGGGCAGGTCCTGAGCGACGGAATCATCGGCGCATGCAATGCGCTTGTCGATGCGATTCACAGCGTAGACTGGAAGGCCGTAGGGACCGGCATAAAAGATATGCTGTGTAATATCGACTGGCCGGGTGTGTTCTACGCGGTGGGTTCTGTAATCGGTGCTGCATTCGGTGCGATGTACGGAATTATCACTGGCGCGCTTTCGGATTTGTGGAGCTGGATTAAAGAGCAGTTCTTCGCGGGATTCGACCAATTCGTGACCGGCGAAGGAAACCCGGAAGAGCTTGGCGTTCAGCTCATCACTGGTCTGCTCAACGGTATCTGGAGCGTTATAAAAGGCATTTTTGGCTGGATATACAAAAACATCTTCAAGCCGATTGGAGACGGAATCGCAGCCGCCTTCGACATGCACAGCCCGAGCCGTGTGGCCGAGGGCTGGGGCAAAAATATCATGCTCGGCATGCTGAACGGCTTAACGGCTATCTGGACAAAAATTACGGTATGGCTGGACAACATCAAGAACGGATTTATTTCCGTATGGGAGGGCATCAAAAATGCTCTGCGCCCCATCGTCAACGGCATCATCGGGTTTATGAACGGAATGATTTCCGGTGTCGTGAGCGGGATGAACGCAGTGATAGATGTGCTCAACCACCTGAATGTGCATATCCCGGATTGGGTTCCGCTGTTCGGCGGGAAGAGCATCGGATTTTCAATCGCCCCTATTAACGCACCGCAGATCCCGATGCTGGCACAAGGGGCGGTTATTCCGCCCAACCGGGAGTTTTTGGCGGTATTGGGCGATCAGTCCAGTGGCACCAACATTGAGGCCCCGTTGGAGACCATCAAGCAGGCGCTGGCCGAGGTGCTGGCTGAAGTTGGTGCATCTGAAGAACAGAACATCATCATAAACCTCACCACACTTTTGGATGGGGAGGCCGTATACAAAAATCAGGAAAGAATAAAGGCACGCAGGGGGCGCCGCGTAGTTGGCAACCCCGCACTACTGTAGGAGGCGGATGAAAATGGCATGGATAGAAACATCTGATGGAATTGCGGTTCCTCCACCGGCGCTTGGCAGCGGAACCGTAACCATATCATCGGCAGTGGATGGCGCACGCAACGGTAACGGCGATTTCATTGGACAGATAGTAGGAGATGACAAGTTCAAAATTGAATGTTCTTTTCAACTCCTGTATCCGGAGGAGATGATGAACCTGCTGAAAATATTTGACCGCAAGCGCGGCGGGAAGTTCATCAACACCTTTCGCGTATTCGACCCCCGTGTGAACGATTTCGTATACATGGATATGTATGTGGGCGACCGGAGCGGTACGCCGTACCTGGTGAACCCTCAAACGATGCGCCCATCGTTCTGGCGGGACGTCAAGGCGAATCTGATCCAGGTGTAAAAGGAGGCGGAAGGATGTATCCAGTAT
>OLGF01003304.1_pt1 | contig 13560 bp, 8 predicted proteins | sample 1604971 | NCBI WGS metagenome assembly OLGF01 (sample SAMEA3888902, study PRJEB22519) | human gut metagenome | biome: human gut; feature: human-associated habitat; material: faeces | place: Denmark | collected 2011 | reverse complement strand
TGGGACCAGCTTTTTACAGGTTCGCTGCCCGTGATATGGGCCTGACCTTTTTGAGCGGAGCGGTAGGTGATCCGTTTGGTGGCAGTTCCGGCATTGCGCGGATCAACAGCCTCCCTGTAGATACCAGGTGCAACAAGAACTTCATCACCTGGAAGAGCTTTGGCGGCAGCTTCTGAAATAGTTTTAAATGGGGATCTTTCGGTTCCGTCACCTGGACGGAGAGCAGAACCATCAACATAAATTATCATTTTCAAACCCTCCCGATCATTAATATATAAAGAATTATATCAGAAAATGTGAAATGCAGGAACTTGTTTCCGGTGGTTTACGAAGAAAAAAAATCATGGTATCATGTATACATGATAAAAATGTGCATTGAGAGAATATAATTATAAAGGAGAGATTATGAACCAGGATACACAGACACCGCACAAGAGACGTGTGCGTTATAAAGGAAAATACCCGAAGAAATTCGAGGAGAAATATAAAGAGTTACAGCCGGAGAAATACAAGGATACAATCGCGCATGTAATCCAGAAGGGAAATACTCCTGCCGGAATGCACATTTCCATCATGGTAAATGAGATCCTTGATTTTCTGAAAATCCAGCCGGGTGAGATAGGATTCGACGCGACACTCGGATACGGTGGACATACAAAAGCAATGCTGGAATGTCTGAAAGGTGAGGGGCACATCTATGCAACAGATGTTGACCCGGAAGAGTCTGCGAAGACAAGAAAACGTCTGGCAGATCAGGGATTCGGAGAAGACATTTTAAGTATCCGTCTGCAGAATTTTTGCACGATCGATGAGATTGCAAAAGAAGTTGGAGGATTTGATTTTATCCTTGCGGACCTTGGAGTTTCCTCTATGCAGATCGACAATCCGAAGAGAGGATTTTCCTTCAAAGTTGACGGACCGCTGGATCTGCGACTGAACCAGGAGAAGGGAATCAGCGCAGCAGAGCGCCTTGATAACATTTCCGAGGAAGAACTCGCCGGAATGCTTTACGAGAATTCAGATGAGCCATACTGCGAAGAACTGGCGAAAGCAATCACGGATGAGATTCGCAGAGGCAATCGCATCGATACAACAACAAAGCTTAGAAATGTCATCGAGAAGACTTTAGATTTCCTTCCAAATAATAAAGAAAAGAAGGACATTATCAAAAAGACTTGCCAGAGAACATTCCAGGCACTTCGCATAGATGTCAATAATGAGTTCGAAGTGCTGTATGAATTCATGGAGAAACTCCCGGGAGCATTAAAACCGGGCGGAAGAGTGGCAATTCTTACATTCCATTCCGGAGAGGACAAGCTTGTAAAAAAAGCACTTAAAGCAGGATACAAAGAAGGAATCTATTCCGAATATGCGAGAGATGTTGTGCGTCCGTCAGCACAGGAATGTGCACAGAACGGAAGAGCAAGATCTACGAAGATGCGCTGGGCCGTGAAGGCGGAATAGTTGACTTCAATATAATGAAATGTTATAGTTAGTCAGAAATAATAGCGTTCGGTGCTGTTTGATCAGAGAATATATTTCCATATCCTGATCGAAACAGGTAAAAGGGAAACAGGTGCAAGACCTGTACGAACTCGTCACTGTGAGCAGAGATGCGGTCTTCTTAGAAATTAGATTTCAGAAGACCGCTCCTATACAGACAAGTGTGGAGAGTCCGCACATCCACTGGGAGACCGGGAAGGTGTTCTGTATAGAAGATCTGTAAGTCAGGAAACCTGCCGGCCGTTGGTGCGGGGAATATACGAATTCCAGATCACGAGTAATTGATTGTACCGAAAAAATCATTCATTCGATTCAGGATAATTCTATCCATTTTCCGTATTTTATAATTCACAACTTAAGAGGAGACAAAAAAGAAATGAAAAATAAGAGCAGATGGCTTGCGCTTATGCTGACAGGTTCTATGGTGATTTCACCATTGTCTTATACAAGAACATATGCGGCAGAAAATGAGCAGCAGTGTGAGACAAATTTACAGGAAACTGTAGAGGTGGAAGAAGCTGATTTAGATAAGAAACAAGATGAGAGTCAGACAGAAGACGCAGGAAATGTTAAAGAAGATAAAGGAAATGACGATTTAACAAAAGAAGATCAGACAGAGGAATCTGATAAAGTTGATAATTCTTCGGATAAATCAGATAATCAGAATTCCATCGAAGCAGAAACAAAACCAAATTTAGAGAATAACTCAGAAAATAATTCAGAAGAGAAAGATACAGAAACCACCGGGAAAAATCCAGGCACAACTGTCTCAGATCAGGTTGCAGACGAAAAAGCTAATAACAAGGATACACAGATAAAAGATGAGACAGGAAAGTCAGAACCTTCTACGGATTCTAACGATTCTACGACTACTCCGGAACCGGAACTTCCGCCACTGCAGGAGGCTCCTTCTGTAACAGGAGAATCTGTGAAAGTAGTAAAAGAAGACGCTGAAGAGTTCAAGATGTTCAAGGTCAGTGAATCAACAGTTGTTGAAAAGGATGGCGAACTTGATATTACGATCAAGACAAACAACACAGGATTTGATGCGCTATATCTTGGTTCAAAAGATGATTTGTTGAAGGCATCTGTTATAGAAAGAACACAGGATGAAGAAGGTGCATGGACATTTCATTTCAATGTTCCGAAAGAAAAGGCAGGCCAGACAATTCCGGTATCTTTGAGAAAGTCAAAAGATCAGACCTGGTATGACAAACAGTACTTATGGATGTACATTCCGAATCCGGGAGAAACTTCAACACCGGATCCGGCACCAACGCCAACACCGACACCGGAAGCAACAGTAGCAAACGGAATCTACAGTATGGACGTAACTTCCAGTTCTTCCATGTTTAAAGTAGTGGATTGTATTCTGACAGCAAAAGACGGAAAAATGAGTGCCGTGCTTACATTAAGCGGAACCGGTTACGGCTATCTGTACATGGGAACAAAGGAAGAGGCTGCAAGCGCAGATCAGTCATCCTGGATTCCATATCAGGTGAATGAAGAAGGAAAATATACTTATACTGTTCCGGTAGAAGCGTTGGATAAGGAAATCGCAGTAGCAGCATATTCCATTAAAAAAGGAATCTGGTATGACAGAATGCTGACTTTCCAGTCAGAGACAATGAAGAAGATTGCCGATCTTAATTCCACAGACTCAGAGAATAAAGGTGATTCCGGAAATACAGGAAACAACGGAAACACAGGAAATTCCGGAACTACTGGTGGTTCCAATAATACTGGTAATACAGGAACGAACAATTCTGCTTTCCCAGGCGGTTCTGTATCTGGAACTAATTCAGGAAAAACAGATGGAAATGACGGAAAAGCAGATAATGTATCAAAATACGAATCCGACACAAGCGGCTCTACTTCTCATGTAGACAGTGGAACAACACTGAAAGATGGTGTATATACTCCGGATCGTTTTACCTGGTCAGGTGGAACAGGTAAGGTTCAAATCACTTGTAATAAAGTAACGATTAAGAACGGACAGGCTTATGCAACGCTCGTGTTCAGCAGTGATCATTATCAGTATGTGAAAGCGAACGGAAATAAGTATTACACAACAAAGGGCGGCGGGTCAGCGACAGTTGTTATCCCGGTTGCATTGAATCAGAACAATAAGATTATTGGAATGACAGATAAAATGTCTGTCGCACATGAGATAGAATATACGATTTTCATTTATCTTGCAGCGGCGAATGGAGGAACATCTGCAAACGGAACAGATGCTTCAACAAGCAGTAACCAGAAGCTGGATGAAAAAGCACCTGAAATCATAGGTTTGGAATATCAGTCAGAGACAAAGCTTGACTATGCAGAATATTTCAAGATTTATCATTATGATCAGGGGATTGTACTTCTTGAAATCGATATGACGAAGGACACAGCAAGAGACCCTGAAAAAGCAGAGGAAACAAAGTCTGAAAATGAGAAGTCTGCAGAAGATAAAGAGAAGTCTTCCAAGAAGAAAGTAGCTTCTGTTACAATCAATAGATCAGAAGATTCTAAGAACTCAGATGCAGAAAGCAAAGTAGATGCTTCTGCCGAGGAATCCGCAGCTTCGGATAACAACGGCACAAGCGAACAGGAACTGGCAGCAGAGCTTTACAAGGGAAATGTTGTGAAATATCTGATCGTTCCGGAGGATGTGGAAGTTCCGGTTGGTCTTGAGCAGGATATGATCATTGTGAAAAAACCGACAGATCATACTTATGCAGAGTCTGATGAGATTCTGAATATGATGAAAGATCTCGATCTTCTTGATAATATTGCGGCAGTTGGAATGAAGAGCAAAGACTGTACAGTATCCGAGATTGCTGATAAGATGAAAGCAAAAGACGGAGAGAAGAATGCTGAAGTTGCATATGCAGGAACAGCGGACAAGCTGAAGTTGAAGAACCTTGTGAAGAGTGAAGTGAATCTTGCTTTGTTTACAGGAGATATTCTTCCAAGAGAAGATTCTGAGGAAAATGCAGCGAAAGATACTGACAAAATAGTAGATAAAGACAGTAAAGATACAAAAGAGACTCTGACAGTAGAAGAGAAGACGGAACAGTTCGAAGAGCTGACAGAAAAGCTTGCAATGCTTGGAATTCCGGTACTCGTTGATCGTTCTTCCGAGGAAAAGACAGAACTTGGAAAGCAGGAGTGGATCAAGGTTTACGGTGTTCTCTACGGATGTGAAGAGCTGACGAACGAGAAGTTTGATGCGGCAGTAGCAGCGGCAGAGAAATAGGAGAGAAAAATAGAATGAAGATAAGAAGATGCAGAATCACAGCGTTAATGCTTTCAGCTGCACTTCTGCTCGGAGGCTGCGGTTCTACCGCAGCCTCCGGTGGAAACAGCGGTAATAATTCAGCAGGTACAGATGTAACAAAGGATAAGACCAAAGATGTAGCCGACAAGACAAAAAAAGCACCGGAGATCGAAGGGCTTACTTATGAATCTACAATGGATCTGACTTACGCGACAGAATTCGATGTATACTATTATAAGGATGGATATAAGTTGATCGATGTCCATGAAGATAAGCAATATCTGATTGTTCCGGAAGGTGAAGAAGAACCGGAAAATCTGGCGGATGATATTGTTGTGATCCAGCAGCCGACAGAGAATATTTATATGGCGGCGACAGCATCCATGTCTCTGTTTGATGCAATCGGCGGAATTGACAAGGTAAAATTCTCCGGACTTGAGGCTTCCGGCTGGTATGTAGAGAGTGCAAAGGAAGCAATGGAATCCGGAGCGATGACATTTGCGGGAAAATACAGCGAACCGGATTATGAGACTCTCGTTGACGGAGACTGTGATCTGGCAATCGAATCAACGATGATCCTTCATACACCGAAGGTACAGGAAATGATCGAAGATCTTGGGATTCCGGTATTTGTAGACTACTCCAGTTATGAGTCACATCCGCTTGGAAGAACCGAGTGGATCAAGCTTTATGGGGCGCTTCTGAATAAAGAGGAAGAAGCGGATACATTTTTTGACCAGCAGGCTCATGTGATCGAGGAACTGAAAGGATTCGAGAACACGGAAAAGACGGTTGCTTATTTCTATGTGAGTACAGATGGTTCAATTGTTGTGAGAAAATCTGACGATTATATTCCGTCAATGATCGAAATCGCAGGTGGAAGATATGCGTTCAAAGATCTGAAGAATCCGGACAGCAACGCACCATCTGTTAAACTGACGATGGAGGAATTCTATGCGACTGCTGTAGATGCAGATTATCTGATCTACAACGGGACGATCGACGGACAGATAAATAGTATCAGTGAGTTGGAAGCAAAGAATGAATTGTTCTCTGAATTCAAGGCGGTGAAAGACGGAAATGTCTGGTATACCGGAAAGAACTTATATCAGGCAACAGATACAGTCGGAGAGCTGATCAAAGATATGCATCTGATGCTGACAGACAGTGATGCATCTCAGATGACATTTCTTGAAAAGATGGAGTAGAAGAATGGAGCAGACAAGTTTTCATCAGGAAAATTTCAGACGGCGTACAAGATACACAGCGGTATTTCTGATTCTTGCAGCAATATTTTGTGTTGTGACAGTGCTAAATATCAATACCGGAAATGTTCATATTCCGGTGCCTAAGATTCTGCGCATTCTCTTTCTGAAAGAAGGAGCTGCGACAGAGTACAATATTATATGGAAGATCCGTCTTCCGAGAATTCTGATGGCAGCGCTGCTTGGTGGTGCATTGTCTCTTTCAGGCTTTTTGCTGCAGACATTTTTTTCTAATCCTATTGCCGGACCTTTCGTTCTCGGAATTTCTTCCGGAGCGAAAATGGTCGTGGCACTTACAATGATCGTGTATTTGAAATATATCGGAAGATTTTCTTCGTATACACTGATTCTTGCAGCATTTATCGGGTCGCTGATCTCGACAGGATTTATCCTTCTGATGTCGAAAAAAGTGCAGCATATGGCGTCTCTTCTTGTCGGGGGGATCATGATCGGATATATCTGTTCGGCTATCACAGATTTTGTTGTGACATTTGCGGATGATTCTGATATTGTGAATCTGCACGGATGGTCACAGGGAAGTTTTTCCGGAATGAGCTGGAGCAATATTCGTGTGGCAGCAGTGGTTGTCGGACTTGCGGTGCTGTTTACATTTTTCCTGTCCAAACCAATCAGTGCATATCAATTGGGAGAAGCATATGCGCAGAGTATGGGAGTCAACATCAAGACGTTTCGCGTGATTTTGATCTTGCTTTCCAGTATTCTGTCAGCGTGTGTGACAGCATTTGCGGGACCGATTTCCTTCGTGGGAATCGCAGTTCCGTTTCTTGCAAGGAAGGCATTTGGAACGTCAAAACCGATCGTGGTTATACCGGGAACGTTCTTTATGGGAGCTGTGTTCTGTATGATCTGTGACTTGATCGCACGAATGGCACTGGCACCGGTGGAATTGAATATCAGTACGGTGACTTCTATTCTGGGTGCACCGATCGTTATCTATATGATGATACCGAAGGGAGGAAGAAAATAAGATGGCAGATTATTATTTTCAAATGAAAGACCTGTCGGTAGGTTATAATGGAAACTCCCTGATCCGTGATATTAATATCGGGATCAACAAGGGGGAGATCGTGACTTTAATCGGGCCGAATGGTTCAGGAAAGTCAACGATTTTGAAAAGTATTACAAGACAGCTGAAAGTCGTTGGAGGGAATGTATTTTTTGACGATACTTCTCTTCTGAAACTGCCGTATAAAGAGCTTGCGTCTAAGATGGCGGTCGTGTTGACGGATCGGATCAAGACAGAGTTGATGACTTGTCATGATATTGTGGCAACCGGACGCTATCCTTACACAGGACGACTTGGGATTCTGACGCAGGAAGATGAATGTCTGGTGGAAGAGGCGATGCAGGCGGTGCATGCGCAGGAGCTCGGCAACCGTGATTTTAATGCGATTAGTGACGGACAGAAGCAGCGCGTTCTGCTGGCGAGAGCAATCTGTCAGGACCCGGATGTGATCGTTTTAGATGAGCCGACTTCATTCCTGGATGTAAAATATAAGTTGGAGCTGTTGTCTATCCTTGAGCGGATGGCAAGGCAGAAGAAGATTACGGTGATTATGTCTCTTCATGAAATCGATCTGGCACAGAAGATTTCAGATAAGATCATCTGTGTCAAAGGCGAGACGATTTCACATTACGGAAGTCCGGAAGAAGTATTTACAGAAGAAATCATTCGCGAATTGTATGGAATCAATAATGGATATTTTGACCCGCTTTTTGGAAGTATTGAACTTCCTGCGCCGGAGGGTGAGCCGGAAGTGTTCGTGATCTCTTCCGGCGGAACTGGAATCCCGGTTTATCGAAGACTTCAGAAGGAGCACATCCCGTTTGCGGCAGGTATTTTATATGAAAATGATATGGATTACCGGCTGGCAAGATTACTGGCAGCAGAAGTGATCACGGAAGAACCGTTTGAGGAGATTCGGGAAGAAACGCTTCAGAAAGCATTTGAGACAATAGGGAAATGTAAGCGTGTGATCAATGCCGGAGTGAAGATCGGAACATGGAATATAGGGATTGAGAGATTGCTTGAAAGAGCAGAAATAGAAGGAAAATTATAAAAACGTATAAAAATGAGCCGAGATAGCATTTTAAATGTGTTTTAAAAAGCGCTGTCAACGCTCTTTTTTGTTGCTATTCATGATTGTGAATGGTAGAATAGAACAGTATAGGCTATAAAAAAGATGGGAAAATAGCAGTACAGACTGTTATGTGATGGGAGGCAATTTATGAGTAACAATGGACAATCAGCAAAGAGAGCAAGCTTCTCGGGTAAAATCGGATATGTGCTTGCTGTTGCAGGCTCAGCAGTCGGCCTGGGAAATATCTGGAGATTCCCGTATCTGGCTGCGAAATATGGAGGGGGAATCTTCCTTCTCGTTTATCTGATTCTGACCGTATCTTTTGGATATGTTCTGATCATGTCAGAGACAGCACTTGGAAGAATGACAAGAAAAAGTCCGGTTGGAGCTTTTCAGACATTTGGTAAAACAAAATCATTTAAGATCGGCGGATGGCTCAATGCAATAATCCCTATGCTGATCGTGCCGTATTATAGTTCGATCGGTGGCTGGGTTATCAAGTACCTTGCAGAGTATTTGAAAGGAAATGTGCAGACTGTTGCACAGGACGGATATTTTACAGAATTTATTTCAGATTCTTTTCAGGTAGAAGCATGGTTCATCGTGTTTTCTATTCTTGTATTCTGCGTTATCCTGGCAGGAGTTGAGAATGGTGTAGAGCGAGTATCTAAGATTATGATGCCAATCCTTGTTATCCTTGCGGTTATCGTAGCAATTTATTCTGTAACAAGACCGGGAGCAATTGAAGGTGTGAAGTACTTCCTGATTCCGAATCCGAAGCACTTCTCAGCAATGACGGTTGTTGCGGCAATGGGACAGATGTTCTACTCCCTGTCAATCGCGATGGGAATTTTGTATACATATGGTTCTTATATTGGTAAAGACGTTGATCTTGAGAAGAGTACAACACAGGTTGAGATTTTCGATACAGCAATCGCAATGCTCGCAGGACTTATGATCATTCCGGCTGTATTTGCATTCTCCGGTGGTAATCCGGATGACCTGCAGGCAGGACCGTCTCTGATGTTCATCACACTTCCGAAAGTATTCGCAAGTATGGGCGTTGGAAGGCTGGCTGGTATCCTGTTCTTCATATTGGTACTTCTTGCAGCAGTGACAAGTGCAATCTCACTTCTGGAGACAAGCGTATCTACATTCCAGGATGAACTTCACTGGAGCAGACCGAAATGCTGTATCCTTATGGTTGCTGTTATGCTTATAATCGGAACCTTATCTTCTATGGGATATGGAGTACTGAGTTTTATTCAGATTTTTGGAATGGCATGTCTGGATTTCTTCGATTTCCTGACAAATTCCGTGATGATGCCGCTTGCAGCACTTGCAACATGCTTCCTGATTGTTCGTACTGTTGGATTTGACAAGATTGCAAGGGAGATTGAGCAGTCATCTGCATTTAAGAGAAAGAAATTATACATGTTCTTTTTGAAATATCTGGCACCAATCTTCCTGGTCATTATTTTACTTAGTTCTATTGCAAATGTATTGGGAATTATTTCTATGTAATGGAAAATGCTTGTTAAAATAGACAAGTAATCTTGCTGTAAATCTACCTGCATGGTATAATATGACTAGACTTGTAAAGTTTAGAAACAGTTCAGCCATACAACGAAGTGGTCATAAACTGACGGTCTTACGTTGTATGGCTGAATTGCAATAATTTTACATTTTAAGTAAATGATAGGAGTGATTAAGATGTATCAGGAAGAGTATAAGCGCTGGATGACAGCAGACCTGGAAGACGCAGATCTGATGCCTGAATTAGCAAAAATCGAGGGAAATGATGATGAGATCAAGGAGCGTTTCGCAGTTGCGCTGAAGTTTGGAACAGCCGGACTTCGTGGTGTTCTTGGAGCAGGAACAAACAGAATGAATATCTACGTTGTTCGTCAGGCTACACAAGGACTTGCCAACTGGGTAAAGACACAGGGCGGTACACAGACAGTAGCAATCAGCTACGACAGCCGTCTCAAGAGTGATGTGTTTGCGAAGACAGCAGCAGGAGTTCTTGCAGCGAACGGAATTAAAGTAAGAATTTACGATGCTCTGATGCCGGTACCGGCACTTTCATTTGCAACACGTTATTATAACTGTAACGCAGGTGTTATGGTAACAGCATCCCACAACCCGGCGAAGTATAACGGATATAAGGCATACGGACCGGATGGATGCCAGATGACAGATGATGCAGCAGCAATCGTATACGAAGAGATCCAGAAGACAGATGTACTTACAGGTGCGAAGTATATGTCTTTCGCTCAGGGAGTTGAAGAAGGTCTGATCCGTTTCGTAGGAGATGACTGTAAGGATGCACTGTATGAGGCAATCGAGTCCCGTCAGGTTCGTCCGGGTCTGTGTAAGAGTGCAGGACTTAAGCTTGTATACAGCCCACTGAATGGATCTGGATTAGTACCGGTAACACGTGTACTTAAAGACATCGGAATCACAGATGTAACAATCGTACCGGAGCAGGAGTATCCGAATGGATATTTCACAACATGCAGCTACCCGAACCCAGAGATCTTTGCAGCACTTGAGCTGGGACTGAATCTTGCGAAAGAGACAGGCGCAGACCTCATGCTTGCAACAGACCCAGATGCAGACCGTGTAGGAATCGCTATGAAGTGCCCGGACGGATCTTACGAGCTCGTTTCAGGAAATGAAGTCGGAGTTCTTCTTCTTGACTACATTGCAGCAGGACGTATCGAGAAAGGCACAATGCCTGAGAAACCGGTAGCAGTGAAATCTCTCGTATCTACACCACTTGCAGATGCAGTTGCAGAGCATTACGGAGTAGAGCTTCGTAACGTACTGACAGGATTCAAATGGATCGGAGATCAGATTGCGAACCTCGAGGCAGCAGGAGAAGTTGACCGTTTTATCTTCGGATTTGAAGAGAGCTACGGATACCTTGCAGGACCTTATGTACGTGATAAAGATGCAATCATCGGATCTATGCTGATCTGTGAGATGGCCGCTTACTACAGAAGCATCGGAAGCTCACTGAAACAGAGACTGGAAGAGATCTACGCACAGTACGGACGTTATCTCAACAAGATCGATAGCTTTGAATTCCCGGGACTGAGCGGAATGGATAAGATGTCAGGAATCATGGAAAATCTTCGTAAGAATCCTCTGGAAGAGATCGCAGGATACAAAGTAGCCAGCGTGATCGATTACGAGAAGACAGAAGAAACAGGACTTCCGAAGGCTAACGTACTTGTTTACAAACTGGAGAACAACGAGACAGTAATCGTTCGTCCATCCGGAACAGAGCCGAAGATCAAGATCTACTACACAACACTTGGTAAAGATCTTGCAGAGGCAGAAGCTGAGAAAGAGAAGCTTGCAGAAGCACTGAAACCTATTATGGAGTAATAGAAGATGGGAAAGGGGATCAGATATCTGGTCTCCTTTTTCACTGTCGCAAAAAATAAGTAGTAAATATGTAGCATATATGTTAAAATCAATACATTACAGTAAAGTAATAAAGTGATTAGAGAATGAAACAGATGGAGGAATATTACGATGTATATAACATGTCTTGATGTAGAGGGAGTACTTGTACCGGAGATCTGGATTGCATTCGCAGAGGCGAGTGGAATTCCGGAACTCAAGAAGACAACAAGAGACGAACCTGACTATGATAAACTGATGAATTGGAGACTTGGAATTCTGAAAGAGCATGGTCTCGGACTGAAAGAGATCCAGGAGACAATCGCAAAGATCGATCCGCTTCCGGGAGCGAGAGAGTTCTTAGATGAGCTCCGCACATTTAGCCAGGTAATCCTGATCAGTGATACATTTACACAGTTTGCGACACCGCTGATGGAGAAACTCGGATGGCCGACACTGTTCTGCAACAGTCTGGAAGTAGCTGAGGACGGCGAGATCACAGGATTCAAGATGCGCGTAGAGCAGTCTAAACTGAGTACTGTGAAAGCACTGCAGTCTATCGGATTCGACACGATCGCAAGTGGAGATTCCTACAATGACCTTGGCATGATCCAGGCAAGTAAGGCAGGATTCTTGTTCCGCAGCACAGAGCAGATCAAAGCAGATCATCCGGAACTTCCGGCATATGAGACTTATGATGAGCTTCTGACAGCGATTAAAGACGCGATGAAATAGAGGATGAAAATACGAAAAAGCATCTGCACAGCCTGAATTGGCCGGTTGCAGATGTTTTTTATATGTTAGGAAAGTTCTTTCCTAACATATAAAAAAACGCTCCGCTTAGGATGCGCACTGCGGCGTACAAGGTAGGCGTCGCAAGCGGTCTACGTTTCCACTTCGGTCCTTGCTAAACAAGCGCCACTGGCGCTTAGCAACGCCACAGGCGCAAGAATGTGCTGAGCACATTCTTTGTTCTATATAGATTAATGTAGAAAATCATGATAAGATAGAAAGACAAAGAAGTATTAGCAGAATCAGCAGTATAGAAAAATGGAATCTGTAAGATTGGATGAATAAACAGGAAAGGACTACAACCAACATGTTATACGATGAAATCATGAAGATAGTGACACTGGCAGGGGAACTGATGCTTCAGGCACAGGACGAGGAACTGACAGTTTTTGATAAAGAAGGAACTGCAAACTTTGTGACAAAGCATGACAAGGAGATTCAGTTTTATCTGATTCAGAACCTGCGTCAACTCATACCGGAAGCGACATTTCTTGCAGAGGAAGACGGGATGCAGCAGGAACTTGGAGATGGATATTGCTTCATTATAGATCCGATTGACGGAACGACGAACTTTATCTTTGATTACAAGCATAGTTGCATTTCAGTCGGATTAACAAAGTTTGGAAGAATGCTGTTTGGATGTGTTTACAACCCTTACACAAGAGAAATGTATTCCGCTGTGAAAGGCGAAGGAGCGAAGCTGAACGGAAAAGAGATTCACTGTTCGGATAAAGGACTTGCAGACAATCTGGTTGCATTCGGAACTGCACGGTATCAGACAGAAGATACAGACAGAATCTTTGACTATGCGAAGAAGCTGTATCTGAACAGCCTTGGAATTCGTGCAGGTGGTTCTGCAGCACTTGATATCTGCCGTGTGGCATCCGGCGCAAATGGAGTTTATCTTGAACTGATGCTGTATCCGTGGGATTATGCGGCAGCATCACTGATCGTGATGGAAGCCGGAGGGTTTATCTCAACAGCAGAGGGCGGAATGATCACGTTGGATCAGCCGTGTTCCATCCTGGCAGCAGGACGGCAGTGCTGGAAGGAAGCAAGTCAGCTGTTGAGTGAATAATCAGAAGAATGGAATAGAGAGAAAAAATAGAAAGGAACTGAATTCATATGTTTACGCATGAGATGATAAAGTCTTTTAATCAGTTAGAGATGGATGTATATAATTACATCATCAGCAATGAAGAGAAAGTAGTATATATGA
>OLGF01003301.1_pt1 | contig 13562 bp, 15 predicted proteins | sample 1604971 | NCBI WGS metagenome assembly OLGF01 (sample SAMEA3888902, study PRJEB22519) | human gut metagenome | biome: human gut; feature: human-associated habitat; material: faeces | place: Denmark | collected 2011 | reverse complement strand
CAGGTAGTACCAGCGCAGCCTGTCCAAACGCGCCGCAGGAACCGAGACGAGACCAAATTCTGATGTTCATCGAAGTAAAATCGATCATTCGACCGCCTCCACTTCTGCCATTCCCTGCTCATACAACCGCTGTGTGACAATTCCGTTGTGCCACTGAGGCATGTTCTCCATAAAAGAAAAGCCCTTACCTTTTACCGTCTCAGCGATCACAGCCAAAGGTTTTTCCGTATGCATACGGAATGCCTCCTTCAGGGCTTGCACATCATGTCCGTCAACGGTAACAACATCCCATCCGAACGCCTTCCATTTGGCCGAAAAATCAGTCAGAGCTAGCACTTCCTCTGTATTTCCGTCATACTGAAGGCGATTTCTGTCGATAACGGCAACAATATTGGCAAGTCTATAGTGAGAGGCTGTCATGGCAGCTTCCCAAACCGAACCTTCGTCACACTCACCATCGCCGAGAATAACGAAGACACGTGAACTTTCATTACCTTTTTTATACAGAGCCAGCGCAACGCCGACCCCTTGGGAAAGCCCCTGCCCCAGACTGCCACTCGCAAAGTCGATTCCCAGACCAGGGTTCACGGAGGGATGAGCACTGACGTAAGAGCCGTTGGCCTTATAGGTAAGAAGCTCATCTTCCGAGAGCAGACCTACCTGCTTCAAGGCCGCATACTGTGCCATCACTCCATGCCCCTTGCTTAGAATAAGGCGGTCACGATATTCAGCCTGAGGGGCATCAGGAGCAAAAGACATGGTACCCCCATAGAGTGCCGCCATAATCTCAACCAGAGAAAGCGAACCGCCCATATGAGCACCCTGAGATTTAGCCGCAAGGGCCATCTTCAGGAGATCTTTACGCATTTCCTTCGTATCCATCGATTTCCCCTCAGACTTTGCCGCCGTCTATGCGTATGATCTGACCGTTCACAAAGGAAGACTCCTCGGAAGCAAGAAAGACCACCATCTTCGCTATTTCTTCCGGTTTTGCACGCCGTTTCATGGCACACTGAGCTATCATGGCTTCTTCTGCCTTGGATTCCATCTGATCTGCCATTTCTGTATCCACAAGCCCTGGAGCGACGGCGTTGACACGTATTCTCAAATGACCGCATTCTGCAGCAAGCGTTCGGGTAAAGGCCATGACTGCAGCCTTGGAAAGACCATATGCACAGCTTCCCACCGGCATATCGAGACCGAGTACGGATCCCAAATTGATGATGGAAGCATGACGTCGACGCATCATGTACCGCAAAAGAAGTTGCGTCAGTTCCATCATAGAAAACAGATTGCTATCGAAAACTTCACGAACCTTAGACATTCCGGTCATCTGAAACAGGCCACCGTGGGCCACGCCGGCGTTGTTCACAAGGATATCCACAGGGATTCTGGAGGAAATAAGTCCGCGAACTGCTGTCTTCATCGCCTCGCTGTTCGTCATATCAAAAAACAACGGAGAGACCTTGACACTATATTTTGAGGCAATTTCTTCCAGCATGGAAAGGAACTCCGGCGTCTCACGGCGGGCATGAGCAATAACATCAGCCCCGTTGCGAGCGAATTCTGCCACAAGAGCCTTGCCTATCCCCCTGTTGGTGCCGGTGATGAAGGCAGTTCTTCCCTTAAGCATTATTCCCTTCCTTAAAGTAGGATATCCAGTAGTCAATCTTTTGCTGACGATTCATGTTACCGGCAGGAGTATGATGGAGATGTACAGGAGAGATGTATGCTCCTTCCATATCAACAAGACAGAACCCCCACGAAAGTCCTACTCCAAATGTAGCCAGACAGACATTCTTTGCAGGTTTCTGACTGAGCTGACGACATATATCAACAGTCACTGCTGCAGAACCACAGTTTCCATATTGTGAAAAGGTCTCTGCAGAATACTTGTCCCCAGGAACTCCGGCATACATGGCCACAGTACGTACAATCTGCTTATTGGCTTGGTGAAAGGCAAAATAATCTATGTATTCCATGCTTTTGCCAGAAAATTCAAGAATATCTTTGATACCTTTTGGCCCCACATCCGTCGTGAACTTAAACACGTCAAGTCCCTTCATGATGTCATCGCAGAGCCGCCACACATTACCCGTAGCGTCTGTAATTTCCAATCCGGCAATATCCGAGAACATGGGCAGACTGTAACCGCCAGCCGGAGCAATGAGTTTATTCCAACATGTGCCGCGAGTACCCGTGATAAAAAACGAGGGACGAAGTTCATCCGTATACTCAAGAAGCGTGGCCGTTCCTGCATCGCCGAACAACATATTGGAATTACGGTTACGTCTGTCGGAATGGCGACTCGTAATATCGCCAGCAAGCACAAGGCACTTCTTTGCTCCCCCACCGGAAATAAGGGAATGGGCCGTCAGCAATCCGTGAACATAGGCAGAACATGCAAGACCAGAAATATCAAAACACGTACAATTCTCACTGAGAGCGAGACGTCCTTGAATAACGCAGGCAGAGGCGGGATAGTGGTAATCGTGCGATGTGGACACTACAATAAGAGCATCTATGCTGTCCTTGTCGACATTCAGGGCAGAAAGAAGTTCTCGGGCTGCCGCTTCGCAAAGATCGGAATTGGTAGTACGTTCATCCGCCACATGGCGTTTGCCGAGACCGAGGATTTTCTTATTCCGCTCCAGAAGTTTCACATCGTTATTAAAGAACGCCAGCTCATCATCAATGCGAATGAAATCCTCCGGAACAACGCAGGTTATGCCGCTGATTTTGACATGTTCAAACCTTGTTCTGGACATGGGTTATATTGCTCCACAATCAATAATGTAGTTCTGATTCGTTATCCATTTGGACTGTTCAGAAAGAAGAAAAACTACGACATTGGCGACATCGGAAACCTTGCCAAAACCAAAAGGGTACTTTCCCTCTGAATAAGAACGCGTAATATCGTTTACCATTTCTGTTTCTATCACCGTAGGAGATACACAGTTGACCCTAAGTCCAGCAGGTGCAAGCTCACGAGCAACAGATTGCATTGTAGCAATAAGCGCCCCTTTTGATCCTGCATAGGAGGTCATGCCGGGATCGCAATGGACTCCTCCAGCCGAGGCAATAAAGACCATCGCACTCCTGTTGCCGTTATTATTCCGCTTGTCGGCAAATCCCTTTGCCATGAACACAGGGGCAAAGTAATTGACATCAAAAAGACTGTGAATGGCAGGCAGATCTACGGCCCTGAGAGGCTGAAGTTCCCCCACACCGGCGCAATATGCCATGCCCTGAAACTTGCCGTATTTTTCGCGGAGCTGCTTTACATAGGAAGGCAATCCGGCGATATCTTCAACAAGATCTTTCTGTTCAAGAAAAACATTCTCCGGGAAACGGGCTTTTTCCTTCATGGCCTGCAAACGCTCTTCATTGCGTCCGATACCGATAACCGTTGCGCCAAGCTCATTGAGCAACAGGGCAACGCCCCTGCCTATGCCCGAAGATGCCCCCGTCACGATGAAGCGCTGCTCTGCTGCAAAGGAAATCATGTTACAGACCTGCCTTGACTGCGATGTCTTCCAAGGTTTTTATATCCAAATAGTCGGAAATACTCGTCTTCACGCCGAAATTCTTGTCCAGAAAGGCCATGGTGGCCATCACGGCAAGCGAGTCCCATTCATCCAGTTCTTCAAGCACCGTTTCAAAGCTGAGGGTTTCTTCAGTCTGAAGGACATCCTGCATTTCCGTAAGAAATTCATCACGCGTCATGGTTATTCTCCTTTAAAGTGTTTAATCCAGTGTTCAATCTGTTGCTCTCTGTTCATTCTGTTCACCGGGGGAACATAGGTAGAGATACCGCCATTATACAGCCCTGTAAGATCCACGGCTGTAGCTCCCCATGAAAGGCCGATGCCGAATGCGCAGAAAATCGTTTTTTTCAGCTCCGCATTTTCGGGCTGATCGCAAAGCACCATTACTACAGAATTGGTGGAGTTATTCGCATACTTGGAAAAAACATCAGTAGGCGCTTTTTCCGCGGGAATTTCCGCTTTTTCTATGACATTCTCCACTATCTGCTTATTGGCCTGATGAATGGCAAAAAGATCCACATCCTCTTTTTTCCATCCCGCTGCGGCAATAATTTCTGCCAGAAGAGACGGGGCGACTTCCATGGTGAAATTAAAGACATCTTCACCCTTCATCATTCCCTGCTGGGCAGTCCACCTGTTTCCCGCGGCATCTTCTACAGATAAGTCAATTGATGCAGCATCATATGGAAGACGCATGCCGCCAAACGGGTGAATGATTTTATCCCAGCCGCTGCCGTCACATCCCATAACGAAAGTCGCGGTCCGTTCTTCTTCCGTCCTTTTCAGGAACGTGGCAGACGCAGCGTCTCCAAAAACTTGCGCAGCCTTTCTGTTCGTCTGATCCGTGGCTCTGGCACAGAGATCACCGACAAGCAAAAGACAATTGCTTACAGCTCCGCTTGCTATCATGGCATGGGCGATCCATAAGCCATGTACATAGCCCGAACAGCCGAGATTTATATCCAAAGAAGGACAAGACTTCCTCAAACCAAGTTCTCCGTGAGCTATACAGGCATCACACGGCTCTGGGAAGTCAGGTTTTTGGTTGACAAAGATAAGAAGCTCTATGTCCCCTGCTGCGAGAGACATCTCACTCATCAACTTTCTTGCAGCATCTACGGCAAGATCCGTCACAGTTGTATTTTCATCAGCTATATAGCGACGCCCATAGCCCATCATCTTTTTTGCCCGGGCAAGTTTTTTAGAAGAGCCTCCAAAGAATTCGAGCTCATCATCAATATCAATAAAGTGTTGAGGCAGAACACTTTTTACACCCGCTATGCGAACATGAGAAAAGTGAGACTCACTCATTTTTATTTATCCTCCTTACTGTACACCTTTCTCAGCACATAAAGCTCCTTATAAATAATTCTTCCATAATTCTGATAAATACGCAGCATAGAATAATTATTAGATGATACAACAGTCTTTGTTCCTTCTACAGAACGAACGGTATCTAAGATCTGAAAGACACCATACCCTTCTCCTTGATGTTCTGAAAAAACACCCCCTAATATACCATCTTCTACACCAGTTTTTTCATCACGAACATTGATGCCGAAAGAAATTTCCTTATCGTTTACCTTTAAAAGCCACATCCAAGAGTTCGGCTTTTCAAAAAGATCCCAGCACCAATTTTTGTAGCGTATACAGGCAACATCCATACCGAGTAAAGGATCAAGACTTACCCTGTCCGTTGAAAACATACCGGGAGTGATCTTGTCTATGACTCTGCCCCATGCCGCACACGTTTTTTCCACGGTGACCCGCTCTGCTCCGTTCATCCACTCTTTAATCTGATCCGGCGTTTCTAATGGTGCAAAATGATCTTTCAAATAAAGTTGCGTTTCCATAAAACGAAAACCGACATCTTCCAGCGCGTGGAGAACATTCAAGTTTCCTACGGGCATCTTAATAGTAACGTATGCATGATAAAAATTTTGTGCACGCAAATCTTCTAAAATACTTTCAGCCCCCTTTTTAAGATCCCTTTTGTCCAAAACAATTTCATAAGCATCATAACCCAAATTGCGCTTTTCCCAAACGGCTTTCACTATTTTCACTACGATATTCCTTTAAACTGATAGACAATTTCTGAATTCAACTGTGTATAGTATAATTCAAGCATATCGGAATTATCTATAAGCTCATAAAGATGGAGTTTGCACGATTCCCCCTCGTATCTATCCAAGTAAAACTGATAATTTTCGTCCATTTCTATTTTACGCAATATTTTACTAGAAAGTAACTTTTCTATTCCTCTTAAAAAATCTTTATTATTGTCATACATATAAGGGAAATTAGGTCGTTGATATTCATGAAAAGACCACAGAGCATTCTCTCTATTTATCTTAACAACAGCAGGAACTTTCAGTCGCATAAGATCAATCATGGTTAATGCTGCAGAAACTGGAAAACTGTCAATAAAAACATCAGCACAGCAGAATATTAGCTCATACTCTGGAGTCAAAGGATGAATAATGAGTCTATTGCGACTTTTAGAGCCTTCAAAAATTTTTTCAATAATTACCTTTTCAGTTTCTGAAAAATTCGAAATAATTATATGTTTAACATTCTGATTTCTATCTAATAGATGCTTTATTACCTTGAAATATTCCGATGTATCTGAGCTATCAAAAAATTTATAGGAAGAACCACCAGAGATGGTACAAAGTTCAACATCGCTCACACCAAGACTTCGCCTGCATGCTAAAATTTCTTCTGCGGTAAATGTTGGGAACTGCTTTAACCTTTTACTTAAGATACCAACCACATGGGTTTTTAAACATTTTCGCAGTTTCTGCGTCACATATGCAGTGACAGGCATCCCCTCCAAAATAATATCCGCAAAACTTATTCCAAGATTTGGATAATGTGACGCATGTGGGCAATAATATACTTTTATTTTTGTATATTTTTTAATCATTGAAAGTAATAAAGTACCATATATATCATCAGGATGAATAAAAACAAAAATAACTTTTGGGGAAAAGTTACATATATCATAAAATAAATTTATAGTATCTTTCTTCCATCGTATATTCCCTATATCTTTTCCTGATATTAAAGCAAACTTTTTAATATAAGACATTATTTGTGGGGCATATTTCCAAGACGAAGAATAACTTGTAAGAAATATAGATTGTGTATATTTATCATTTAGAATATCCATTAAATCCTGAATACACTTACTATGTCCTCCATTGTCATATAATTCTGTAGCTAGAACGGAGACCCTAGTTGTGTATGGGCTACTATCCATACTTTTTACAGGAGGAATAATGCGCTCTAATTCTTTATCAAAATTTCGAGTATCGAAGTTTTTATTTTTTTGAAATTCATATATGATGCGACTTATAGGTGTAGTTCTACTCCATACAGGAATGCCCAAAAAATAATATATAAACATCCCTTGGAAAGATTTAACTTTAAAAAAAGTTATCTTTCCAATCTTTAGTTTGTCCTTTTTCCACTGCAAAAAGGACATCATCCTCTCCAAAATTTGAAAACCTGTTCGATAATATAATCCTGTTGTTCATCTTTGAGACCATAAAACAATGGTAGCCGTACTAATGTATCACTGACATGCTTAGTTACATTTAACTCGCCGCACGCTCTGCCATACTTTTTACCTGCAGGTGATGAATGCAAGGGAATGTAGTGGAAAACACACAAAATTTCCTTTTCTTTCATCCTGGAAATAAATCTTGTACGAGTTTCCAGATCAGGACACCGCAGGTAAAACATATGAGCATTCTGCTCACAGTTTTCAGGGCAGTATGGCAAACAGACGCCATATTCGGATAGGCATTTAAAGGCGTCATAATAACGCTGCCATAAGTGCTTACGGTAATATTGATCTCAGCCATTTTTTCAAGCTGGGGTAACAGATAGGCCGCAACCATATCACTGGGAAGATAGGACGAGCCAAGAGCAAGCCATGTATATTTATCAATCTGACCACGTAGAAAACGACTTCTATCCGTTCCCTTTTCTCGTACTATCTCAGCAGATTCGACAAGATCTGGATTATTGACAATCAGAGCACCTCCCTCGCCGCTGGAAATATTTTTTGTTTCATGAAAAGAGTAGCAACCTAGATCAGACATGGTACCGGCAACTTTTCCCTTGTATGTACTGCCTATGGCCTGTGCTGCATCTTCAACCACATGAATATTATAGACAGCTGCAATATCATTGATAGTATCCATTTCAGCACAGACTCCGGCATAATGCACGGGCACAATGACCTTTGTGCTGGGAGTGATGGCTTTTTCGAGAAGCCTTTCGTCCAGATTCAAAGTATCATCACGAATATCGACGAAAACAAGTTTTGCTCCGCGCAAAGCAAAAGAGGATGCTGTTGTTATAAACGTATAGGAAGGACAAATAACCTCATCTCCAGGTTGAATATCAAGTAGCAAAGCTGACATTTCCAAGGCTGCCGTACAAGAATTCGTAAGTAGAGCCTTCTTACACTTGGTATAGCCTTCCAGAAACTTGTTGCATTGCTTGGTAAATGTCCCGTCACCACATATATGCCTATCGGCAATAGCGTTCCTGATATGATCTAACTCTGTGCCACAGACCGGAGCCTCGTTAAAATTGATCATAGTCATCCCTGTGTGCCCTATTAATTTTCAAAGTTCAACTTGTCACCTAATATAAGGTAAAATCAAAAATAAACGCCATTATCCAGAATTTTGCAAGTGCTTATCGTTGTATAATAAAATTGTGCATAAAGCGATAGCTACCTAACACAGCTGTATATTTTCATTTTTTACCATGAACTCCTCAAACTCCCTTTCCCAGTGCGGCATAGGAGGCAGGTTATAGAGAGCAAGCATTTTTTTCTCCAAGCGGGAATTGGCCGGGCGACGGGCCGGAGTGACGTACTCTGCTGAAGAGCAGGGAACAACCTTCTGCGATTTACCAGCCAGCTCAAAAATCCTGCGGGCAAAATCATACCAAGTCGCTTCTCCTTCGCATGTCAGGTGAAATGTACCGACAAGCTCAGGACGTATGAGGAGCTCCCGAAGCGCTCTAACGACGGCAAAAGTACTTGTCGGATTTCCATGCTGATCATTAACGACTTTCAGAACATTACGACTGCCGTCAGCTAGTTTCAGCATAGTGTGCACAAAGCTTGGACCACCGGGACCATAGAGCCATGAAATACGGACAATAATATGATTCGGACAGTGCGTACGAACAGCCTGCTCCCCTGCCCATTTACTTTGTCCATAAACGTTGATACCGCCGGTCGGCGTATCAAACTCGGTATACGGTCTTTCAGAGTCTCCTGAAAAAACGTAGTCAGTGGATATGGCGATGAGTCTAATACCGTTACGCTGGCAAGCTGAGGCCACATTGGCGGAACCGACCGCATTGATTTTCCAAGCCATATCAGGGCAAGTCTCACATTTGTCCACATCGGTCATGGCCGCGCAATGGATAAGCACATCCGGCTTGCAGGATCTACATACAGCATCAATTCCAGCAGCATCGGTAATATCGGCTTCAGGCAAGCCGGCCACAACAACTTCATGTTCTCGAAACTCCCCACGCAAAGTGCGACCAAGCATTCCTTTGCCACCAGTGATAAGAATTTTCATGAAAATAATCCGTTGTTAGCACAAGATTGTCTGTAACTTAGGAAAACAGCATTCTTTTTAGTTCTGCAAAGGAAGGCGCAATCATGTCCTTTGCCGAGAGCATGGGGGCGGCAATAGGCCATGCGATGTTGAGTTCCGGATCATTCCAGCAAATGGAGCCTTCATCTTCAGGGTGGTATAGCTCGGTACACTTGTAATGAAAGTGAGCAATCTCGCTGGTAACGACAAAGCCGTGGGCAAGTCCCGGGGCAATCCAGAGCTGCCACTGGTTTTCCTGTGTCAGCTCCACGCCGTACCACTGGCCGAAGGTCGGCGAATCCCGACGAATATCCACGACCACGTCAAAAACACTGCCGAATGAAACGCTGGCCAGCTTTCCCTGCGGAAAATTTTTTTGAAAATGCAGACCACGCAGGATACCTCGACTTGATTTCGAGTGATTGTCCTGAATAAAGGGCAACGTTATTCCAGCGTCTTCATAACGTTTCTTTTGCCAAGTCTCGACGAAGTAGCCACGAGCATCTCCCCAGATCCTGGGCTTGATGAGCAGGACTCCGGCAATCGGGGTTTCGACTACTTCCATATCTTTCCCCCCATTTCAACCAGCTCATAAAGGTATTGTCCGTAGCCATTTTTATCCATGGGTTTAGCAAGACGACGCACATCATCCGAAGAAATATACCCATTACGCCACGCAATTTCTTCGAGGCAGGCAATCTTTAGGCCCTGACGTGTCTCCACGGCCTGTACAAACGAGCTTGCTTCAAGCAGGGAATCGTGAGTCCCCGTATCAAGCCATGCGATTCCCCGGCCCATAAGTTCTACATTCAGGAGGCCTCGTTCAAGGTAGATATTATTGACTGAGGTAATTTCCAATTCTCCTCGTGCGGAAGGGCGAACCTGACGTGCAATAGAAACGATCTCTGAATCATAGAAATAAAGGCCGGTTACAGCATAATTTGATTTGGGATTCTCCGGCTTTTCTTCAATACTGACCGCACGTAAACTGTTATCGAACTCTACAACGCCGTAGCGTTGAGGATCCCGAACATGGTAGCCGAATACGGTAGCTCCTGTGGTTCGACTCATGGCCTGTCTGAGAAGTTTATCCATGCCGTTGCCGAAGAAAATGTTATCACCGAGGATCAGGCATACGTTGTGCCCCAGAATAAAGTCTTCGGTCAATAGGAAGGCCTGAGCCAGTCCTTCCGGTCGCTCCTGCACGACGTAGCAAAAAGAGCACCCCAGCTGAGAACCATCCCCCAGTAGCTCATGATACAGAGGCAAATGTTCGGGGGTAGAGATAACGGCAATATCCCGGATGCCGGCCTGCATGAGTATACTTATTGGATAATAGATCATGGGCTTGTCATAGACCGGCATAAGCTGTTTGCTCACGCTGCGTGTCAGAGGATAAAGCCGTGTTCCGGAGCCACCTGCGAGTACAATACCTTTCCACTCTTTCATGATCTACATTCTCTCCGCATAGTTGCTGCGAATCCAGTCTCGGTAGGCACCGCTTTGGACGTGTTCTACCCATTCAGAGTTGGCGAGATACCATAGTACTGTTTCGCGCAGACCTTCCTCAAAGGTATGGTCTGGTTTCCAACCCAGTTCGAATTTGATTTTTGAACAGTTGATTGCATATCGGAAATCATGGCCCGGACGATCCTTCACGAATTTGATGAGACTAGCATAAGAACCTTCAGGGGATGGACGTACTTGGTCGAGTACTTCACAGATACCGTGGACAACTTGAAGATTTGTGCGCTCAGAATTGCCGCCAATGTTGTAGGTCTGTCCTGCCCGCCCTGATTCCAGTACCCGTTGAATGGCGGAACAGTGATCTTCAACATGAAGCCAGTCGCGAACGTTGGATCCGGAGCCGTACACGGGGAGGCTCTTACGAGCCAATGCGTTGAGCGTAACCAACGGAATGAGTTTTTCCGGGAACTGGCGTGGCCCATAATTGTTGGAACAATTGGTAATCAGTGTTGGCAGACCATATGTCTCGTGAAAGGCGCGAACAAAATGATCGCTGGATGCCTTGGATGCGGAATAGGGGCTGTTGGGGTTATAAGGCGTTTCCTCTGTAAAGGCGGGATCCCCAAGGTTCAAAGCGCCGAATACTTCATCGGTCGACACATGAAGAAAGCGAAATGCGGCCTTTTCAAACGGAGTAAGAAGCGTCCACCCGTCCTTGACAGTTCGAAGCAAGGAACAGGTACCAAATACATTGGTACGCACGAAAGCGTCTGGATCAAGAATGCTTCGGTCGACATGGCTTTCCGCCGCAAAGTTGACTACAGCATTGGGCCGGTACGTCTGAAGAAGATAGGCAACAAGTTCCGCGTTTCCGATATCGCCCTCTACAAAGATGTGTCGTGGATTATCCCGAAGGGGAAATAAATTGTCAGGATTTCCCGAATAGGTCAACTTGTCCAAATTGATGACGGTATCGCCAGCGGCGCACCGTTTTAGCACATAACAAGAGCCAATGAAGCCGGCTCCACCGGTAACCAGAAGTGTTTGCATGCCTTCAGCTCAACTTTTTAAGAATGGTCTTGAACATTGCTTTTATGCCAATTGCTTGTATTTGAACGCAAAAACGTACGGCTAACTCGCCCCAGACGGGCAACAGGAGAAAGTATCTGTACCAACGATCTTTTTTCCGGGTGTAATTGGAGAACAACTGTGTCCGAAGGCCCTTCCAAAAAATGGAAACAGGCTTGATATATTGGATGAAAGAGGTGAGTTTTGATGCGGTGGATGGTTTATATCTCATGGTAAAACTGTTGTTGTGCAGCCGCCAACGAGTCAGCTTGAGCGGGATGTAGGCAAAGGTTGCTTTTTGCGCGGCCTGACACCAGAGCCATCTGTCTACCCATTGGGGGATTGGGGAATTCAGATCACAGGCAAGCAGAACGGAACGCCGAATCATGGCGCAGGAGAAGGTAGGAATCTGGTTTTCGATCAGAAAGGCTCCTCTCATTTCATATGAACCATATGGGCCATTTTTTGCATCGGCTACACGACGGGAATGGCTCCTCATAATTCTGGGGACATAAACATCGAACCACGCAGTGCTGGAATCTTCCATGCACAACGCTTCTACATTGTTAAAAATAACTCCGGCATTCGTTGCAGAGGCAACCTGCATCCTCTGTTCGAGGCAAGTGGACAACCAGATATCGTCCGCTTCCAGGAAAGCTATGTATTCACCTTTGGATTCAGCAACTCCAAGCTGCAGAGTTGCCGCCAAGCCATGATTTTTTCCATCCGGATGTTGTAGCACAGTGATTCGTTGATCTTGTCCCGCAAAGGAACGGGCTACAGCCATGGAATCGTCTGTAGAGCCGTCATCAACAATAATCAGCTCAAAATCCTTCAACGACTGTAGAAGCACACTTTTAATGGCTTCATACATATAAGATTCGTAGTTATAGCTCGGTATAATAACTGAAATAGACGGCATTGATGAGGCCACTTTGTTTATTTGGAGATTCTTAATAATGTTCTGGTTGTTGTAGTCAATTATTATAGGCAATTTTACATATAAAAGGCGTTGATACATTTATCTTCGTCTATACCCTACCTTTAGATCACACTTGACATCCTCAGCCGGAGGCAACAGAGCGACCGGGATACCCAGCTGAACAAGTTCCCTATGCCGTTCCGAAGGAGTGCATTCAGCCTTGCGCAGGCAATCAGCAGACATGAGAGTCATGCCGAGTGATTTTCTATTCTACTGAAATTCATATTATTTTTTTGCATCCAGATGATAAGCGTTCTAATCGGGGTAAGCTCGGTATACTCAACCATGAAATAAGTAGTTTCCGATAAAAAAAGGTAAAATGTGAGTGTTCAAATTAATGTATTTTTATTTAAAAGTATAAAATACAAACAATTAAGAGTAATTTTATCCTAGAAAAATTACCTATTTCGAAGAGCAAAAAGAGTGGAGAGAGCAAAAAGTTGTACTCTTTTACCTTAAAACTACTTAACTTTCCAGTTAAAAAACATCAGATTTCCTTCACAAGGTTATCAGCTTCCATTCCTGTCTCAAAAGTACATTCTTTGTCAGATTACGATGTGTATTTACTGAATCTTTTCACCAGGTAACGGAGAATAAAAATCTTTACTTCTCAGCACTATACTCATTGAATATACGGTGTTTTCTTTTCTTTAATATTCCTAACATACTGAAAAATAAGGCACTTCATATTTACCTAAAATCTGGCTTCAATCCCCCTGTATGAGACATTAGTATGAATATGTAACCCTCCCTTAAAATAGTACAGACCAAAACTGGAGACTTCTGGTAAACCATCCCCAGGAGGGAGCCATGAAGAAGTCACGGTTTTCTGAACACCAAATCATCACAATCCTGAAGTCTGTC
>OLGF01003270.1_pt1 | contig 13652 bp, 9 predicted proteins | sample 1604971 | NCBI WGS metagenome assembly OLGF01 (sample SAMEA3888902, study PRJEB22519) | human gut metagenome | biome: human gut; feature: human-associated habitat; material: faeces | place: Denmark | collected 2011 | reverse complement strand
TATGATGTTGTTAGAAAAATTGATAAGAAATTACAACATGGGAAAACAAATTAATAAATTAATATAAGTAGGATTGTTACTTTCAGTAGGCAAAACCGGATTTTATGAACATCATTGAAGAGACAGTTGTTTGTAAAATTTGGTTTTTTTTATTTGAATTCAGAATATTAAAGAAACATGAGAAGAAGTGAGGGGCAGAGCTTATGAAGAAAGGACAGAAGAAAAGAAGGAGTGTTATCTTACGAAGAATTTTAGCATTTTTGTTAGCAATTGTGCTCATTCATTCCCAAATCATGCCGGCTGTATTCGCCGCAGATACGAATTACAGTCAGGAAAGTAATACAGAAGAGAAAACTGTGGTGGATGGAGCAGAGACAGTACTGCCAATGTCGGAAGATGCAATCTCCGAACCGTCGGAACCGATACAATCGGAAGAACAACAGACAGAAGATAAGGTATCGGAAGATGCAACCGTCGAATCATCGGAACCGATACAGTCGGGAGAACAACAAACAGAAGATGCAGCCGACGCAGAACAGTCACCAGAAGTAGAGACAACAGGTGAGGCTGCGGAAGAGACGGTAAATATCGCAGATGCTGTTGTACCCGTAACAGTCAACTATTATCTTCCGAAATCACAGAATTTACAGGTAGATGCACCGGACAGCTATACCGAAGGAGAAGCACAGGAAGAAGCAAAAAGTGCAGTAATTGAACAGGCACTTGGGGATGAGACAACACAAAAGCTGATTGAACAGCAGAAAGAGAAAGGGATAGAAAGTAATACGCAGGAGCTGACAGCATCTGCTGTATCGGAAGAAGAATATGACAGCTACACACAGATGGCTGTGACAGGAGAAGGGCTTCAGGCACCGGAGGTTTCACTTTCAGATGATGTACAGTTGGAAGAGGATGCAGATGCGGAGAACACAAATCCACTGATTGGCTGGCAAGTAGCAAAGACGGCAGGTATTATGTTGTCCTATCCAGATGGGACTGAGATTAAGATGGGAGATGTCATTCCAGCCGATAAGATTAGCGAAGTACAGATGACAGCAGCCGATGATGGAATTTCATTGTTGAGTACACAGGCGAATATGTCGATAGCAAGCTTGATTGCCCTGACACAGGATATGACAGTAGTACAGCGTGTGGGTGATGCAGGAACGAATGGAAAGTGGTCGGTTCTGGTGCAGGGAGGAACCAACCAGACGCCTTCAGCAGGTACTGTACGACATGCGTATGGAACCTTGGAAAGTGCGCTGACTGCAATCAATACTGATACAACATCCAACAGCTTTAAAATTACATTCCTAGATAATTACACGGCAAACTCAAATGATATAAGTGCGATGGGAAGTCCATCCAGTACGAGTGGAGTACTGGGGAAAAGAACAACGAATAAACCAACAATTGTATTCACAGGAGCAACCAATTATAGCACAGGGACTTCTTATAGCAGTTGGACAACATTTACTTCCCAAAATCAAAGAATGTATTTTAATGGATTCAATGCTTATTTTACACACGTTAATCTGAACTGGAGCAAATCAACAGTTTATGGAAACCAGAATGACACCACTTTTGATGATGTAAAATTTGTAGGCGGAGCAGTAACAGCAATTTATGGTGGAAGATATTCTGGTGGTAATAGTACTAATGTATCCTATAATTTGAAATTTGAAGATGTAGAGATGACAAAGGATGCTCCTGTAAAGAAGATCTTTGGAGGCGGACAGGATAATTCAACAGGAACTATTAATCTAACAATGACAAATTGTACAATCTATGGAAATGTATATGCATCAAGTGGGCCATATAACTCTACCACCTATACACATACAGGAGATGTCCATGCAACACTGCAAGATACAGCCATTCGTAAATTCGATACAACTGTAGTAGATCCAATGTTGAAACCGAAAGAAGTCCATACCGTAGGTGGATCTTTCTGGGGATTGTATGGGAAAGTAACAGGAAATCTTAGATTAGATGCATCAGGAAGTTACGTAGCAGAATGTGGAACCTGGTTTACAGCGAAGGAGGGCTGCACAGCAGGATCTATATCGTATATATTCAATGATATTAAGGAAAGTCTGAGATTTGTAGGAGCATATGAACATGCTGGATATGATCAAGCAACCACATCGAAAGGTTATATTGAAGTCAATAACACGCAGGTTGCTAACGTATTTGGCTGGGGATATCTGAGGTTGAATAATTCTGTTACATGTGATGGGGGTGTGAGCAATTTCGGACATATGCAGTATGATTCCAGTTTCTATCATTATTGGACAGAACAGAAAAAGCAGGATGCCAAAGGTGGAGATCGCTATGTTCCAAAGGACTATAAACCGGACTTGCCGACTTGTATTGGATATGTAGCAACAAAAAGTTCAACCATTTGTTCTGGTGGAGATTGCTATGAAGCATGGAATCGCCAGCGTTTTGGAAGAATTGTATTAGAAGATAATTATAACACATTTCAGATATACAATGCCATGGGGGGAAATAGTACAAATGTTGTAGATGTGGATTATCTGGATAGAATTTCAGATTCTTATAAAGCTACTATTGAATTGATGGGAAGACAAGCGAATACAAGCGCAAGTAGTGCGTTTTCCATGATTCATATAAGGGGAAATTATTTTTCGACGTCAGTAAAGGCGATAGGGACATTAAAAACACATACGAATGTTACTTGCACAATGGCACAAGATACAACGAATAGATTGATTAAGCTGTATGCTACAACAAAAGCACAAAATATAATCTATCTATACAGTGGAAGTTCCATTACAGGAAATGCATTATATTCGGCAGATTCATTTGCAGAGGTATTAGATAGACTGCGGAAACAGTCTGGAGGCACTTATACGCTATGGTTTACAAGGGGATATAATCTGAATAATAAGGATGTTACTGCATTTAATAATGCAACAGGGTTTGCAAATAAAAATGTGACAATCATATGTGAGGGTGCAATAGCAGGGTCAAATGAGCGGAATTCTCCGAGTACAGGATTAAGGCTTTGGGATCAAGTCTTTCCAAACTTTAATTCACTGACATGGAAAAATGTGGAATTCCGATCAGATTTCTACGAATTTAATAAGTATTCATTTGTGATGCATGGAAATGGACACAATCTGACATTTGAAAACTGTAGATTCACAGGTGATGTAACAATAAACGCAGGAGGAAACAGTACGCAGGGAACATCAGGCTCTACGCTTACATTAAAAAATTGTGTGAATGTAAATGAAATCTATGCTTCAAAGCAGCAAGATGGATTAGGAAATACAACGATTAATGTGGAGTCCTGTACAGGCCATACTGGTACTATAATAATTGATCCGGCAAGGTATAGTGTTAAAGATCTGAACATTAATTTGAAGGATTGTGTTGCAAAGGTTAATCCGTATTTTAAATCCGTTATAGAAGTTGAGGGAAATTATAGACTGACAGCAGAGAACACACAGCTGATGTTCACTAACCCAAATGTTTCAAGTGGGCATACTGCAGAGGTTTATCTTAACAAGGATTCTTCAAATCATGAAGTTGTTTTATTAGGGGATTGCATGGGAGCATACGATGCACCAGCTGGATCGTCTAGTCTGTATGTAACTGCAAAAGTAAGGCCGAAAGATGCTACAAGTGTAAATTTGGACTACTTTGACCAGATAGAGATTAATGGAGGAGAACTTCATCTGGGTGACAGCGCCAATTTAGTGGAAGGTGGATTTGGAAGCAGTTCAAGAGCAGCGGATGTTTCTCTCAAGAATTCAGGAAAACTGATGTTAGACTATTTGTCTTCTACATCAATGAACCGGACAATCAACAGCCTTACAACAGATGGTACAAATACAGAAGTATCGGTTACATATGACTATAAAGGTGAGACTTCTCCAAGTGGAAGACCATTGATTATTAAAAATGCGCTGACTGTACCAAGCTATAGTAAGCTTCGCATATCAACAACGCTTCCACCAAGACATAAGGGGACTGTGGAATATCCATTGATTCAGTTTAATTCTTCGAATAATGCGAAGCTGGAGCAGTATAACTGGATTGCAGACAAACAATATTATTTGACAATAGGTTCTCAAAACAGTAACCAAATCGTACTTCGTGCAGATACATATGCGCCGTTGGTATATCAGGCGAAGACAACGAATATGTCTATGTCTCTGAGTGGAAATCAGATAGGACAATTGGAGATTTATCTGAAGGATTTATATCGTGACGGAATTGACAAGAGTGGCTATAGCATTCATGATGCATCGGATGGTGCATATCCAACTGGTGTTCAAGTGTATTTAAGTACGCAGGATGTTCAGTTAAAGGATGGAGTTTATGGATATACATATAATTCCAGTACAGATATTCAGTTGAAGTCAGCAAATGTATCTTCTTATGGTTGGATGAACAGTGGGTCGTTTATAGATATCAATGGAACGTCAGTGACAGCTACAACAAAGTCACCGGTATTGCATTTGAAATTGAACTCACGTATTTATCAGGCAAACACAAATTATTTTATTTACGCAAGAGATAATGCCGGAAACTGGAGTAAATTCCTTCTGGATACGAAAGGCCCGACAAGTACTTACACAAATATTACATCAAAGAAAGTATCAGATGGAACTTACAGTTATACATTTACGGGGCTAAAATTTACAGATCCAATACAAACTGCAACATATGGAACATCAGATATTGCAGATGTAAGTTACAATGCGAATGCAACGCAGTATATTCAGAGTAGTAAGAAGATAGCAGAGGTACGATATAACAAAACAGGTTTAGACCCATGGTCAGGGAACACTTATACCAGTGCAACCGTTAACAGCAGTACAGGGGCGTGTACACTCAGTAATGTATCTGTTTCAGTAACGGAAAAATTATATGTCTTTGTAAAGGATGGCTATGGAAATATCTCGAAATTTACTTATGTACCAATTGTTTTTGATGCACAGAGCGGCGGGGCTACCTCAACTGGAAAGTTCAGCGATGGGTCTACCACTTCATCTACACTGGGACTGGTGGGAAGTACTTTGAAGAGTGCACAGGTGCCATCAAGTCCGGTACTTGGAAATCAGACATTCCGCTACTGGTATAATTCTACGAACAGTGGAAAATCTCAAGTTTTTCTAACAAGTGTGACGGTAAGTGGTGCAACTACTTATTATCCGCAGTGGACGTATCCGACCTTAACGATCAGTAACCAGATTACAGGAAGCACGGCAGATAAGAGCAAGATATTTACTTATACGATTGCCGTAAACAACGAATCGGGAACCGCTTATAGTGGAAAGTCCTTCTCCTATACAGGAGGAACAGTCGATGGAGAGACAGGGGTTACCGCTCCGGCGAATGGAATTGCAAGCAGCAATTCAAGTGGAGAAATTAAGATCTCACTTTCCCATGGACAGAAAGTTACGATCCAGTTACCGGGATATTATGATCAGGTGAAGGTGACACAGAGCGAGATATCTACTTATTGGACGACTTACACGACAGAGGCAGATGAGAAGTTTAACAGTAATGCCACCGAGAATCCGATCAGTATGGATGCGACAAACCGGTCACTTGCATTTGTCAACAGCAACGATTCCAGTCAGCCGGTAATCTATCAGCAAAAGATGGAAGGTGAATGGACAAAAGACCAAGGAGATAACTATGGAAGAAAACTGACAGTTTATATCAGAGATCTTTATGGAGATGGAATTGACACACAAGGAAGTTCATTCTCAACATCGGAGAAAGCAGAATTTCCAGGATGTAGATATGCACAGGTATATCTCAGCACCTATGATGCACCAAAGGCAGACAGAGGATTCAAATTCCGTTATACGGACACAGAATCTGTGCCGTTAGAAAGTTTGTTCAGTTGTAGGAAGCTTACCAGTGGAAGTTTTACAGATATTGAAGGTAAAACAGTGACGGCAACTTCAGAAAAACCGATATGGGAATTTAAGATGTTTAGTACTTATAAGTTCGATCAGAATAAGAATTATTTCATTTATGTGCGCGATCTTACAGGAAAGTGGACAAAATATCTGCTAGATACTAAGGGTCCTAGAATAGAGAATACAGGAATTATCACGAAATCAAAAGAGAATGATAATGACACGGAGTTTAAAATTTCAAAGATTCAAGTCAAGGATGAAATGATTGATGTAGCAAATGGTACGTCCGATTTGACAAAGGAGTCACAGGAGAACTTTACATATGTTGCAAATGCAACAAAATATAAGGGAACACAGGTTTCACTTGTACGTAACAACAAAACTGGAAAATTTTCAGATACTTACAAAACTCCTACAAAAGCAACTGATGGAACTTATACGGCTGTGGAGTCAATGAATAATGGAGAGATGCTCTATGTATATGCTCAGGACTATTATGGTAATACGACAGCACAGCAGTATGTACTGGTTGGATTTGATGCATCAGGAAATGCACAGTACGAGAAAGCAATTTTTAAAGATAAAACGAAACTAAAGAGAGAATTGGTTGCAAAGGGACAGAAACTTTCGCCAAGTCAGATTCCATCTGATCCAGGCTTCTATAATGATACTACAAGCCAGAAATTTACGCAGTGGTCAGATAGCACAGATCCGAACAAGAAAAAAGTAGATCTGAAAACAGCACAGATGACAAAATCGGTAATCTTAAATGCAGATTACGACAAACCAAGTGTAATAATTAAACAGATGATAAAGGAAGATGGTATCTGGAATAATCAAGAATTTACTTATACGGTTAAGACAAGTTATCCAACAGGAAAAGTGATTCCGTGTAAAGGAAGTTATGTATCACCAGCAGTAAGTGCACCAAATATTACATCGCTGACTGTAGATGCGAATCAGGAGATTACATTTAAGCTGAAAGCAGGACAGACCTTAGAACTGATACCTGGGGATAACCAATATACGATTAAGAGCATCATTCAAGACAGCAACGGAACAAATTGCGAGATTCAAAAAGATGCAAAAGTCATTTCAAGTGTAGAGAATGTAGATGTAAATGAGATCAGTACCAATTTTGTTTTTACCAATACGAAGAATATCGTAGTTACAGGTGTTGATGGAGGAAATACAGATAACAGTCTGTTACTTGTAGGTCTGATGGGAGTTCTTCTAATCACAGGAGTTTCTGTCTTACGAGTGAGAGGGAGGAGGAGATCCTAGATGGACACTGCAGAGGAAAAAGTAATTTCTGAGGAATCAGTGGCAGGAGGGATTTTCCGTGAGATTTTGTACCTTCTGTTGAAGATTGTAGCAATTGCAACTGCCATTGTGGTTATCTTCACATTTATCTTCGGGGTGTTCCGCTATGCGGACAACGCCATGCTTCCGGCAGTGAAAGATGGTGATTTGGTATTCTATTATCGGTTAAGGAATAGTTATGTAGCTTCGGACCTGGTTGTTTTGAACTATCAAGGAAAAGAACAGGTCCGGAGAGTGATTGCTACTGCAGGAGATGTGGTGGATATTACAGAGGATGGTCTTACAATTAACGGAGCACCGCAACAAGAACATCAGATTTATGAAAAGACACAGCGGTATGATACGGGAGTGGACTTCCCAATCAAACTACAGGAAGGGCAGATTTTCGTCCTGGGAGACAGCCGTGAGAATGCGTCAGACAGTCGAGTGTACGGAGCAGTAGATGTGAAAGACACGAAGGGAAAAGTTATGACGATAGTACGAAGAAGAGGCTTTTGATAAGCCGCAAGAACTTGTTAATATTTCTCCGCATAATGGCGGAGGGTGTTAAATAAAAAAATATACTAAGGAAAAGGAGAAAGAAAGATGAAGAAAAAATTCTTACAAAAAATGAGCAGACTCTTTGCAGCCGCAGTATTAGTCGGAACAATGTGTCTCGGAAATGTAGCAAATGTAAACGCAGCAGATGTTCCTGCTGAATGGGGACCAACAGAGACTCCAAGCGCAGCAATTACTGTAGAGTACAAGATGGGAAATGATGTAGTGACCCCAGCGAATGATGTCAGCTTTACCTTTACTAAAACTAGTGCACCTACAGGAATGAAGCTGAACGATATGCCGGCTATTTCAGTTGGAAATATTAAATTCAATGCAGGAGAAGACCAGATTAAAGATACTTCTGTTACAGACATCAAAGTGTTAAGAAAACAGAGCGATAACTTTCTTGCAAGTTTCAAAACAGCAATGGGTACTAGTACAAAAATGACAACTGGTGAATATGTGTATACAGTAAAGTCAACTAGTAGTGTAACAAAGGCAAAAACAAATGATGTATTTACAGCATCAAACGCTGAATACAAACTTGATATTTTCGTAGCACAGAATACAGATGGTAAATTATACATCAAAGGTCTTTCAATTATTAATACTAAGAATGATGCTGGAACAGATACTGGCAACGATACAAAAGTAGATGGTAAGCCAGGATCAACAACAGGTGGTACAGCAAGTAACTTTAGTGGTCTGAAATTCGTGAATGAATATGTTGCAAAAGCTGGTAGCGTAGATCCAACAGATCCGGTTGTACCAAATCCGAATGATCCAAAATCTTACGCATTCAAAGTAACGAATAATACTGAGAGCAAAGGAACTCAAACTGGAAGCTTCGAATATACTATGACAGTAACAAAGCCATCAGGAATTACAACAGCTGATAATACATATGTTTATTATGTAGATGGAACAAAACAAACTGGAACTTATGGAACAGCGGTGAAATTTACACTGCCAGATACTAAGAGTATGATGATTCAGAGCTGCTATGCTGGATCTAAAGTAACAGTTGATCAGAAAGGTGTAGCAAACTGGACAGCAACAGCAGAAACGACATTCAATGGAGTAAAAGATACTCAGAAATTATCAGCAGCAGTAGGTAAGAACCTTCAGGTTGCAAACAAAACTCTTGGACAGAAAGAAAACAAGGTTGAATACAAAAACATTTACAAAGATATCGCAGTAACAGGTATCATCGTAAATAACTTCCCATTCATTATCATGATTGCTATCGCAGTTGTTGCACTTGCAGGTATCGTAGCAATGAATAGCAAGAAGAGAATGAACAGAAGATAAGGGTAACGAATATAGACAGAGGAATGATTTAGCATGTGCAGACACAGAGGTATTTGCAGAGTAATAAGAGGAATGAATGGAATACTGGATTATGGTTTACTTCTGCTTTTGCTTTTGGGTCTGGTATATGGATGCTATGCATTATGGGATTCGCAGAATCTGGCAGAGGAAGCAACGTCAGAACAATATGCGATTTATAAACCTCAAGAAGATACGCTGGGATTCCAGGAATTACAGTCGATGAACTCGGATGTGATTGCCTGGATCACAGTGTATGATACCCCGATTGATTATCCGGTTGTACAGGGAAAAGATAATTGGGAATATGTTAATAAGAATGCAGAAGGTGAATATTCCCTGACCGGTGCAATTTTTATGGATTCCGAAAGTAATCCGGATTTTCAGGATTTTAATACAATTCTCTATGGACATAACATGGTTCCAAATGTCATGTTCGGAAGTATCAAGGAATTTAAAGAACAAGCCTTTTACGAAGCACACCCATATGGTAATCTATTTGTTCAGAATCGTAATTTTGGATTGGAAATCATTGCATTAATTGAAGCGGATGCTTATGACAGTTCTGTTTTCAATATAAATGTAACAAGAAATGACAGTATCCCCTATTTGGAAGTGATTCGAAATCATGCGGTCTATATGAATGACATTACGTTAGAAGCAGATGATAGAATTCTTCTATTATCTACCTGTTCATCAGAGTCAACTAATGGAAGGGATATTCTTGTAGCAAGAATTACAGACCAGACATACAAAGACACATACAGTGCCAAAGATCAAGATCATGCCGGGAATGAATCGGTAGACCGACGAGGTGGGTGGAGAGATTTTATACCTGGATGGAAGACTGCCTTATTCTTATTACTGCTCCTATTGATATTAATCTGTTTCGCAGACCAGTGGATTTGCAGACGAAGAAGGAAAGGACGGAAATAATATCAAAATGAAGAGACAGAACGCAGGAACTGACAGAGCGTTTCGTATACTGGATATTTGTAACGAGCTGTTGAATTGGATTTTGATGATTATTTTAGTTATTCTTTTTTGTTATGGAACCTATGGCATTGGAGATAGCTACATGTTGGAAGAAAATGCCATGCCGGAACATTATGAAATCTATCGTCCAACAGAAGAAGATTATGGGAATTTTGACGAATTGAAGGCGCAGAACAGTGATGTATGTGGCTGGATTACGATTTATGGAACACATGTGGATTATCCGATAGTGCAGTCGGAGGATAACAGCACATATTTAATGAGGAATCCGCGTGGAGAATATAGCTTGTCGGGCTCAATCTTCATGGATTATATGAATCAGAAGGATTTTTCAGATTTTAATACCATTATTTATGGTCACCATATGGATGGCGGAGCGATGTTTGGGGATTTTGACCAGTATCTGGATCAGTCTTTTGCGGACAGTCATTTGTATGGAAATATTTTTACCAATGGAAAAGATTATGGACTGGAGTTATTTGCATTCTTGGAGTTGGATGCTTATAATACAGGTCTTTATGTAACACCAGTGCGGGAAGTTTCTCGGAAAGAACAGTATTTGCAAGAGATAGAAGATACTGCTTTGTGGTATCGTCAGATTAGTCTTTCCACAGAGGACCGGCTGGTAGTGATGTCTACGTGTACGGAAAATATCACAAATGGAAGGCATATTCTGATAGGAAAGCTTTCAAAACAAACGTATAAAGATACGTATAAGAAAACTTTGAAAAGGAACAGTCAGATCGACCGAATCGACTGGGGAATTTTCTGGAAAACCAGTATGAAGCGATTAGGTGTTCTGATTCTGCTGTTGTTCAGTATTTTGCTACTGATGGCAGTGGAGAGGAGCGGAAAGAGAAAGAAAACGAAAAATAACAGTAGAAAACTGGAAAACTGACAGAGGTACGTATGTGAAAAGTGAAAGATATAAACAGAGAATAAAGCTGGTATACCTTGCTTTTGTGATGATGGTATGTGTGGCCATTCCAAATCAGGTATATGCAGCGGGGAAAAATAAAGAAGCTGCTCTGACGGTGGAACAGACTGTAAAAGGGAAAACAAATGGGGTTACAGATGAATTTCAATATGAGTTGACAAGTTTAGATTCTGGCAATCCAATGCCGGAAGGAAGCAATGGAGACCGGTTGAAATTTAGCCTTAATGGTAATGATAGTAAGGAATTGGTTTTTTCTTATGAGGAGGCAGCTACTTATCGATATCAGCTGAAACAGGTTGTTGAAAAAGATAACAAGGATTATGATGGGCAGGTTTATACCATAGAGAATTATGTAATGCAGAATGGCTCAGAAGATTTTTTAGTTAAGACTGCAATTAGAAGAAAAGATGGTAATAAATCTCCGACATTGAGTTTTACAATTCAACATAAAGTGGAAGATGAGACACCAGTGAAAAATACAGCAAGTGTCCCAAAATCAGGAGACGATCAGTCATTTATATCGTTGATTGTATTGATTTTGAGTGCACTTCTTATAATAGTAGTATATAAGTGGAAGAAGAATCGGCGTGTTTAAGACCGGTGTAAAATAATGAAAAGGGAGGCCATTTGGGGACGGAGTTTACCGGCTTTTTTCTACGAAAAAAGCCGGTAAACTCCGTCCCCAAATGGTCTCTTAATATGACAGATATCAGAAACCGCTCTTCATTGTAGAAAATGGACTCGGTGCGGCAGATCAGCCGGATGCGAACGGCTATGTGGAAGATGATTACCGCATAGAGTATTTGAAAGCGCACATTTTGGCTATGATGGATGCCGTAGAGATTGACGGTGTGGAAATTATGGGTTATACTTCATGGGGATGCATTGATTTAGTTAGTGCTTCAACCGGTGAAATGAAAAAGCGTTATGGCTTTATCTATGTTGATAAAGATGACAATGGAAAAGGCACGCTGAGACGTACAAAGAAGAAATCATTTGACTGGTATAAGAACGTAATTGAAACCAATGGACAATGTTTAAAAGAAAGAGGCGAGAAGTAGGTATGTTTTCATTTTTTAAGAAAAAACAGGCTCCTGCAGAAGAGAATAAGCCATTCGTTGTAAAGGCTTATCTGTCAGGAAAAGTAGTACCAATCGAGGAAGTAAAAGACGAGGTGTTCTCATCTAAAGCATTAGGTGACGGACTTGCAATCGAGCCGGAAGAGAATGTGATCGTGGCACCATGTGACGCAACAGTATCTGTACTGATGGAAGGCTCCAGACATGCAGTTGGACTTACACTTGCGAACGGAGTAGAGATTTTGATCCATGAAGGAATCGACACTGTGAATATGGAAGGTGACGGATTCGAGTACTTCGTAAAAGAAGGAGATAAGGTAAACGCAGGAGACAAGCTGCTTTCATTTGATCCGGAGAAGATCAAAGCACACGGATATGAGAAAACATGTATTCTCGTTGTTACAAACGGAGATGACTATCCGGATATGAAGCTGCACACAGGAATGGATGCAGTACAGGGCGAGACAGTGATCGCTGAATTTTAATATTGACTTTATGAAGATTGACCGCTGAGAATGGAGCAGAGTTTTGAAACCGTTCTCGGTGGTCTTTCTTTTTTGTAAAGGCGAAACGTTTCGCCTTTACAAAAGTAGAAAATTTATAATATAACTCAGAGTGGCAGTGCTGATAGCTGAATAGAAATACAGGATAAGGAGAATAAAAGGAAAAAATAATACAAAATACATAATCTATTTCTAGACAAAACATAATAATGCGTCTAAAATACGAAAAAATGATAAAAAAACTCAAGAAAATAGGTAAAAATTACTAAAATGCAATTGACAGATAGAATATCTGTGTACTATAATCTGCTTGACGTAAAAAGAAGACTAAAGTCTTAGATTTGAACGAACCGTTTCATGAAGAGAAACAGGAAATCAAGACAAAGGAGTCAATGATGTATGAAGAACGATTTGAAGCATCTAAGAAGAAGCGAATTGATCGATTTGATCTATGAGATGAAGAAGCGGGAGATAGAGCTTCAGACCAGGCTGGATGAGGCAGAGGCAAAGCTTCAGGCCAGAGAGATCACGATAGAGAAGGCGGGATCGATCGCTGATGCGGCAGTACAGCTAAGTGGCGTATTCCAGGCGGCACAGGAAGCTGCTGATAGCTATCTTAAATCGATAAAAGCAAAGGAAAAAGAATTGGCACGCCTGACAAAGCAGGCCAAGAAGAATATGCGAGATTAGAGTAGTGAAGAAGAAAGAACATTCAGTTAATATCCCTACAATAGAAGAAGTTGAGAACGAACAGAAGAGGCTGAGACACCGGGCGGTATATCAAAGAACACTCCGCGGTACGATCGCAGTGCTGCTTGTAGTTGCGGCAATTTCTGTTCTTGTGGCAACCCTGTGGATGCCGGTTCTGCAGATTTACGGTTCTTCCATGTCACCGACATTGGAAGCCGGGCAGATTGTAGTATCAGTGAAGACCAGTCAGCTGAAGACAGGAGAAATTGTTGCATTCTGGCAGGGGAATAAGCTCCTGATCAAGCGCGTGATCGCAGGTCCGGGACAGTGGGTTGATATTGATATGGAC
>OLGF01003255.1_pt1 | contig 13692 bp, 9 predicted proteins | sample 1604971 | NCBI WGS metagenome assembly OLGF01 (sample SAMEA3888902, study PRJEB22519) | human gut metagenome | biome: human gut; feature: human-associated habitat; material: faeces | place: Denmark | collected 2011 | reverse complement strand
GCAGCTCCCGTTTCGGCATTTGGTGAGGAGAAAAGTAAGGTGAGTTGTTGTTTAATAGACGATCTCGCCCTCGGTGGGGCTGCCCGCCGCCTGCGACTCGTCGGTGTCGATGTGCATGGTGGTGATGCCGCCGTGGTTCACGCGCACGACCACATCGTCGAAGATCAGGCGGCGCTCCGGGCCGCCGAGGGCGACCTTGACGATCTGACCGTTCTCGATGCCCATCTTCTCGGCGTCGACGTCGGTGACGTGGATGTGCCGCTTGGCGATGATGACGCCCTCCGACAGATCAATCTCGCCCGCGGGCCCGATCAGCTTGCACGCGCCGGAGCCGGCCAGATGGCCGCTCTCGCGGATGGGCGCGTCGATGCCGAGCGTGCGCGCGTCGCTGCCGGAGAGCTCCACCTGATCGGCCGTGCGGCACGGGCCGAGGACGGAGATGTTCTCGATCGAGCGCTTCGGTCCGACGACGGTCAGGCGCTCATGGCAGGCATAGATGCCGGGGTAGGACAGGTTCTTGCGCGGCTGCAGCTGGTGGCCCGCGCCGAACAGCTTCTCCACGGACTCCTGCGTCAGATGGATGTGGCGCGCCGATGTTTCAACCATGAATTTCATAGTAAAATCTCCTTTTTGTAGATTGATGACTGTTTATTTCTCCGCTTTGCGGCGATAGCTCTCGTACTTCTCCTGCGCGGCCTCCTCCGCCTCGGCGAAGAGCACCTTGGCGTTGTCGGGGAAGCTCAGCTCCAGCGAGGCATAGCGCACCTCGCCCTTCATGAAGTCGTACAGCGGCATCGTCGGCTCCTTGGAGTCGAGCGTGAAGGTCTTCGTCTCGGGGCTGTAGCGGTAGAGGTTCCAGTAGCCGGAGGCCACCGCGTCCTTCATCTCCTGCTGCACGCCGCTCATGCCGCGCTTGATGCCGTGGTTGATGCAGGGGGCATAGCAGATGACGATGGACGGGCCCTTGTGCGCCTCGGCCTCCTTCAGCGCCTTGATGAGCTGGCCGGGGTTGGCGCCCATGGCGCACTGGGCGACATAGACGTTGTCGTAGTTCATCAGCAGCATGCCGAGATCCTTCTTCTTCGTCTTCTTGCCGCTCGCCTGGAACTGCGCCACCGCGCCGACGGGCGTGGCCTTCGAGGACTGGCCGCCGGTGTTGGAATAGACCTCGGTATCGACGAGGAGTACGTTCACGTCCTCGCCCATGGCGAACACGTGGTCCAGACCGCCGTAGCCGATGTCGTACGCCCAGCCGTCGCCGCCGTACATCCACATGGTCTTCTTGGCGAGGTCCTTTTTGCGCTTGAGGATCTCCTGCGCGATGGTCTGCTCCTCTGCAGTGAGCTTCGCGCTCTCGAGCGCGGCGACCAGCTTCTCCGTCGCGGGCGTGGAGGCGTCCAGATCGTCATAGACCGCGAAATAGCCGGCGATGGCCGCCTTGACCGTCTCGTCCTTCGTCAGGGCGTCGAGCTCCCTGACGTAGTTCGTCGCGGCGTCGCGCAGCTGCCTGACGGCGAGGCACATGCCGTAGGAGAACTCGGCATTGTTTTCAAACAGGGAGTTCGACCACGCGACGCCCTTGCCCTGCGCGTTCTTGCAGTACGGGACGCACGGCATGGCCGCGCCCCACGCCTGCGTGCAGCCGGTAGCGTTGGCGAGGTACATCTTGTCGCCGAAGAGCTGGGTCAGGAGCTTGGCATACGGCGTCTCGCCGCAGCCCGCGCACGCGCCGTTGAACTCCAGCAGCGGCTGGCGGAACTGGCTGCCCTTGAGGGTGAACTTGTCGCCTGATTCGGCCTTTTCCGGCAGGCGCGTGAGGTACGTCCACTGCGCGGGCACCTGATGCACCTCGTGGGCGGGCACCATCTTCAGCGCCTTTCCGCTCTTCGGGCAGGAGGCCACGCAGCTGCCGCAGCTCGTGCAGTCGAGCGTGGAGACGCCCATCGTATACTTGTAGTCCTTGAGATTCGCGCCCTTGGCGTCCGCGAAGGTCATCCCGGCGGGCGCGGCCTTCACCTCATCCTCGCTCAGCAGGAACGGGCGGATCACCGCGTGCGGGCAGACAAACGAGCACATGTTGCACTGCAGGCACTCGGCCGCGTCCCACACCGGCAGGTGCGTCGCGATGCCGCGCTTTTCATACTGCGAGGTGCCGAGCGGCATCGTGCCGTCCTCCATCCCCTTGAAGGCGGAGACAGGCAGCTCGTCGCCCTTCTGGGCGTTGATCGGCACGAGGATGTTGCGGATCACGTCGGGCAGGTCCGCGTCCGCGGGCTGCAGAGCCTTGCCGGTGAGGTTCGTCCACTCGGGCTTCACCTTCACCTCGACGAGGGCGTTGATGCCCGCGTCGACGGCCTGCAGGTTCATGTTCACGATCTTCTCGCCCTTGAGTCCGTAGGTCTTCTTCACGGCGGCCTTCATGTGCGCCACGGCATCCTCCACGGGGATGATGTTCGCGAGCTTGAAGAACGCCGCCTGCAGCACCATGTTCGAGCGGTTGCCGAGACCGATCGCCTGCGACTGCCTGTTCGCGTCGATGATGTAGAAGTGGATGTCGTTGTCGGCGATGTACTTGAGGATCTCACCGGGGACGTGCTGCTCCAGCTCGCTCTCCGCCCACTCGCAGTTGAGCAGGAAGCTGCCGTGCGGCTTGAGCTCGTGGATAATGTCGTATTTCGTCAGGTACGTCTGGTTGTGGCAGGCGATGAAGTCGGCGCTGCTGACGTAGTAGGTCGAGCTGATCGGCTTCTTGCCGAAGCGCAGATGGCTCTTCGTGATGCCGAAGGACTTCTTCGTGTCGTACTCGAAGTACGCCTGACAGTACATGTCGGTCGTGTCGCCGATGATCTTGATGGAGTTCTTGTTCGCGCCGACCGTGCCGTCGGAGCCGAGGCCCCAGAACTTGCAGCTGATCGTGCCCTCCGGCTCGGTCAGAAGCGGCGCGCCCACGGGCAGGGACAGGTGCGTCACATCGTCCACGATGCCGATGGTGAAGTGATTCTTCGGCTCGTCGAGCAGCAGGTTGTCGAACACCGCCTTCAGCTGGGCGGGGGTCGTGTCCTTGCTGGAGAGGCCGTAGCGGCCGGCATAGATCTCCGGACGGGTCTTCTCGTTGATGAACGCGGCGCAGACATCCTCATACAGCGGCTCGCCGATCGAGCCCATCTCTTTCACGCGGTCGAGCACGGCGATCTTCCGCACTGTCTTGGGAAGCGCCGCCAGCAGGTGCTTGCGGGAGAAGGGGCGGAACAGGTGTACCTGCAGGAAGCCGACCTTCTCGCCCTTGGCGGTGAGGTAGTCGACGACCTCCTGCGCGCAGCCGGAGACGCTGCCCATCGCGACGATGACGCGCTCGGCGTCCGGTGCGCCGTAGTAGTTGAAGAGGTGATACTCGCGGCCGGTCAGCCGGCTGATCTGGGCCATATAGTCCTCGACGATGCCGGGCAGCTCGTCATAGGCCGTGTTGTTGGCCTCGCGGAGCTGGAAGTAGATGTCGGGGTTGTCGACGAGCGAGCGCATACGCGGATCCTCGGGGTTGAGGGCGTTGGCGCGGAAGGCGGCCAGTGCGTCATAGTCGACGAGCTTCGCGTACTCGTCGTAGTCCATGACGTCGATCTTCTGGATCTCGTGGCTCGTGCGGAAGCCGTCGAAGAAGTGCAGGAACGGGATGTGGGCGCGGATGGCGCTCAGGTGCGCCACGGCGGCGAGATCCGCCGCCTGCTGCACGCTGCCGCTGGAGAGCAGGGCAAAGCCCGTCTGGCGGCAGTTCATCACGTCGGAGTGGTCGCCGAAGATGGAGAAGGCGTGCGTGCCCACCGTGCGGGATGCTACATGCAGCACCATCGGCAGCCGCTCGCCCGCGATGCGGTGCAGCGTCGGGATCATGAGCATCAATCCCTGCGAAGCGGTGAAGCTCGTCGCGAGCGTACCGGCCTCGAGCGCGCCGTGACATGCGCCGCACGCGCCGGCCTCGGACTGCATCTCCACGAGACGCACGGGCTGGCCGAAGATGTTCTTTTTGCCCTTGGCGGACCACTCGTCCGCATGCTCTGCCATCGGTGAGGAGGGCGTGATGGGATAGATCGCCGCCACCTCGGAAAACGCGTAGGCTACATACGCCGCCGCTTCGTTACCGTCACAGATTTTGGTCAGTTTCTTCATAGCTTTATTCTCCCCTCTGCAAGCGCCGCCGGACGGCGGCGGAATATACCGTTTGTCCGCTGCTTGTTTCCTATGCAGCTTGCTCTCTGTATATACAACTGTACCGCTCAAAAGGGTGAAAGTCTTGTAAAATATCTTCATTTTTTCTCCGCCAGCAGCGGAGAAACGTATTTTCCGAAATTATGCACTTTTTCCCGTTCATCCGTTCATTTTTCCCTAAATACAAAACGCAGCCCCAGGAAAGGCCAATGGCCTTTCCTGGGGCTGCAAAAGTCTCACAGAGTTCGCGGCCCGAAAGCCGCGAATAAAGTCCAATCATATTTCGCGGCGGCGTGTACGTCGCGAAATATACCTTGCGCGGAGAGAGTGTATTTTTGTGTGCCGCGCACACAAAAATGCGCGGTTCGGAGCGAAACCCCTCACGGAAAAGGGCGCGCCAACGGCTCGCCCTTTTCCGTGATTTTTTATACGACCTGGAACAGGAAAAACTTGAGATAGTTCGTCTCCTCCACGCCCCAGAGGATGGGGTGGTCGGCGCACTGCTGGCGCGCTTCGATCTGGCGCAGCTGGACGCCCGCGTCGTGCGCGGCGCTGTGGAGCATTTTGACGAACAGCTCCTCCGTCGCAAAATGGCTGCACGAGCAGGTCGCGAGGTAGCCGCCGCGCGGCAGGAGCTTCATCGCGCGGTAGTTGATCTCCTTATAGCCCGCCATCGCCCGCTGCGTCGTCCTTCGGCTCTTGGTGAAGGCGGGCGGGTCGAGGATGATGAAGTCGTACTTCACCGGCTGCTGCGCGAGCGCCGGGAGGAGGTCAAACACGTTCGCCGCCACGCACTCCATCACATCGCCGAGTCCGTTGCGCTCGGCGTTGCGGCGTGCGCACTCCACGGCGAACTCCGATACGTCCACCGCCGTCACATGCTTTGCCCCGCCGCGCGCGGCGTTGAGCGCGAACGAACCCGTGTGCGTGAAGCAGTCGAGCACCGTCCGCCCGCGCGCGAGCTTCGCCACGGCGAGCCGGTTATACTTCTGGTCGAGGAAAAAGCCCGTTTTCTGCCCGTTTTCAAAGTCCACGGTATAGCGGATGCCGTTTTCCGTGATGTCCGTCTCATGGAAGTCGGGGACGGGCTCACCCGGCAGGGGATACCATCCCTTCCCCTGCTCCATGCCCTCCTTTTCGCGCAGGGCGACGTCGTTGCGCTCATAGACGCCCGCGATCTCCTGCCCGTCGGCGCGCAGTGTCTCGACGAGCAGCCCGAAAATCATCGGCTTGATGCGATCCATGCCGAGACTCAGCACCTGCGCCACGAGGACATTTTCAAACCGGTCGACCGTGAGCCCGGGGAAGTGGTCCGCCTCGCCGAAGATAATCCGGCAGCAATGGCTGTCCTCCTCGCCCATCACGGTCTTGCGGTAGTCCCATGCGTACTGCACGCGCCGCGCCCAGAACGCGCGGTCAAAGCGGTCGTTCGCGTTGCGCGAGAGGAGCCGCACGCGGATCATGGAGCGGCTGTTATAAAAGCCCGTACCGAGGTAGCTCCCCTTCCGGCTGAGCACGTCCACAAGCGCGCCGTCCTCGGTGCCCTCCGGCACCTGCGTCACCTCCCCGGCGTAGACCCACGGGTGGCCGTCCACGAGGGCGCGCTCGCCCTTGGGCGTGATGGTGAGAGCCGGGTAGGGTCTCTGCGTTTTCATCTCCGTCGCCTGCCTTTCTGCCGCAGCATCCAGCTGCTCAAATTTCCTGCGCGTCGCCGTCGGCGCGGCACTCTGCCGCCTCGGCGCGGTAGGATGCCGCCGACGCACGGATCTCCTCGATGGCCTCGTCCGTGAGCGTGCCGCGGATCTTCGCGGGGCTGCCGAAGGCGAGACTCCCGTCGGGGATGACCATGTTCTGCGTCACGAGCGCGCCCGCGCCGATCAGGCAGTGGCGGCCGATCTTCGCACCGTTCAGAATAATCGCGCCCATGCCGATGAGCGACTCGTCGCCCACCGTGCAGCCGTGGAGAATGGCCCCGTGCCCGACGGTAACGTCCCGCCCCAGCACGACCGGCAGGTCATACTCCACATGCACGACGCAGTTTTCCTGAATGTTGCTGCCGGGGCCGATCGTGATCGGCGCGCGGTCGCCGCGCAGCACCGCGCCGTAAAAGATGCTCGCGCCCTCCTCGATGCGCACGTCGCCGCGCACCGTCGCGTTGAACGCCACGAAGGCGTCCGGATGTACCGTCGGTTTTTTCATGTGCCGCACCTCACTTAAACAGCCATCTGCACACTAGAATCACGACGCACGCGCCGCCCACGCCGATCAGGATCGCGCCGATCGAGTTGCGCGCGGCGATGCCGATCGCCCCGGCGAGAAAATTGCCCACCGCCGAGCCGGCCACGCCCAGAATGAGATAGCGCAGCAGTCCCTTCTTCCCGCCCATCAGGCGGCTGGCGATCCAGCCGATGAGCGCGCCCACCAGAATGGAATAAATCATACCGTTTGTTTCTCCTTTTGTTCTGTTTGATCCAAAATATGTATATTCAGGTGATTATACGGCATCTCCACGCCATGCTCGTCGAAGGCTGCCTTCAGCCCCTCCGTCAGGCCGTAGTAGACGTCCGTGTAGTCCTCACTTCTGCACCAGACGCGCACGATATAGCTGATGCTGCTCTCGCCGTAGCTGTCGACGTATACGATCGGCGCGGGATCGGGGAGCACGCCCGGCACGCGCGCCGCCGCGTCGAGGCAGGCCGCGCGCACGTCGCTCACCGCCGCGTCATACGACGCGCCCACGCGGATCTCCGCGCGTCGGCGGCCGAGGGCGGTGTAGTTCGTGATCTTCCCCGAGGAGAGGACGCTGTTGGGCGTCATGAGCCACAGGCCGTCCGGCGTCTCGAGCTTCGTGAATGTCAGACTGATCTCCTTGACCGTGCCGAGCCCGTCGGCCGTCTCCACGAGGTCGCCCAGCTGGAAGGGCTTCGTCACGAGGATGACGAGCCCGCCCGCGATGTTGCTGAGCACCGACTGCACCGCGAGCGACACGGCCAGCGAAACCACTGACAACAGTGCCACCAGCGACGTGACGGGAATGCCCAGCTGGTCGGCCACGATCAGCACGATGATGACCCACAGCACGAGCCGCACCGCGCCGAGCGCGTATTTGCGGAGCGTCGCGTCAAGGCGCGTCTTATCCAGCATCCGCCGCAGGAGCGAGAGAATCAGCCGCATCGCGATGACGCAGATGCAGAACGTCACCACCGCGCCGAGCAGCGCCGAGAGCGTGAAGCTCCCGAGATTCAGCGCGCTCAGATCCACTTTTTCGTTCAGAATATCCGACATTTATTTCTCCTTTTGCTTTTCCGCGCCGCTCTGCGTGCGCAGCCGCAGCTCCTCCACGAGCTTTCCCGCCGCGTGCAGCGCGTCCTCCGACGGCTGGAGATGGAGCTTCAGCGTCGGCTCCTCGCTCGCCGTGAGCAGCAGGCGGTTTCTGTACCCCGTCATGGAGCACACGCCCATGAGCGCCGCCACGTCCACCGCCCCGGTGAAGCGGAAGAGAATCTGCCGCCCCTTCTGCGTGATCTCGCACATGCCGCAGGACGCGGCCGCCGCACGCAGCAGCGCCACGTCAAGCAGCGCCGTCACACTCTTCGGCACGTCGCCGTACCGGTCGAGCAGCTCGTCCGTCAGGTCGGAGGCGTCCTCCGCCGTTGTGAGCGCCGCGATGCGCCGGTAGAGATCCATCCGCTCCTGCGTGGAGGGGACGTATTTTTCCGGGATGTTGGCCGATACGGTCAGATCCGCCGAGCAGTCCGTCTTGGGCGCGGGCGTCTGGCCCTGCTGCTCGAGCACGGCGTCCGCCAGCAGGCGCAGGTACATATCATAGCCCACGCTCATCATATAGCCCGACTGCTCCGGGCCGAGGAGGTTCCCCGCGCCGCGGATCTCGAGGTCGCGCATCGCGATGCGGAAGCCAGACCCGAACTCCACGAACTCGCGGATGGCCGTCAGGCGCTTGGAGGCCACCTCCGTCAGCACCTTCCCCGCGCGGTAGGTCAGGTACGCGCTCGCGCGGCGCGCACTGCGCCCGACGCGCCCGCGGATCTGGTGCAGCTGGGCAAGCCCCAGCCGGTCGGCGTCCTCGATGATGAGGGTGTTTACGTTCGGAATGTCGATGCCCGTCTCGATGATCGTCGTACAGACGAGCACCTGCACGTCGCCGTCGGCCATCTGCTGCATGACGCTGCTGAGCTGGCGCTCGGACATCTTGCCGTGCGCGATGCCGACGGTTACCTCCTCGCCGAGGAGCTGGCCGATCCGCCCGCCGACGGACTCGATGTCCTCGACGCGGTTGTGCAGGTAATAGACCTGTCCGCCGCGGGCAATCTCGCGGCGCATCGCGTCGGCCAGCACGCCCCAGTCGTGCTCGAGCACATAGGTCTGCACGGGCTGGCGGTCCTGCGGCGGCTGTTCGATGCCCGACATGTCGCGCACACCGGAAAGCGCCATATTCAGCGTCCGCGGGATGGGCGTTGCCGAAAGCGTGAGCGTATCGACCTGCCGCACGCGCTCGCGCAGCTGCTCCTTGGCCTCCACGCCGAAGCGCTGCTCCTCGTCGATCACGAGCAGGCCCAGATCCTTGAAGCGGACGTTCTTCTGCAGGAGCTTGTGCGTGCCGATCAGGAGGTCGACCTTGCCCTGCGCCGTCCGCTCGAGAATGTCCTTCGCCTGCTTGCCGGTGCGGAAGCGGCTGAGCACCTCCACATTCACGGGAAACGCGCGGAAGCGGCTCATGGCCGTGGCATAGTGCTGCTGGGCAAGCACCGTCGTCGGCGCGAGGATGGCCGCCTGCTTGCCGTCTAAGATGCACTTCATCACCGCGCGCAGCGCCACCTCGGTCTTGCCGTAGCCGACGTCGCCGCAGAGCAGGCGGTCCATCGGCACAGGCTTTTCCATGTCGCGCTTGATCTCGTCGATCGCGCGGAGCTGATCGTCCGTCTCCTGATAGGGAAACGCGTCCTCAAACTCGCGCTGCCACGGGGAGTCCGGCGAAAACGCGAAGCCGCCGAGCCGCTGGCGCTCGGCATAGAGGCGGATGAGTCCCTCGGCCAGATCCTTCGCCGCGGCGCGCGCCTTGTGCTTGGCCCTGGCCCAGTCGGTGCCGCCGAGCTTGTTGAGCTTGGCGTGCTCATTGTCCTCCCCGGCGCCGATATACTTGCTCACCAGATCGAGCCGCGTCGCCGGGACGTACAGGCAGTCGCTCCCGGCGTAGGCGATCTTGATATAGTCCTTCTCCACTCCGTCGACGGGGATGCGCAGCATGGCCACGAAGCGGCCGATGCCGTGCTGCTCATGGACGACGAGGTCGCCCGGCGTAAGATCCGCCCACGACTGGAGCTTGCTGCCGCCGGTGGTCCTGACGCGGCGGGGCTTTTTCTCCCTGCCGGCGACCTTCGCTGTGAGCTGCCCCTCCGTCAGGACGGCCAGACGCAGCTCCGGGTACTCACACCCCGCCGAGAGTGCCCCGACGGAGATCTGCACGGCGTCCTTCCCCGGATCGTGCGCGCCCGCGAGGTCGAGCGCCGCCGGGATCTTCCGCTCCTGCAGCAGGCGCAGGAGGTTGCGCGCACGCACCTCGCCGCCGCAGAGCACCAGCACGCGGTACCCGCCCGTCAGATAGTGGACAAGATCCGTTGCCGCCGTGTTGAGACTGCCGCCGTAGGCCGAGAGCTGCTTGGCCGTGATCTGCAGCAGCGCCCGCGGCGCGAGCAGATACCGGCTCGTCGGCAGGCTCTCCATCTGACAGAGGGCGAAGGCGCCGAGCTTCGCCGTCAGCTCGCCCTCGCTCAGCGCCAGCTCCGCGAGCTCGCCCGCGAGCCAGCCGTTTTCGAACGCGGTGGAGGCGTCCTCCTTCAGCTGCCACAAAAAGCCCTTCAGGCTCTCGGCGATGCGGCCGGACTCCCCCGCGACCACAATCGTCTGCGGCGCGAGATAGTCCGCCGCCGTAATTTTTTGCGGATAGACCGCCGCGAGCACGCGGTCGCTCCCGGACGGCACAATGTGCCGGCGCAGGCTCTCGGCGTCGCCGCGGAGCGTCTTCACGAGCGCGTCCGCGCCGCCCTTTTTCTCGAGCTTCGCGGCGATGCGCTCGAGCTTTTCCGCCGCGCCCGCGTCGCCGAGGGCGGGCAGCACCTCCGCCGCGGGCAGCAGGAGCGCCCGCTCGAGGTTGCGGCTGCGCCGCTGGGTGTCCAGCTCGAACTCACCGAGCGAGTCGATCTCGTCGTCGAAGAATTCGCAGCGCACGGGCTTCTCCATCCCCGGCGAGAACACATCGAGGATGCCGCCGCGCATGGCGAACTGGCCGGGACCTTCCACCCGGTCGCAGCGGGCATAGCCCGCGTCCGTCAGCTGCCCGGCGAGCGCCGGCGCGTCGTACCGGCCGCCCACCTCGAGCGTCAGTGCGGCGCGCTCAAGCACCTGCGGCGGGATACAGCGCTGCGCGAGCGCCTCGGCCGTCGTCACGACGACGGGCGCACCCTGCGCCATCCGGTGCAGCGCCTCCAGCCGGCGGCACTCCCACTGGCGGCTCACCGCCGCCACGGGGCGCAGCTGCCACTCGCGGCCCGGCAGAACCACCGGCTCCTCCCCCGTGAGACAGGCGAGGTCCGCCGCCTGCCGCTGCACCTCGCGCTCGTCGCTGCAGAGCATGAGCAGCGGGCGGCCGCTGCGCAGGCGGAGCGCCGCCGCGAGCTGCGCGCGGTGGACGGGCGAAAGCCCCGTCACCGTCACGGGCGTCTCCCCGGTTTCGATATGGTTCCAGATTTCCTGCAGCTCCGGCATCTGCCAGAGCGCGCGCATCAGCCCCTCCACGGGCGCCCCTCCTCTCCACGCAGGCCGGGCACAGCGCCCGCCGGTGGGGGCTGTGCCTGCCTGTTATTTTCAGTCTATGCGGTTTGCTCCGCGTTGCTTCATGTGCGGTTGAAGCGGTTCATCGCCCGGTCAACGCCCTGTGAGATGAGCACCGGGACAGCCGTGACGGCGCGGTCGAGTGCGTCGGTCAGCACCTTCTGATCCTCGCCCATGGGCTTCCCGATCACCCAGTCGACGACCTCGAAGCCCGCCTGCTTCGGCGAGCCGACGCCCACCTTGATGCGGGGGAACTTGTCGCTGCCGAGGTGCTGGATGATATTCTTCAGGCCGTTGTGGCCGCCCGCCGAGCCGCCCGGGCGGATGCGGAGTCTGCCCGCCGGGAGGTCGATGTCGTCTGAGATGACGAGCACATGCTCGGGCGGGATCTTATAAAACCGCGCCGCCTCGCCCACGGACTCGCCCGATAGGTTCATATACGTCTGCGGCTTCATGACGAGCACTTTCTGCCCGCCGACCTCCCACGTCGCCGTCCAGGCCTTGAAGCGGAGCTTGCTGAACCTGAAGTTCTCCTCCTGCGCGAGCTTATCCACCGCGAGAAAGCCCATGTTGTGCCGCGTACTCTCATACTGGGTACCGGGATTGCCCAGTCCCACCACCAGCCAGCTGATCCCGCCGCTGCGTCCGAAAAGCATAGTGTATCCTCCAAATATCAAAAGAAAGCATATGGGACCGCCCGAACGGGCAGTCCCATACAGTGTATCACAGAATTTCTCAGTTGAACAGCTTCGCGATGGAAATTTCCTGATAAATGCGCTCGATGGCCTCTGCGAACATGGGGGCGACGGACAGATACTTGATCTTCTCGCAGCCCGCGCCCATCTCGACGGGGATCGTGTTGAGCAGCGCCAGCTCCTTGATGTAGCTGTCGGTGACGCGCTCGAGCGCCGGGCCGGACAGGACGCCGTGGCTGGCGCAGGCATAGACGTTCTTCGCGCCGCCGACCTCGACGATCGCCTTGGCGGCGTTGCAGAGGGAGCCGGCGGTATCGACCATGTCGTCGAAGAGGATGCAGTCCTTGCCCTCGACATCGCCGATGACGTTCATGACCTCGCACTGGTTGGCCTTCTGGCGGCGCTTGTCGACGATGGCCAGACCCATGTGCAGCTTCTGGGCAAACGTGCGTGCGCGGGACACGGAGCCGACGTCGGGGGAGACGACGACCATCTCCTCGGCGCGCTCGCCGAACTTCTTGGCATAGTAGTCGACAAAGACGGGGTTGCCGAGCAGGTTGTCCACAGGGATATCAAAGAAGCCCTGAATCTGCGCCGCGTGCAGGTCCATCGTCAGGATGCGGTCAGCGCCGGCGGCGGTCAGCATGTTCGCGACAAGCTTGGCGGAGATGGGGTCGCGGCTCTTGGCCTTGCGGTCCTGCCGGGCATAGCCGAAGTAGGGGATGACCGCCGTGACGCGGCCCGCGGAGGCGCGCTTGCAGGCATCGATCATGATGAGCAGCTCCATGAGGCTGTCATTGACCGGCTTGCAGGTGGAGTTGATGAGGAACACGTCGCTGCCGCGGACGGTCTCGTACAGAGAGACGGACGCCTCGCCGTCGGCGAACGACTTGACCTCGGCCTCGCCGAGCTTGGTGCCGAGGATCTTGCAGATCTCGGTTGCAAGCGCCGGATTGGCGTTGCCAGTGAACAGTTTGATATCCTTGCCATGAGAAAACATTTTTTGCACACTCACTTTCTATCTGATTTAAAAACTTCTCTCGTGGTTTTTAACGGTGTTGGTGTCCGGGGTGTTTACTTCTTCCCCCAGCTTTTGCGCAGGCGCGCGGCCCAGCCCTCCTTATTCGTCTGGCGCGTGCGCGCGATGGCGAGCGCCCCGGCGGGCACATCGTCCGTAACGGTGGAGCCGGCCGCTGTGTAGCAGGCGTCGCCCAGCGTGACGGGCGCGATGAGGTTCGTGTTGCAGCCGATAAACACATCGTCGCCGATGGTGCAGCGGAACTTCTTGTGGCCGTCGTAATTCGTCGTGACCGTACCGCAGCCGAAGTTCACCCGCTCGCCGACGTCGCTGTCGCCGACATAGGTGAGGTGGCTGATCTTCGTACCGTCGCCGATGGAGGAGTTCTTCATCTCGACGAAATCGCCCACGCGGCAGTGGTCGCCGATGGAGCAGTGCGGCCGGACATAGGCAAACGGACCGACGGTCGTGTGGCTGCCGACGGTGCTGTCATTGAGCTGGGAGGCGTTGATGGTCGTCTCCTCCCCGACGGCGCAGTCCGTCAACATGGCGTTCGGGCCGATCTCGCAGCCCGCGCCGATGTGCGTCCGCCCGCGCAGGATCGTCCCCGGCAGGATCGTCACGCCCGGCGCGACGGTGCAGCGCGGGTCGACATAGGTATTCTGCGGGTCGATCACAGTGACGCCACTGTGCGCAAGGCGGCGCATGAGCAGCTCGCGGCAGCGCGGCATGGCCGCCTGCAGCTCACCCGCGTCCGCGACCGGCAGAAACGCCGGGGCCGCGCTCGGCGACTGCCACAGCGGCAGGATGCCGGAGGCCTCGGCCGGGCAGTCGGCAAGCGTCCTTCCCTCGCCGAGACGGGCGCGCAGCTCGCCTGCGTCCGCGGCATAGACCGCGCGGGACGGCTCGCCCGCCGCGGGCACCACCGCG
>OLGF01003254.1_pt1 | contig 13693 bp, 8 predicted proteins | sample 1604971 | NCBI WGS metagenome assembly OLGF01 (sample SAMEA3888902, study PRJEB22519) | human gut metagenome | biome: human gut; feature: human-associated habitat; material: faeces | place: Denmark | collected 2011 | reverse complement strand
CAGGTGCTGACCGTAGGCGGAAACCCCCTTGCGGGAACGCTGTGCTTCCAGCCGAAGGGGATCACGCACTATCCGCTGGCGGATTGGTACTGGCCGACGATCGCCTGTGGACTCCTGGTCTTGCTGCTGCTGTGCTTCAGCGTGCTTCGGTGTGAGCGAAAGAATAAGCCGCATTTCCTGCTGAGTCTGATCCACGCGTTTGCCCGCTACTGGTTTTTGCTGCGGCAGCTGGTTTCCCGGGATTTCAAGACGAAATATAAGCGCAGCGTCCTAGGCGTGCTTTGGAGTTTTATGAACCCGCTGCTGACCATGTTTGTCATGTATATCGTGTTCTCCACGCTGTTCAGAAGCAGTATCGACAACTTCCCGGCCTATCTGCTGACAGGTATCGTATTTTGGAACTTTTTCAGTGAAACGACGAATACCTGTTTAAGCTCCATCACGGGAAATACGGCGCTGATCACGAAGGTCTACGTGCCGAAGTATATGTATCCGCTGTCCCGCAGCGTGTCCTGCATGGTCAACCTGGCCATGTCCCTGATCCCGCTGGTGGGCGTACTGCTGCTGACCCATGATCTCCCAACGCGCAGCTGGGCGCTGATCTGGTTCCCGCTGGTCTGCCTGTTTCTGTTTTCCGCGGGCATGGGCCTGCTGCTGGCGGCAGCCATGGTATTCTTCCGGGACATTCAGTTTTTGTGGAGCGTCATCAGTATGCTCTGGATGTATCTGACGCCGATCTTCTATGATGCGTCCATTATCCCGGAGCAGTATCTGACGCTCTATAAAATGAATCCGCTGTTCCACATCATCCGTATTGCCCGGGTTCTGCTGATCGACGGTGTGTCGCCGGAGCCGAGGGCGTATCTGTTTTGCATCATCGCCACGGTGATTCCTCTGATTTTTGGCGTGGCGATCTTCAAAAAAACACAGGACCGCTTTGTCCTGTATCTGTGAGGCCGTTATGATTGAAGTAAACAACCTGTCCCTGTGCTATCGGATGCCGACACAGCGGGTCTCAGGATTGAAAGAATATGTGGTTTCCGCGCTGCGGGGCAAGATCCGGTATCAGGAGTTCTGGGCGCTGCATGATTTGACGTTTCAAGTGCAGAAGGGAGAAGTGCTGGGTCTGATCGGCGCAAACGGCGCGGGAAAAAGCACCTTATTGAAAGTGATCTCCGGCATCTTGAAGCCCACCCGGGGAACGGTGCACGTCCACGGGAATATCGTCCCCATGCTGGAATTGGGCAGCGGCTTTGACATGGAGCTGACGGGACGGGAAAATATCTACCTGAATGGTGCGATCCTCGGCTACTCCGAGAGCTTTTTGAAGGAAAAATATGACGAGATCGTAGCATTTTCGGAGTTGGGCGATTTCATTGAAATGCCGCTGCGGAGCTATTCGTCCGGCATGATAACACGGCTCGCCTTTTCCATTGCCACCATTGTGAAGCCCGACGTGCTGATCGTGGACGAGATCCTGTCCGTCGGCGACGCGGCGTTCCAGAAGAAGAGTGAGGCGCGGATGCGGGAGCTGATGAACGGCGGTACCACGGTTTTGCTGGTGTCCCACTCCGCGGAGCAGATCGAAAGCCTTTGCTCCCGGGCGCTGTGGCTCCAGAAGGGGGGGCTGGTGCAGATCGGGCCTGCGTACGAGGTCTGCCGGGCCTATGCGGAGGCGCAGGGGTGAAGATCGTCTATTTGGCGCCGATCCCCTATGACGGTCTGCGGCAGCGGCCTCAGTTTCTGGCGGAGGGCCTGGCACGCGAGCATGAGGTCATCTATGTGGAACCTACCGTGAGTATGCTGAAATCCCTGCTGAAAGGCGGCTTGAATTACCGGGGATTTTCCCAAAAAGTGAATGCGGGCCTGACGATATGCCGTCTGAACGGCACCTGGCTGCTTCCGCGCTTTCTGGAGGGCGTTTGGAGTGGCTTCGGAATGCCGGAGCGGCTGGCGCTGCGGACGCTTTTGAAAGACGCCGATGCCGTTTGGGTCGGGTTTGCGCCGTGGTTTGACCTTCTGCGTGATTTTCCAGGCCGGATCATCTATGACCGCATGGACGACAACGCCCAATTGACGGACAATCCGCTGATGCGGCGGCTGATCCAGCGGACAGAGCCGCAGCTGCTTCGGCGCGCGGATCTGCTGCTTGTAACCGCGCGCGCGTTTTATGACGAAGCAGCTGCGATGGGGCTGGCTCCCGTGCTGGTGCCCAACGCGGTGGATGCCGCCCAAGCGGAGCGTGTGTGGACGCCGGCGCTGCCTGCGGAGTCCGGCGTGCGAACCTTTGGGTATGTGGGAATGCTGGCGCACTGGTTTGATTTGGATGCCATTCGCGCGATTTTGGATGCCGCTCCGGAAAACCGCGTGGTGCTGGTTGGGCCGGAGGAGATCGACCGACTGGAGGATCCGCGGGTTCGCTATGTGGGGCCGGTCCCCAAAGAGCAGGTGGGCGCGTGGATCGCGTCGTTTGATGTGTGCCTGTATCCGTTCCGGCCTTCGCCGCTGCTGGATACCATCAATCCCGTGAAGATTTATGAGTATCTGGCGCAGAACAAGCCTGTGTTGGCTGTCCGCAGCCGGGAGACAGCCGCATTTGGTGAGCTGGTCCACACATATGACGGGGTGGAAAAGCTGCGTGTGTTGGCGTCCAGTACATGGAAAGTGCCGTTTCCTTCGGAGGATGCGCGGAAAAAATTTGCCGCGGCCAATGATTGGGACAGTCGAACGGCGAACGTGTTAGACTTGATACGAAACTGGGTCACTTGAAAAGTGTGAATGTTAGAGAAAGCGAACAGATAAGGGGGAAATCGAATGGATAAGGATATTCTGCGCCCCACACCTCAGATTTGGGATGCTGTTGCAGAGGATTATACGATCGAATTGGCGGACAGTGATCGGGAGCTGGCCTCTGAGATCATGCGGATCTTTCAGAAGAATGGGATCAAGCCCGGAGCAAGGCTGCTTGAGCTGGGCAGCGGCAGCGGGCATCTTTCCGCGTGCATGGCGCAGTGTGGATACAATGTGACCTTGTTGGATTTCAGCGCAAAGGCGCTGGAAAAATCCCGACAGACATTTGAGAAATACGGCCTGGAGGGGAAGTTTATTCAGGGCGATCTTCTGGATCTGTCTGATCTGTCCGATCAGTATGACCTTATGTGGAACAGCGGCGTTATGGAGCATTTTTCGGAGGAAGATTTTGTGGGAATCCTTCGTTCTGTCCGCGGTGCTTCCCACGGCGCTCCGTTCCTCTTTGTCGTTCCGAATCCTGAGAGCCGGGCGTATCTGATGATGCGCTTCAATCAGTACAGTCAGGATTCCTGGAGCTATGGCAAGGAGTATGTCCGCAGGGATTACAAAAAACTTTGCGCGGACGCCGGCTTCGTGATTGAGGATATGTCCTATTGCAGTAAGGATATTGCCAAGTGGCTTTTTACGTCCACCTTTACGGGAACCGAAAAGAGCGGCATCTACCCCAGCATGATGGACGCCGGTCTCTTTCCGGACAGCGAACAGTATTTGATCGCATATCTGCTGAAAGAGAACAGCGTCGGGAAAGATGGAGCCGCTATCGGTGAAAGCGTTGTGACCAGGGAACCGGATTACTATTATGAGAATCTCCTGGAGTTAAACGCCCGGTTGTTTGGCGCCCGGCAGGAACGCGATAAGGCGCGACAGGAAACTGAAACTTTGTCAGAGCGGATTGACCGACAGGAGCAGGATAAAGCAGAGTTAGAGCATCAGTATGTCGTTGTGCAGGACGAGTGGCGGTATCTGAAGCAGCGCGTGGCGGAGCTGGCTGCGAAGAACGATGAACTGGCCGCCGTGGAAGAAGAACTGGAGCAGCTTCGTGACCGGGAACAGGAGCTTTGCGCAAAATTGGATGGAGCCGACCAGCAGATCCATACTGCGTTGCTGCGGCTGTATGATATGATCGGGGCAAAACAGATCCGGTTGATCCATTTTCTGAACCGGTGGAAATACCAAGGTTGCAGCGCCGACCGGGCAGAGCGGAAAAAGTTCCGCAAGTGGTTGTTTTCCCGATTCCGCCACGCACCGGACAACGATCACCGCTTCCACCCGCTGTTTCCCGTAATCAGTCTGCTCGAGACCGCAAGTACAATAAGCATACATACGTGCACCGCAAAGTCTGGACAATCTTTCAAACAGTCAAGTCCGGAGCCCACGCAGGAGGCCGCACAGCTGACGCTCCCTATGGACCCGCAGAGAGAGCAGCTGTTGGCGCAGCCGTACACAAAAATGGATGTGATCGTGCTGTCAATCATTGACTATTCCTTCCGTCACCAGCGTCCGCAGCATTTTGCGCAGCGTTTGGCACAGAAGGGACACCGCGTTTACTATGTTAACGCAAACTTTAAGGGACAGTACAACCAGAGTTCCCTGGAGGAGAATCTCTGGGAGGTGACGCTGGAACAGGAGAAGTTCGCGGCGATCTACGCATCCGATTGGAGCGAAAATCTTCCGGCACTGCAAAAACAGCTGGATCGATTGCTCCACGAAAACGCGATCCGGGACGCGGTGGTCATCGTGGATTATCCCAACTGGGTTTATGGAGCGCTGTATCTGCGGGAAAAGTATGGCTTATGCATGGTAACGGATTACATGGATGACTTTACGGGATTTTTGAACCCCGCAGAGGCGCTGGTACGCAAAAACTGTGAATTGCTACTGCGGGAAAGCGACAGCGTTATGGCCAGCTCACAGTTCCTCTATGATATCGCGGCAAAGTATGCGGATCATGTGGCCATGAACCGCAACGGCACGGAATTTAACTATTTCCATCAGGCATGGCAGGGGGAGCCGGAGAAAAAGAAACGTCCGGTCATCGGGTATTATGGCGCCATTGCTGAATGGTTCAATGCAGATATCGTCTGTCGTTGTGCCCAGCGATTCCCAGACTGCGATATCGTTCTGGTCGGCAATATGACCGCTCACCGGGAGCAGTTGGAGCAGTACAAGAACATCCGCCTGATCGGAGAGGTTCCCTATGCAAAGCTTCTTCCCTGGCTTTCTTCGTTTGATGTGTGCCTGATCCCGTTTGATGCCTCCACAGACCTTATTAAGGCCACCAATCCGGTAAAGTTCTATGAGTATCTGTCTGCGGGCAAGAAGATCGTTGCCACGGAGATCCCGGAGCTGATGCCGTATCGTGATCAGTTCGCTTATTTGGAAAACGATCCCGAGAAGTTCTGCGATGCGGTGGAGACCTGTTTGAAGCAAACGGATACGCTGGCGTCCCTGGAAGAATGTTTTGCGTTTGCAGAGGAAAACGACTGGGACGCGCGGGCGCAGGTGTTTGAGCAGGAGGCATTGGCGGTATATCCGAAAATCAGCATCATTGTACTCTGCTATAACCAGCTGGAGTATACAAAAAAATGCGTGGAAAGTGTCGTGAACATGACCGCGTATCCCAATTATGAGTTGATTCTAGTGGATAACCATTCGACAGACGATACTGCCGATTACTTGAAAGAGGTTGCCGAAACCTACGAAAATGTGAAGATCGTTCTGAATGAGACGAATAGGGGCTTTGCCGGTGGCAACAATGACGGAATTGCGGTCGCCGATGGCGAGTATCTGGTGCTGTTGAATAACGACACCATGGTTACCCGTGGATGGCTGACTGGACTTTTGAAGCATTTCCGCAGTGATGTGCCTGTGGGCTTGGTGGGACCGGTGACCAATTCTATTGGTAACGAGGCAAGAATCAATGTTTCCTATACGGATATCGCGCAGATGCCAGCGTTTGCAGAAGCGTACACTTTCCGGCATATGGGGGAGGAGTATCCGCACCATGGTATTTTGGCAATGTTCTGCCTGATGATCTCCCGCGAACTGTATGATAAGGTGGGGCCGCTGGACGAAAAATACGGAATCGGTATGTTTGAAGACGATGATTATTCCATTGCCTCTGAAAAACAGGGGTATCGGAATATCCTAGCAGAAGATGTATTTATCCATCACTTTGGCAGTGTTTCTTTTAAGAAACTGGAAGACGCAACGTATCGAAAGACGTTTGATCAGAATAGGACGTACTATGAGGGAAAATGGAATGCACCCTGGCGGAAACCGTTTTATCGCCCTGGTGTGCAGTGAAATAGAAGGGAAGAGACTTTCTATGAAAAAACTTCGCATTATGAGCGTCTTCGGCACCCGGCCGGAGGCAATTAAGATGTGCCCCCTGGTGAAGGAGCTGGCTTCCCGCCCGGAGGTGGAGAGCCTTTGCTGCGTCACCGCCCAGCATCGCCAGATGCTGGACAGCGTGCTGGAGGTGTTTGAGGTAAAGCCCGACTGGGATCTGGACATCATGACCCCCCGGCAGACCCTCTCCACCATCACCAGCAAATGCCTCACCGGCATGGACGAGGCCATCGAGCAGCTGAAGCCGGACATGATCCTGGTCCACGGCGACACCTCCACCACTTTTGCCGGCGCCCTGTCCGCGTTCTATCATCAGGTCCCCGTGGGCCACGTGGAAGCGGGCCTCAGAACCTATGACAAGTATTCTCCTTTCCCGGAGGAAATGAATCGGAAGCTGGTCACCTCCATCGCGGACCTGTATTTCTGTCCCACGGTGAACAACAAAAATAACCTCCTGAAAGAGGGAATCGCCGATGGGATTTTTGTCACCGGCAACACGGTCATCGACGCGCTGAAGACCACTGTGCGGGCGGACTACCGTTTTGCCACCGAGGAGCTGAACCACCTGCCCTACAGGGAGAAGAAGATCATCCTGGTCACCTGCCACCGGCGGGAGAACTACGGTGAGCCTATGAAGAACATCATGCTGGCCCTGCGGCAGATTGCGGAGGAAAACGAGGACGTGGAGCTGGTGTATCCTGTGCATCTCTCCCCGGTGGTCCGGGAGGCGGTGGATACCTATCTGCGGGGTGTGCCCCGGGTCCACCTGATCGACCCGCTGCCCGCCGACGAGATGCACAACCTCATGGCCCGGTCCTATCTGGTGCTGACGGACTCCGGCGGCCTCCAGGAGGAAGCGCCTGCCCTGGGCAAGCCCGTTCTGGTCATGCGCCGGGAGACGGAGCGGCCCGAGGCCGTGGAGGCCGGGACGGTCAAGCTCTGCGGCGTGGTGCAGGACGATATCGTCACCATGGCGGAGCGGCTGATCCGGGACAAGGCCGCCTATGAGGAAATGGCCCACGCGGTCAATCCCTACGGCGACGGCCACGCCTGCGAGCGTATCGCGGACGCGATTTTGTGCCACTTTGGCCGTGGCGAAAAGCCCATGGGTTTGAAGTGAGTCAAAGATAAACGGGGTTGCTTTACGAAGAGAGAGAAAATTTCTCCATTGACTCACAAATCAAAAGTATAATAAAAGATGAGACGGCAAAGATGCAGATAGAGAAACAAAAAGAAAATGATATTTATATAAAAAGAGAGCTAATAACCGCCGCTTCGGTACTATTGCCAGCTTGTATGATGCTGTTTGTAGAATCTATGGCAAGGGGAAGTGTCAAACTCACAATTGATTGGATCGTTGCAAACCCCATGGTAGCTTTCATCAATTATGCGGTTTGGTTTATTCCTTTTAACCTCTTTCAATTCATTAGTAGAAGATGGCTTTTCTGGACATGCCAGCTGATATTGACGGGACTTGTTCTGTGTATCGGCGTAGGAAATGCAGTCAAGCTGCAAGTGCGGACAACCCCCTTCGTTCTGCAGGATCTTTCTGTGTTAGATGCTGCGGTGACGATGGCTGAGGATTATTTTCCCGAGTGGAATTTACCCCTACTGTTGGTATGCGCAGTTCTGGCTGTAGTTGCCTTTGCAATTGTAGTTGGCAGACGCTTCAACAGGTATGCAGTAGGAAAGACCCGTTGGGTTCTATTTAGTATGATTTTTTGCTGTATGCTGTTTTATACGACTGAAAAAGATGCTTTCTGGGCAGAAGGCTATTCTTTGAAAAACAATTATGAAAATAATGGATTTGCAGACGGTTTTTTGCGCAGCGCAGCAGAAAACTACAATGCTGCCAAAAAGCCACAGGGGTACTCTTCTCTTGCGGTTGAAGATGCAATTAAAAATGCTGACATCCAAGAAATCCCAATGGAAAATATCAGGCCAAATGTGGTGGTTGTGTTGGGTGAATCTTTTATGGATACCGATTTTTTGTCCGGAGTCAATTTCACAAGAGATCCAATTCCAACAGTTCATCGTACAATGCAGGACTTTACATCCGGGTATGTGACAGTCAACGTTCAGGGAGGGGGAACCAATTTTTCCGAATCGCAGGTTCTTACCGGCTTAAAGGAATGTAATTATAGTATGCTGGCTACGGAGCAGCGGTGTCTCCCATCCCTAGCAACTGTACTCAAAGCCGAAGGATATGTGACCCATGCGCTGCACACGTACCATGGGTGGTTTTATAATCGTTATGATGCTATGAAGTTGATGGGGTTCGATGAGTTTATCTGCCAAAGTACATTTTTAACTAATACACCTAGTTATGGCGTGTGGCCCTGTGATTCTTCCTTATATGACGAGACATTCGATGTATTGAACGAAACCGCAGGTTCGGATTTTTGCTATTTGGCTACTATGGAGTCACATGGATCCTATAACTATGATATGGAGCATGGAGATTGGTTTATAAACGACTTTAGCTCAGAAAGTGAACAATATCTTAATACATACTTCAATGTTCTAAGTGATGCGGACAAGGCTCTTGGAGAATTTTTAGATAAACTGTCGAATTGGGACGAACCAACTGTTGTCCTTTTTTTCGGCGACCACATCCCTTCTTTAGGTGAAAAAACCTATCAAGAAATCGCGTTTGATACTGCTTCGCCTGAAGGCTTCATGACCCCGTATTTTATATGGAGCAATTATGGACTTACAGTGAAACATGAGAATATGCCCATACAACGGCTGGGTGCTCATACCTTGACACAACTGGGGCTCAATAGCGATCCTTATCTAAGTCTGATAGAGCATACCGCTGCCGGGAGTGACGAAGCACAGATTGCTTCCGATTTACTTGCGTATGATCTTCTCTATGGGAAGCAGCATTATTTGGAAATTACAGGCCAGGATCTATCCAATCCCAATTATAGGATTGGACACGAAGTTGAGCTGGAAAGCGCTGAAGTTTTTCAAATTGAAGGTACTTTGTTTATTGTGCCGAATGGCAGAAACCTTTCCATATGCAGTGATCTGGTAATCAACGATCATGCGTATCCATTGTCCAATAGTGGTTTGGGGTGGAGCGCTGCTGTTCCCGTGGATGCCTTGCCGGCAGATGGGGCGGAATTTCAGATTGCAGTAAGGATTCGAGACAGTAAGGATACGGTCATCAGTCAAAGCAATGAGATCTCGGTCGTTATTGACCAGGAAACCGCCAAACAGGCAGGAGATGCAAAAAAGCAAGGGCTAGAAAACTCGCTGATAATTGATAGCATTTATCCCGGAACGGAGATTACTTCAGAGATGCTGAAACCCGATGGAAGTCTGGACATTGGCGTGTCAAGCCCAGAGATCGCTGCAACAACAGTCATCTATGCAGATGGCGTTGAACTGCATACATTTTATGGGGATACATTTATCTCGGCGACAATACCGGCGGAGATGATGCTTGATGGTACGGTTGAAGTCCAGCTTTTCAACCGTATCCTTCAAAAATATTCCGATGCCGTTGTTTTGCAAGTTTGGCATGAATAATTGGAAAACACACATCATCATCACTGATGAGCAAGCAAAAATGGAGGATAAATATTGGCTAAAAAGGGAAAACAATATGTGTATTGGTTGATTTGGCTAGGATTCGTCTTATTCCTGTTATATCAACACAGCTTAGTGTGGATGCATATTGATGATTTTGGATATGCTTCGTTAAATTATGCCGTGAATGTAGGGACGGTTGGCAATGATTATACAGTTGCAGATGTTTTTAAGTATCTATATCTGCATTATATGGAGTGGGGAGGAAGAGTTCTTTTTTATGGAATAGCCATTTTCATATATCATTTCTGCGGTTTGCAGGGAATTAGAATTACACAGGCTCTAATTATTTTCGGAATATATTATTTGGCGTTTCACATAATTACCAAAGAAGCAAAAATAGAAAGAACAGCCACAGCGTCGATCATCGTTTGTTCGTTATATGGCGTTTTTCAACTTGCGTTGGTTAGAGAGGGTGTTTACTGGTTTTCTGCTTCTATCGGATATGTATGGCCAATACTTGTCCTTTTATTGGCATCTTATGGACTATACAGCTTGATATTGGATGAGAATGATCTCACTGCACGAGAGCCTATCCGATGGGCGCTGAATGGAATTCTGTGGTTTGTAGCGTCATTTTCGCAGGAGGAAATCGCGATTGCAGCTGTAGTCAGTTGTGCTGGCTTGGCGGTATATGGGTATTTTACCTGCAAAACAGATATAAAATGCCTTTCTGTTCCTTTTGTTATGGCATTGTTTGGTGCGATTGTAATGCTGGCAGCTCCGGGAAATTGGCAGAGATTGCAGATAAGCTCCGATGGAGGAATTATTGGAAGAGTCCAACATAATCTGCCCTATTTGTTCCGCTATATTTTCATGGATGGTGTTAAGCTATTTTGCTTAACCATTTCTGTCACATTTTTGCTTTCAGCAATCAAGTGCCTTGAGAAAGCAGAGAAATCTCGGGTTCTCTATAATATGTATATTGTGATACAGGCAGTCCTCGTTTCAATTTTGCTTCTTTATCCACAAATTATTCATGAAGGGACAAAACATGCGGTTGTATTGCTTTGTATGGCGGTTTGGACGCTGATTGGTTATGGTATTTTACTCTATTATTTGTTGCAAAGACAAAATGTTTTTGCAATGATATGCTCAATTTCTGCAGTTCTAAGCTATGGAGCGATGGCGGCGGTGCCTGCAATTCCAATTAGAATAACTATCCCATTCATATTACTAATGCTACCGGCAATGGGGACCGTGTTAATGGAGTTTGCAAAAAATCTGATGGCACTTATTTCCTATTTGCCAGTCATGTTGTTGCTGATAGTCAATTTGGCCGATATCAGTGACGGATATCGACTCAATCAGCCTATTCAACAGGCTAATTGGGCTACTCTGAGTGCATCTGCACAAGAAATTCAAAGCGGAATGGATATCACGGAAATTATATTGCAAAAATTATATCTGGACGAGTATGCGGGTCCACTGACTTATCAAGAACCCCATAGGTGGGCAGATGCACTAATTCGAAAGTACTTTGCCCTGCCTGATTCCACGATATTGGTGTGGGAAGATCCGTATGAAGTCAGTATTTGGACGGATCGGAAGCCGGATGGAGCAATGAACTTTAATGCGCAAGGAGCCTGTGCAGTTTCGATAACGCCAAGTCCCTATATGGGGGATGAGATTATTCGCATAAATGATATGACAGTCGTTCCCGTACGGGGTAAGGATTATATGAGCGTACAACTTCTGCGAGAAGAAAATGAAGATGGGAGATTTACTGTACAGATAGAATCACCTACGTTAAATCGCTCTATTGATAAGGTTATAAAAATAAACGAATAAAGAGTGGGAGTAAACATGAAAACAGTTGTGACGGCAATTGTTCCTTGCTACAATGAAGAGGCGGCGCTTCCTTATTTTCTACGAGAAATCAGGAAGGTGGCAGATGCAATGTCCGCCACCTATGACCTGAATTTTGAATTTCTATTTGTCAATGACGGTTCAAAAGACAGCACGTTGCATATTCTCCGGACCGCTGCAAAAGAAGATTCCCGTGTCCGGTACATATCTTTTTCACGGAATTTTGGGAAAGAGGCCGCCATGTATGCGGGACTTAAAAACGCCGCTGGAGACTATGTGGCGGTGATGGATGCGGACATGCAGGACCCACCAGCCCTGCTGCCGGAGATGTATGAGGCGCTACAGAGTGGGGAGTATGACTCCGTGGCCACCCGCCGGGTGGATCGCAAAGGAGAACCCCCTATACGCAGTTTTTTTGCTCGCTGCTTTTACAAAATTATCAATAGAATCTCTGATGCCGACATTGTGGACGGTGCTCGGGATTTCCGCCTGATGAAACGCCAGATGGTAGATGCCATCGTGTCCATGGGCGAGTACAACCGCTTTTCCAAGGGCATTTTTGGCTGGGTGGGATTCCGTACCAAATGGTTGCCTTATGAAAATGTGGAGCGTGTGGCGGGAGAGACAAAGTGGTCGTTTTGGAAACTGTTTAAATACTCTCTCCAGGGAATTGTAGCCTTTTCTACAGCGCCATTGGCTATTGCCTCGGTCGTGGGACTTGTATCTTGCTTTGTTGCATTTTTGATGATTGTTTATATCATCTGCAAGACACTGATTTGGGGAGACCCAGTGGGTGGCTGGCCATCCTTGGCCTGCATGGTCATGTTCATGGGCGGCATCCAGTTGTTTTGTATTGGTATTCTGGGGCAGTATATTGCAAAAACCTATTTGGAGACAAAGCATCGTCCTATCTACATTGTTGCAGAGACCAGTGGGGACGGCGTATGACAAAACGACTTCTGGACAGTACGGTCATTAAATTTCTGATGGTTGGTGTACTGAATACCCTTGTTGGCGCGGGCACGATGTTTCTGCTCTACAATCTGGCGGGATGGACTTACTGGCTTTCTTCAGCTGCGAACTATGTAGTAGGCGGCATCGTCAGCTTCTTCCTGAATAAGTATTTCACCTTCCAGAATAAGGGATGGTCCTGGAAGCAAGTAGGAAAGTTCATCATCAATGTAAGCGTCTGCTATGTGCTGGCATACGGCCTGGCAAAGCCCTTTGCGTTGCATCTGCTGGCAGGACAGCCTGTGCGTCTCCAGGAGAATGTAGCAATGCTGGTGGGAATGGTCCTGTATACTGGATTGAATTATTTCGGCCAAAGGTTTTTTGCATTCAAGAGGAAATAACATGCTGGCAACACTGACAACGACTACTTTGGGGAAAGTGCTGACCACCTTCCTCATCTCCATGGCCCCGTCATCGAACTCCGCGGCGGCCTGCCTTACGGCATTGCCCTGGGCCTGGATTACGCGGTAGCTCTCGCTGCGGCGATCCTGGGCAATATTGTCCCCGTACCTTTCATCATTCTCTACATACGTCACATCTTCGCCTGGCTGCGGAAGCGGAGCATCTGGTGGAATGAGAAGATTTCCAATCTGGAGAAGAAGGCCCATCTGAAAGGGCGGCTGGTCCACAAGTACAGCGCACCATCGGCCTGTGTATCCTGGTGGCCATCCCGTTGCCGGGAACTGGTGCCTGGACCGGCGCTCTGGTGGCGGCCATCCTGGACATGCGGCTAAAAAGCGCCGTGCCTATGATCTTCCTGGGTGCCTGCATTGCCGCTGCCATCATGACGGCAGTGACGTTCGGCGTGATTGGCATCTTCTAATTGCAAATAGAGTCTGCAGCATTTCCTTATTGAACAAAGAACAACACCCCAGGTTCACCCTCTGCATTGGTGATCTGATTTTTCTTAAAAAGGATTCGAATGGCCTTTACGACAGAATTGAGTGGGGAAGTTCGCTTGAGAAGAGGGAAAAAGGCACCAGATGGTATGGAAGATGCCGACAAAAATGAACCAAATAAAACATCTTACCGCATCGTAACTGTAACAAATTCTTTTTTCGTATTTTGACAAAGTGAGCTTCCCCTTTTAGGCCATTTTTTACGGCTTAGGGGT
>OLGF01003237.1_pt1 | contig 13737 bp, 10 predicted proteins | sample 1604971 | NCBI WGS metagenome assembly OLGF01 (sample SAMEA3888902, study PRJEB22519) | human gut metagenome | biome: human gut; feature: human-associated habitat; material: faeces | place: Denmark | collected 2011 | reverse complement strand
ATGGAGCGTTTAGCACAACGGAACAAAATCAATAAATTTTTTAGGGCTTCTTCTTAATAATTCTTCTGGCAATCCGATTGCTATGCTTCTGTAGCGCCGTCTGTTTGTTTTGCTACGCAAACCAGAATTTAGAGAGCCTTAATTCTCTCGATAGCTTCTAATGTATTCTCATAGGAGCCAAATGCTGTGAGTCGGAAGTATCCCTCTCCGCTTGGTCCAAATCCTGAACCTGGTGTTCCTACTACGTTTGCTTTATTTAATAAGAAGTCAAAGAAATCCCAGGATGGCATTTTGTCTGGAGTCTGCAACCAGATGTATGGTGCGTTTACTCCGCCAAATACAGTATATCCCGCGTCTTTTAAGCCTTCTTTGATGATTTTGGCATTGTTCATGTAGAACGCAACCTGCTCTTTTAACTGTGCTTTTCCAGCTTCGCTGTAGCAAGCTTCGCCGGCTCTCTGGATGATATATGGAGCACCATTATACTTTGTTCCGTGACGTCTTGCCCATAAGGAATGTAAAGCAACGTCTCCTGCTTTTAAGTCTTTAGGGACAACGGTGAAACCAAGTCTTGTTCCTGTGAATCCTGCATTTTTGGAGAAGCTTCGAAGCTCGATTGCACAAGTTCTTGCTCCTTCACATTCGTAGATGCTATGTGCTACATCATCTTCGCTGATATATGCTTCATAAGCGGCATCATAGATGATTACTGCACCGATTTTGTTTGCATAGTCAACCCATTCCTGAAGCTGTGCTTTTGTGATTGTCGTTCCTGTTGGATTATTTGGGAAGCAAAGATAAATGATATCTGGTTCTTCTTTTGGGAAGTCTGGTACGAAATCGTTCTCTGCTGTACATGGCATGTAGATTACATCGCTCCATGTTTCTGTTGTCGGATTATATGTTCCTGTTCTTCCTGCCATAACATTTGTGTCAACATAAACTGGGTATACAGGGTCACATACAGCAATTTTGTTATCTACACTGAAAATTTCCTGAATGTTTCCGGAATCACATTTTGCACCATCGCTGACAAAGATTTCATCGGCACTGATATCACATCCACGGCTCTTGTAGTCACCATCTACGATTGCATTTCTTAAGAATTCATATCCAAGGTCTGGTGCATATCCGCGGAAAGTTTCTGCTTTTCCCATTTCATCTACTGCACTGTGAAGACTTTTGATGATCTCTGGTGCTAATGGCTGTGTTACGTCACCAATTCCTAAACTGATAATAGATTTGTCTGGATTTGCCTCTTTGTATGCTGCTACTTTTTTCCCAATATTAGAAAAAAGATAGCTTCCTGGCAGTTTTAAATAATTCTCGTTTACTTTAAACATAGCTGCTCCTAACTGGCTTTCGCCTACTGCTGTCTATTACAGTATTCCTTCCGGAAGAGTAATTTCCCCATCAAATACAACGGTTGCCGGACCGGTCATATAAACTAAGTTTTCTTTGCGGTCCCAGCGAATTTTTAAATCTCCTCCAAGTAAGTGTACTGTAACTTCGTCTTCTGTCTTGTTATTTAATATACAGGCAACGGTAGTTGCACAGGCACCTGTTCCACAGGCGAGTGTCTCATCACTGCCGCGCTCCCATACTCTCATATTTACTGTGTTTTTGTCTAACACTTCCACAAACTCTGTGTTTGTTCTTTTCGGAAATACCGGATGATTTTCGAAATATGGCCCAATAGCTTCGATATCTAATTCCTTTACGTTATCCATAAAGATAATCGCATGAGGATTCCCCATAGATACGCATGTCATATGGTAAGTTTTTCCCTTTACTTCAACAGGGACATCCACTACTGGATTATTCTCTACTGCAACTGGAATTTTCTTTGGTTCAAGGATTGGTGCACCCATATTTACTTCTACGGTTGCTACTTTGCCATTTTCCACCTGAAGTTTTAAATATTTGATTCCCGCTAAAGTTTCGACAGAAATCTCTGTCTTATCTGTCAGACCATAATCATACACATATTTTGCCACACAACGGATACCGTTTCCGCACATTTCTGCCTGAGAACCATCTGCATTATAGATATTCATACGAAAATCTGCTTTTGCAGACGGACTGATAAGAATTAATCCATCTGAACCGATTCCAAAATGACGGTCACTGACAAACTTTGATACTTCTGCAGGATTCTTTATTGATTCTTCGAAACAATTTACATAAACGTAATCATTTCCTATTCCATGCATCTTTGTAAACTTCATAGGCTGCTCCCTTCTTTTGCACATATAAGCAACTTAAAATATACGATAATCTTCGTTATTTAACAAGAGTTATCCTCATTTTTCAATAAAATTCTTACAATTATTTAGATTTCACCTGCAAGATTTCATTTATAAAGTGTGTTTTACTTATGAAATTAAGCAAAGATTTCCAAAACAACTTATTAAAAAGCGCAAAAATCTACTTTCATTCTATACAGTTTCAAAAATGCCGGATCAAAAAACCTGCAAAACCATATAGGCCGTTTCTACCATATTCGTTCCATTATCCATACTTCTCTTCTGAAGGTAACGGTGCGCCTCTTCTTCTGTCAATTCATTTTTCTCCATTAATAAAGACTTTGCCTGATTAATAACTCCCTGATCAGCAGAAGATCTCTTATTCGGCTTTTCCCTTTCCCGCTTTAATCTTCTATGTATATCTGTCAGCAGATCCGATACGGTATCTACCAGATCATATGCTTTTAACGGCAATGGCAGATAAATGACATCATCATCTCCATATTCCTGCCACTGGGCATTGCTGGCAATAACGACCATCTCAAAAGTATCTGGAATACACTCTTTTAATTCATCATATATCATATCAGCAAAGCGGATGCCGCAGACAACAACACCCGCTTCCAGTCTTTCCACTGCCTGAATCGCCTGTGCTCCGGTAACACAGACAGCTGACACATCAAAGCCATTCTTTATTAGAACATTTTTCATTTTTAGTACAATTTCCTTTTTCGGAAACACAACAACAATATTCAGCACTTTCCACTCACCCTCATAAGGATTCCAGTTTTTCAATCTACAGTCGATATTTTAGGCAGCTGAGCTGTTAGTATTTATAAAGATATGCTTCTGTTTCCCAATCAGAAACCTGTCTGCAATATTCATGCCATTCTTTTCTCTTTGCTTCCAAATATTTTTTACTGATATGCTCTCCCAAAACTTCCTGAATATATTTATCCTCTTCAAAGGCATCACAGGCTTCTCCAAGTGTTGCCGGAAGGACATCAATATTCATATCAGCAATCTGTTCTTCTGTAAGTAAATACATATTTTTACCGATTGGTTCTGGCGCTTCTAATTCATTCTCAATTCCATCAAGACCTGCTGCAAGACAAAGTGCCATAACAAGATATGGGTTTGCTGCCGGGTCAGGACTTCTGAATTCGATTCTTGTTCCTGCACCTCTCGATGCCGGAATACGGATTAATGGACTTCGGTTAATGGAAGACCAGCAGATTGCTACCGGTGCTTCATAACCCGGAACCAGTCTTTTGTAGGAGTTTACAAGAGGATTACAAATACAGGACATACCTTTAGCATGCTTAATAAGACCTGCAATGAAATGATAACATTCTTTGCTCAGTCCCATCGGATTGCTCTTATCAAAGAAAATGTTCTTTCCATCTTTTTCAAGGGACATATTGATATGCATTCCAGAACCGTCTACATCTGTAATTGGCTTTGGCATAAAGGTCGCATACAATCCATGTCTTTTTGCAATGGTCTTTACAACCATCTTAAATGTCATGATATTATCTGCTGTTACTAATGCATTATCATACTTAAAGTCAATCTCATGCTGTGCCGGAGCTACTTCATGATGAGAAGCCTCAATCTCGAAGCCCATACTCTCTAATGTAAGAACGATATCTCTTCGTGCATTCTCTCCTAAATCTAATGGAGTAACATCAAAATAACTTGCCTTTTCATGTGTGATATTTGTCGGCTGTCCATTATCATCCGTATGGAAAAGGAAGAATTCACATTCTGGTCCTACATCAAAAGTATATCCCATCTTTGCCGCTTTTTTTAATACTTTTTTCAATACATAACGGCTGTCTCCCTCGAAAGGCACGCCCTCTGGTCGATATACATCGCACATGAAACGGGCAACTTTGCCATGCTGTGGACGCCACGGAAGAATCTCAAATGTATTAAGATCTGGATATAAGTACATATCGGATTCCTCAATGCGGACAAATCCCTCAATAGATGAGCCATCAAACATACACTTATTATCTAATGCTTTTTCAAGCTGGCTGGCTGTGATTGCCACATTCTTTAAGGTACCAGATACATCTGTAAACTGAAGTCTTATAAACTGTACATCTTTTTCTTCCACAAGCTGAATAATATCCTGCTTTGTATAATTTCCCATTGGTATCCTCCCAATTATGCTATGTACTCATGAAATCTTTTGCAAGGGTAAATGCATAAAAGACTCCATGAGTACATATTTATTTATATCAGGGATTCACTCCCCTTTTTATGCCTCGTTAATCTTGCTCTCAATCTCTTTATCAATTTCTGCGATATCCACTAAAGATAAATCTTCTCGGCAGGAAGACTCCAAGCTGGTAAGTAAGGCGTTTGCTGTATCAAGAGAAGTCAGACAGTTCACACCTGTTTCTACCGCATGACGACGGATAACAAAACCATCTTTGCTTCTTTCAATACCCTGTGAAGGTGTATCGATGATAAGATCAATCTGATGTCCTAAAATTAAATCCAGCAGGTTTGGATGTGACTCCTCAATCTTATTGACTCTCTTCGCCGGCACACCGCTTTCCTGTAATGTCTTGCATGTATTTCTTGTCGCATAGATTTCGTAGCCAAGTGCTGTAAATCTCTTACCAACTTCTACTGCATCTAACTTATCAGAATCCTTTACAGTCATGATCATCTTCTTATGCTTTGGTAAATCTACACCAGAACCTAAGAATGCTTTGAATAACGCTTCCTCAAAGTTCTTGGAAATACCGAGACACTCACCTGTAGACTTCATTTCTGGTCCAAGGCTGATATCCGCACCACGAATCTTCTCGAATGAGAATACTGGCATCTTGATTGCCCAGTATGGAGATTCTGGCTGAAGTCCTGGCTCGTAACCTAAGTCTTTTAACTTCATTCCTGTCATAACCTTTGTTGCAAGGTCAACGATAGGAATACCTGTTACCTTACTGATATAAGGAACGGTTCTTGAAGAACGAGGGTTAACCTCAATGACATATACTTCATCCTGATATACAATGAACTGGATATTGATAAGACCGATAACGTGTAAAGCCTTTGCCAGTAACTTTGTATAATGTCCGATAACCTTTTTAATCTTAGGAGAAAGGTCTCTTGCAGGATATACGGAAATACTGTCTCCAGAATGGATTCCGGCTCTCTCTACATGCTGCATGATACCTGGGATAACGATTTCTTCACCATCACATACGGCATCAACCTCTACCTCAACACCCATCAGGTATTTATCGATAAGGATTGGATGTTCCTGTGCATATCTCTGGATAACATCCATAAATTCTGAAATATCCTCATCTGAAATAGCAATCTGCATACCCTGTCCACCAAGTACGTAGGAAGGACGGATTAATACTGGATAACCAATCTCGTTGGCTGTCTTGATTGCCTCTTCTTTTGTAAATACAGTACCTCCCTTTGGTCTTGGGATACAGCACTGCTCAAGAATCTCATCAAAAAGTTCTCTGTCTTCGGCTGCATCTACGTTCTCAGCACTTGTACCAAGAATTGGAACACCGATTTTATTTAACTTTTCTGTTAACTTGATAGCTGTCTGTCCACCAAACTGTACAACTGCTCCGTCCGGTTTCTCTAATTCTACGATATGTTCTACATCTTCCTCTGTTAAAGGCTCGAAGTAAAGCTTATCTGCGATATCGAAGTCAGTACTTACTGTTTCAGGGTTATTATTTACGATAATCGTCTCGTAACCCATTTCTTTAAATGCCCATACACTGTGTACAGAACAGTAGTCAAACTCAATACCCTGTCCGATACGGATTGGACCAGAACCCAGTACCATAATCTTCTTCTTATCAGAAGTTTCTTCTACTTCATTAAAGCTTCCAAAACAAGAGTAATAATATGGTGTTTCTGCTGCAAACTCAGCCGCACAAGTATCAACAACTTTGTAGGCAGGAACGATATCCATCTGTCTTCTTAAGTTCTTTACATATTCTTCACTCTGACCGATAAGCTCTCCGATAACTTTATCAGGGAATTCCATTTCTTTTGCTTTAAGTAAAAGGTCACGGTCTAATTCTTCTGCGTTCTTAAGTTTTGCTTCCATCTCAACGATGTTATTTAACTTATCGATGAACCATAAATCAATTTTTGTAATGTCATGAATCTTCTGTGGATTCACTTTACGGCGGAGTGCCTCTGCGATACAGTAAATACGAAGGTCATCTACAATATGAAGATGTTCTTCTAATTCTTTGTCGCTTAACTTGTCAAAATCGCCATGCATCAGGCTGTCTACATGCTGCTCTAAGGAACGGAGAGCCTTCATAAGACCACCTTCAAAGTTAGTGCAGATACTCATTACCTCACCAGTTGCCTTCATCTGTGTTGTCAGATGACGGGAGGCAGAAATGAACTTATCAAATGGAAGTCTTGGAACCTTTACTACACAATAGTCAAGTGCTGGCTCAAAACTTGCGAATGTCTTACCTGTTACGGCATTCTTAATCTCATCTAAGTGGTAACCAAGCGCAATCTTTGCAGTAACTTTGGCAATCGGATAACCAGTTGCCTTAGAAGCTAATGCAGAAGAACGGCTTACACGAGGGTTAACCTCGATTACACAATAATCAAATGTATCTGGATTTAAAGCGAACTGTACGTTACATCCACCTTCTACACCAAGTTCGTCAATGATATTTAATGCGGAATTACGGAGCATCTGGTACTCTTTATCTCCTAAAGTCTGAGAAGGAGCAACTACGATACTGTCACCGGTATGAACACCAACCGGGTCAAGGTTCTCCATATTACATACGGTAATACATGTTCCATTTCCGTCACGCATTACTTCGTACTCGATTTCCTTCCATCCTGCGATGGACTTCTCTACTAATACCTGGCCTACACGGCTCAAACGAAGACCGTTCTGGATGATTTCCACGAATTCTTCCTCATTATCTGCGATTCCGCCGCCGCTTCCTCCAAGAGTGTATGCCGGACGAAGAACAACCGGATATCCAATCTTCTGCGCATATTCCAGACCATCTTCTACATTCGTAACAATCTGGCTTGGTGCGATTGGCTCTCCAATCTTTTCCATTGTTTCTTTAAATTCTTCTCTGTCCTCAGCCTTACGGATTGTTTTACCTGTTGTACCGATAAGCTTTACTTTGTGCTCTTTTAAGAAACCACACTCATCTAACTCCATAGCGATATTTAACGCTGCCTGTCCACCTAATGTTGGAAGAAGACTGTCCGGAGAAACTTTTAAAATGAGCTTCTTGATAACTTCTGGTGTTAATGGCTCAATGTATACTTCATCTGCGATATCTTTATCTGTCATGATTGTTGCAGGGTTAGAGTTAACAAGGACAACATGAATTCCTTCCTCTTTTAAGGAACGACATGCCTGTGTTCCCGCGTAGTCAAACTCTGCAGCCTGTCCGATAACAATAGGACCGGAACCAATTACAAGGACTTTTTTAATACTGGTATTCTTAGGCATCTTTTGCAACCTCCATCATATTGATAAACTCTTCAAATAAAAATTCGGAATCGTTTGGCCCAGGACAAGCTTCCGGATGGAACTGTACTGTCATAACGTTCTTTCCAAGATAGTGAACTCCCTCTAATGTACCATCATTTACATTAATAAAGCTTACTTCTGCAATATCTCTGTTCAGAGAATCTTCCATTACCATGTATCCATGGTTCTGTGAGGAAATATAAACCTTTCCTGTTTTTAAATCTTTTACCGGGTGGTTGGCTCCACGATGTCCGTATTTCATCTTCTTTGTATCTGCGCCGTTGGCAAGTGCCATGAGCTGATGTCCAAGGCAAATACCAAAAATTGGAATATTCGTAGCAAATAACTTCTTAAGCTCCTCGATAATCTCCACACATTCCTTTGGATCTCCAGGACCGTTCGAAAGCATGATTCCATCTGGATTTGCTGCGATAATCTCTTCTGCCTTTGTGTAAGCAGGGTAAACCGTAACTTCGCATCCACGCTTATTTAAAGACTTCTCAATATTCTTCTTTGCTCCAAAATCCATGAGGGCAACTTTAAAACCATCTCCTGGAAGCACTCTCTTTTCCTTACAGCTAACTTCACGAACAACACCTTGTACTTTATATTCTTTTAACTGCTTTACTACTTCGTCCAGGTCGAAATCTTCTCTTGTTGTAATCATTCCGTTCATAACACCGTACTCTCTTAAGATACGTGTCAGATGTCTAGTATCAATTCCTGAAATTCCCGGAACATCATATTTCTTTAAGAATTCATCTAATGTCATCTCGTTACGGAAGTTGCTTGCCAGTTTGGCACATTCTCTTACAATAAGAGCTTTTGGCCACGGATGAATGGACTCCATGTCTTCCATACAGATTCCGTAATTACCAATTAATGGGTAAGTCATAACAACGGACTGTCCTGCGTAGGATGGGTCTGTCAATATCTCCAGATATCCTGTCATGGAAGTATTAAAAACTACCTCGCTGATTACCTCTCTGGCTGCTCCAAAGCTTTCGCCGGTCAGCACAGTTCCGTCTTCTAAGATTAGAAATGCCTTCATGATTCACGTTCCTTTCTATATTCAATCATTTGCAACTGCATATTAAGGAAAATGCAAAAACAGCACTGGAGTAAGTCACTCCTAATTACAGTTCTTTGCAAAAAAAAAGACGGGTTCCCCCGGCTCATTGTGCGAAAACTATGCTTATCAAACAAATCGGCCGGGAACGTGTCTTTTCAGACTTGCGAAAAAAACTGACATCTACGTTGCCGCTCTTTGCATAAATACTTAAATTGTACAAATTCTAGCATACATCGAATGCAATTACAAGAGAGGAACAGCGAAAAACTACAATTTCTATCTTTCGCCGCCCATTCCCCCCCTTATTACCATGTTGCTTTGTGCATAATTCCGATAACTAATTTTCTGTCAGCAAGAAATTATTTCAGCTCCGCAATTCGACTTACTGCGACATAAATCTGACTAATTTTATACCACGTTGCAAAGTCCACAACTCCCGTTTCCGGCAAATGGAAAATCTTCTGAAAAATCTTTACAGAATTTGCCGTTGCCGGTCCATAAATGCCGTCCACCCTGATTTTAGGAATCAATGGATAGTCCCCTGCAATTACATTGAGCTGTTCCTGCATTTGTCTCACTTTTTGTCCCGAAGCTCCAATTGTCAGCTCATATCCCGGATATGACGCCGGAATTCCTGAAATCGTCTCCGCTTCATTAATATACATATCATCCCCATAATAGTATCTTAAAATCTCAATCGCAGAAAGCCCGTCATCCCCTAATGCCTTCGAACCCCACTGGCTCATAAACTCCGGACAGCTTACCCGCTTGCCGTCACAGTACTGTGTGAGTATTGGCTGTGTCACTTCTGGTCTTGAAAGGTAGGAATTGAAAATTTCATCTACTACATTGCTGATGGAATCATAGGTGTTTTTGCCGTTAATCCACTTTTGGTCAAAGGCGGTGGATGATGTGATGGTGAAGTCTTTTCCCTTTCCCCGATACCATTCAGTGTAAACCCTGTTTAACGTAAATGACATAATCGCCAATATATTTGCCCTCAAAGTTTCTTTTGGCCATGTAGAATAAATTTCGCAGGAAGCTACATTTTTAATATAATCTTTATATAGTACATAATAATTCTTTGCCGTATTATCAGAAACGGCTCCATCATGTACTATAACATACTCCGGGATTACAACTCTGCTCAATACAACCTCGCCTGTTGCCTGAATATCCTTAACCTCGCTCTCTGCGATTTTTGGTGGATAATCTCCATATAATGTGTGCGGGCCGATTGCAAGAACTTCATACGAAGCCGTTTCTGTAATTGTCGGTTCCAAAGAAAGATTCTGCAAAGCAAGCTGCCCGGAAAGCATCTGACTTCCTGCAATTTCCACTGGCTCAAATCCTGGAGCTGTTATTTTTAAGTTATACTCTGAGTATGGCTGATTCAGTCCTGGTTCCATTGAATATTCTAAAGGAGGGGTCTCTAACTCAATCACTTCTGTCTGTCCCGACAAATCTGTTTTTAATACTTCTAATATTTTATCCGGTTCCCCCGCAGAAGAAATCTCCACTGCAGCATCCGTAATCGGGCGTTTTCCCCGGTTGGAAACAAGAGATACCTGTAAGGTTCCTACATCTGGCATAATAAACACCTGCGTTTTTTATTATAGTATTCTGTGGAGAGAATGCCGTGACAAACAAATGACTCAACATTAAAATCTTATCTCACACTCTCTCGTTCGATAAATTCATACGGATTAACCTGTATCTGACTGACTGGTTTTTCCTGTATCATCCGTAGCACAGATGAGCGCAGCTGGCTTCTTCACTTTTTTACCCTCTGCTCTCTGTAACTCAAATTTGTTATAATATGATTATATATCGAATTTAATTTTTTTGTCAAAGTATTCGAACTTATGTTATAATAGTTGTCAGGAAACTAACTGATTTATAGTAATTTATTTTTAAGAAAAGAGGATGATATCATGAGTGAATCAATGGCAGATTTCGAAAAAGAAATTGACGAATCTCTTAAAACACTGAATGTTGTGGAGAATGAGGGAGAGGCTACAGAAGAAGAAACTGGATTTAACGCTTGGGATAAAGTACAGCAGTATTTAGAGGATGGTACTGTTCTTACTTTAAAAGTCGGCGGTATCGTAAATAAAGGTGTTATCGTTTATGTTGATGGGCTTCGCGGTTTTATTCCTGCATCCCATCTTGAAATTGGTTATGTAGAAGACACAAATCCATATCTTGGAAAAACTGTTGAAGCGAAAGTTATCACAGCTGACCCAGAAAAGAATCGTCTCGTATTATCTGTAAAAGAAGTTCTTTACGATAAAAAGCGGGCAGAAAAAGAAGCGCGTATCAACGCAATTGAAGCTGGCGCTGTTCTTACTGGTAAAGTAGAATCTCTCATGCCTTACGGCGCTTTCGTTGATCTCGGCAATGACATTTCCGGTCTGGTACACATTTCTCAGATTGCACAGAAACGTATCGAATCTCCAGCAGAAGTTTTAAAAACTGGGCAGGAAGTCAATGTTAAAGTATTAAAAGTTGAGAATGGCAAGATTAGTCTCAGCATGAAGGCTTTAGAGGAAGTTGCTCCGGAAGAGGAAGATACAAGCGGCGAAGAAGTTGTAAGCTATAAAGATGAAGGCGATGCAACAACAGGATTAGGAGCTTTGCTGGCAGGTCTTAAACTCTGATTTGCCGCAGGCAAATAGACGCCCGCTGAGAATGAAAATAATCCTTATTTGTGACTTTAGTCGCAGCGTGTTGAATACTCGCTCGTATCCAGCACTTGCTTCAAGGCCACAAATAAGGATTATTTCATTCTCAGCGGGCTGTATTGCTATCGCTTTTGTTGCCATGCTCGCCTCAAAAGGATCAATTCCGAATCCAAAGCTCGTACTTTTCTTAAAGACTGGAATTTGTGGGGGATTTACTACCTTTTCAACCTTTGCTTTAGAATCTGCAACTCTGATGAAAAGCGGACATCCGAAAGTGGCTTTTCTCTATATGTTATTGAGCATCCTCGTGGGGGTAGGTGCTATTTTTATTACTGAGTTCGTCTGTTTCGGCACCTCCGAATCCCTCTTCGAAAACACACATCCGCAATAATCCTGCCGATACAGATGGTATTCCTCAGACAATGCAATAGAACGTAAATACCCTCCTTTTTTCTTAAAATCAGATGGCAGATGTTTCACCCCATATTTATCAGCAAGTTTTTCTCCAATCTCATTAATCCACTGGGCATTTTTGTGCGGGCTGATTGAAAGGGTTGTCGAAAAATAATCCGCTCCCATCTCTGCAGCTTTCTTCGCGGCTTCTTCCATACGAAGTGCGTAGCAGTGATAACAGCGAAGTCCTCTTTCCGGCAAGTCTTCCATTCCCCTTGCCATATCAAAAAATACCTGTGGGTCATAATCACCTTCTACGAAAGTAACATCTTCCTCATAACCTGCTTCATGAATAAAACGCTGAAGCTCTTTTACCCTTTTGGTATATTCTGTTTCTGGTGTGATATTGGGATTATAATAAAAAATCGTAATTTTAAAATACTTTGTCAGATATTCAAGAACATAGCTGCTGCAAGGCGCGCAGCATGCATGAAGGAAAAGAGCTGGGCGATTTTCTCCCTCAGCACACTCCTTCTCAATTTTATCTGTGATTTTATCCAATATCTTTTGATAATTTACTTTCTGAATATTATTTGTATTCATCTAAACTCTCCTTGTAATTTTATTTCTTCAAAATATCCATAACAAACTCATCATAATCCTGCTTTTTCATTTGAAGTGTTTATTTTGAAGCATTGTATCACAAAATAAATAAAATTCTGACTGTTGTTCAAATGCCAAAGACAGCCTCAGAGAATAAAATAATCCTTATTGTGGCCTCGGAACAAGTGTTGGATACGGGCGGGCAGAGCGAGTATTCAACACGCTGCGACTAAAGTCACAAATAAGGATTATTCTCTGAGGGTGTCTCCCTTTGCCTGCGGCAAAGCAGAAGTTACTCTAAACCTTTGATTGCGTTGACTGTCTTCTGGTATTTTTCTTCTACTTTCTGGAACATATCTTCACTTCCGGCTGTTTCTTTTCCTCTTAACTTTTCAGTGATTTCTGCGCTTGCTTCGTAGAGTTCATCAAATCCGAGGTTTAAGCATACACCTTTTAATGTATGTGCTGCGCGGAACGCTTCTTCGCCATCATTTTTACCGATCTTAATGCTGTTCTTCAATCATCTGGCGCAGTCTGGTTGCTTTTTCAATCAGATCATCCAGCGCTTCAATATCCTGCAGACGAGCCTCTCGCGTCATATCTTTCAGCCCCTTTTGGTAGCTGCGGCTTTCGATTTTGCGGCCGATTTTTTCCGCTACTGCTTTCACATTCTTCTGTACAAAAGTCTTGCCTTCTGCACTTGTGTTGGTTTCTTTCCGTTTCAGAGTTTCCTCTTTTTTTATCTCGGCAACAGCCTCATTGCCGGAGATTAAGGCCGCCTCATAGGCTTCGCTCATAGCCAACAGCTCGGCGTAGCCTTTTTCAAACTTTGCGCAGGCCGCATCAATTTTTGCATCCGTATCACGCATATACTTTTCCAGAAGCGAATCTTTCAAATCTTCTAGGAAGGCATTATGGATGTCATCGCGTTTTTCTTCCAAGTGCGATTTCGGCGTATTGGCTCTTTCCTCACCATGGCAGTCGATTGTCAACAACTTTTTATACTGTTCCGCAATTTTCTGCTGTTGCTCTGGTGTAAAGCGAACATAAATTTCGCATTCACTGCGCCCCAGCAGCCTCTGGTCAAGCATTTGGAGTAAATCTCTATTTAAATCGTTTTCGATGCGCAGATCTTTATTCAAGGTCTTGGTTTTATCGGGCGCAATTTCTTTCGTAAAACGTTTAGCTTCTGCCTCCGTCATATTATAGGGTGCTTGC
>OLGF01003226.1_pt1 | contig 13771 bp, 10 predicted proteins | sample 1604971 | NCBI WGS metagenome assembly OLGF01 (sample SAMEA3888902, study PRJEB22519) | human gut metagenome | biome: human gut; feature: human-associated habitat; material: faeces | place: Denmark | collected 2011 | reverse complement strand
TGACGCAGCACATGACCCGCGACGGCCTGACGCTGGATAACCAGACCACCGGCGAAAGCGTCAATGTGTCCAGCCGGGAGGCCGAGCAGGAATACACTACCCAGCCGGAGGGCGCGGCGGAAAAAATACTGGAACGGGCGGACGAACTGCACGACCGCCACAAGGCAAAGAAAGCGGCCAAGGACGCCGGGGAAACCGTGGCGCAGGCCACCAGCCCCGTTTCCCGGTTGCAGTTTACCGCCGAGGAACGGGCCTCCCCGGAGCTGGCCCCGTATATCAAAAAGGCAGAAAAACGGGCGGATAAGCTGGAAGCGGCCAAAGAAGCCCTGCCAAAAAAGCGCGTCATTACCAAGGAAACCGTTTATGACGAAGCCAAGGGCAAGGCCAAAAGCAGGCTGTATTTTGACAAGGTGGAGAAAGCCCCTCCCCAGCTCAAACCAAACCCGGCCAGCCGCCCCATACAGGAAGCCGGGCTTTACCTCCACGGAAAAATCCATGAGGTAGAACACGAAAATGTGGGCGTGGAGGGCGGCCATAAGGGGGAGGAACTGGCGGAACGGCAGGCGGGCCGCATGATCCGCAGCGGCGTCCACCGCCACAAGCTCAAACCCTACCGGGCCGCAGCCAAGGCCGAGCGAAAGTCCATCGCCGCCAACGCCGAGTTTGCGTATCAAAAATCCCTGCGGGATCACCCGGAGCTGGCGCAGGCGGCCAAGAACCCCGTTTCCCGTTTCTGGCAGAAACAGCACATTAAGCGGGAATATGCCAAGGCAGCAAGGGCGGCGGGCCAGACCGCACAGGGGGCGGCAAGCACCGCCAAGACCACGGCTGCCGCAGCCAAGAAAGCCGCAGAGAAAAGCAGACAGGCCGCGTCCTTTGCCGCCCGGCACTGGAAAGGGGCGCTGATCGTTGGCGGCGTGGGCCTCATGCTCCTGCTGGTGATGGGCGGCCTGCAATCCTGCACCGCCATGTTTGGCAGCACCGGGACGGGCCTTGCCGCCACCTCCTATCTCTCCGAGGACAGCGATATGCTGGGAGCCGAAGCCGCCTATGCCGCGCTGGAAGCAGACTTGCAGCACGAACTTGGCAACTACGAAAGCCTGCACCCCGGCTATGACGAATACCGTTTCGATCTGGACGAGATCAAGCATGACCCCTATGTGCTGACCTCCATCCTCTCCGCGCTGCATAACGGCGTGTTCACTTTGGGGGAGGTACAGGGCGACCTTGCCATGCTCTTTGAAAAGCAGTACATCCTGACCCAGACCATCGAAACGGAAACCCGCTACCGCACCGAAACGAGGACGGACAGCGAGGGAAACACCTACACCGTGGAAGTCCCCTACACCTACTATATCTGTAATGTGAAGCTGGAAAACTTTGACCTGTCCCACCTGCCCATCTACATTCTCACCGAGGAACAGATGGGCTTTTATGCTGCCTATATGCAGACTTTGGGCAACCGGCCAGATCTGTTTCCCAACGGCAGCTATCCCCACGCCTCCACCCCGAAAGAGCCGACCTACTATGAAATCCCCCCGGAGGCGCTAAAGGACGAAACCTTTGCCGCCATGATTGCCGAGGCAGAAAAGTATGTGGGCTATCCCTATGTGTGGGGCGGCAGCTCCCCAAGCACCAGCTTTGATTGTTCCGGCTTCATTAGCTGGGTTATCAATCATTCCGGCTGGAATGTGGGACGCCAGACGGCGCAGGGGCTTTACAACATCTGCACCCCCGTTTCCCCGGAGCAGGCCAAGCCCGGTGACCTTGTATTTTTCGTCGGCACTTACGACACTGCCGGGATGTCCCATGTGGGGCTGTATGTGGGAAATTCGGTCATGCTGCACTGCGGCGACCCCATTTCCTACACGAACCTCAATTCAAGCTACTGGCAGCAGCATTTTTATTGTTACGGGCGTTTACCTTAAACGCCAGAAAGGAGTAAATCACTATGGCAATGAACAAATTGGAACGCATTGAAAAGGATATTGAGAAAACCAAGGGCAAGATCGCGGAGCTGCAAAAGCAGCTTCGGGAGCTGGAAGCAGCCAAGACCGAACAGGAAAACTTGCAGATCGTCCAGCTTGTGCGCGGCCTCAACATGACCCCGCAGGAGTTCGCCGCCTTTGTGCGCGGCGGCGCGTTGCAGGCGGCCCCGGCCCCGATCCCGGACTTTGAACAGGAGGACAGCGCCCATGAAGAAATCTAAACTGTTCCGTACCTTGACGCTGGCTGTGGCCGCTGCGCTCTGCATGGCGACCACGACCGTTACCGCCTACGCCGGTGGCGCTGACCCTGACCCGGTGCCGCTGCCGGAAACCACCGAGGCCCCCGCAGAGGTGCCGGAGGAAACCGAAGAACCCACCACCGGCGGCATGGAGCCGGAGGGCGTACCCGTTACCCCGCAGGGCAACGCTACGCTGGTGGATGATTTTTTCGGGGATAAGCAGCTTATCACTGTTACCACCAAGGCCGGGAATTATTTTTACATCCTGATCGACCGGGCCAACGAGGACAAGGAAACGGCGGTGCATTTCCTCAACCAAGTGGACGACGCCGACCTGCAAGCCTTGTTGGAGGACGGGAAAAAAGAGCCGGAGGTCTGCACCTGTACGGCCAAATGTCAAGCCGGGGCCGTCAATACGGCCTGCCCGGTCTGTAAAAACAACATGACCGCCTGCAACGGGCCGGAGCCGAAGCCCCCCCAGCCGGAGGAAGAAAAGCCGCAGGAGGAAAAGCCAAGCGGCATGGGCGGCCTTGTGGTGTTCTTTGTGATAGTGCTGCTGGGCGGCGGCGCAGCCCTCTACTTCCTGAAATTCAAAAAGGAAAAAGCTGACACCACAGGAAATGACGATCTGGCCGAGTATGACTTTGGAGAGGACGAGGACGACGAGGACGAAGCCCCGGAGCCGGACGAGGATATGACAGACGAAGATGGAAATAAGGAGGACGAAGTATGAGCTATCAGTTAGTAATTGCAGAGAAACCAAGCGTAGCCCGCAGCATTGCGGGTGTGATCGGCGCGGACAAGAAACAGGACGGTTATATGGAGGGGAACGGCTATCTGGTGAGCTGGTGTATCGGCCACCTTGTTTCCCTTGCCGACGCTGGGACTTATGACGAGCGTTTCAAAAAATGGCGCTATGACGACCTGCCGATTCTGCCGCAGGAATGGCAGTACATCATTCCCGACGATAAGAAAAAGCAGTTTGACACCCTGCGTTCTTTGATGGAGCGCCCCGATGTCACCGGCCTTGTGTGCGCCGCCGACGCCGGGCGCGAGGGGGAATTGATTTTCCGTTTCGTCTACCAGATGGCGGGCTGCAAGAAACCGTTTCAGCGCCTTTGGATTTCCAGCATGGAGGATGCGGCCATTAAAGACGGCTTTGCCCACCTGAAACCGGGAGCCGATTATGATAACCTGTATCAGTCGGCCCTTTGCCGGGCGCAGGCGGATTGGCTGGTGGGGATCAACGCGACCCGGCTGTTCTCCATCCTCTACCACAAGACCCTGACCGTGGGCCGTGTCCAGACGCCGACCCTGAAAATGCTGGTTGACCGGGAGGCCAAGATCAGCAGCTTTCAGAAAGAGAAATACCACATCGTCCAGATCGCGGCGGGCGGCATGGAGGCGGCCAGTGGACGCATGGGAAACGCTGCCGACGCCAAGGCCCTGAAAGCCGCCTGTGAAACGGCGCAGGCCGTTTGTGTGTCAGTGACACGGGAGAAAAAGACGGAGCAGCCGCCCCGCCTCTATGACCTCACCACCTTGCAGCGGGAGGCAAACCGCCTGTTTGGATTTACCGCCAAGCAGACCCTTGACTATGCCCAGCAGCTTTACGAAAAGAAGCTGCTGACCTATCCCCGCACCGACAGCCAGTATTTGACCGATGATATGCTGCCAACGGCGGAAAACCTTGTGTCCGGTCTGTGGCCGCTGCTTCCCTTTGTGGCGGGGCTTGGCCTGTCCCCGCAGTTTGGCCGGGTGCTGAACAGCAAAAAGGTGAGCGACCACCACGCCATTGTCCCGACAATGGAATTTGTGCAGAAAGGCTTTGACGGGCTGACCGAGGGCGAAAAGAAACTGCTGTCCCTTGTGTGCTGCAAGCTGCTGTGCGCCGTGGCCGCGCCCCATGTGTACGAGGCTGTCACCGCTACATTCACCTGTGCCGGGAACACCTTTACCGCCAAGGGAAAGACCATCCTGACCCCCGGCTGGAAAGAGCTTGACCGCCGCTTTAAGGCGTCGTTCAAAACAGACGCCGACGACACCGCCCCGGAGCCTGCGCAGGAACTTCCCAAAATTACCGAGGGACAGACCTTTGACAAGGTAACTGCCGCCGTCACCGAACATTTCACAACACCGCCAAAATCCTACACGGAAGATACCCTGCTTTCCGCTATGGAGCGCGCCGGTGCGGACGATCTGCCGGAGGACGCCGAGCGGCAGGGATTGGGAACCCCGGCCACCCGCGCCTCCATCTTAGAAAAGCTGGTGCAGATGGGCTTTGTGGAGCGCAGGGGCAAACAGCTACTTCCCACCAAGGACGTCCATAACCTTGCCTGTGTGCTGCCGGAGGCGCTGACCTCTCCCCAGCTTACGGCACAGTGGGAAACGGAGCTGACGGCCATTGCCAAGGGGCAGGCCGACCCGGAGGGCTTCATGGCTGGCATTGCAGAAATGACAAGGGGCCTGATCGCAAACTACTCCCAGATCAGCGAGGACGCGCAGAAGTTGTTTCAGACCGAGCGTGTGGTTATCGGCAAATGTCCGCGCTGCGGGGAAAGCGTCTACGAGGGCAAAAAGAACTACTACTGCGGAAACCGAAGCTGCCAGTTTGTCATGTGGAAGAATGACCGATTTTTTGAGGAACGGGGCAAGGCGTTCACCCCGAAGATCGCCGCCGCGCTCCTTAAAGATGGAAAAGCAAAGGTAAAGGGCCTGCGCTCCATGAAAACCGGCAAGACCTATGACGGGACGGTGCTTTTGGCCGATACCGGCGGCAAGTATGTAAACTACCGCGTGGAACAGAGGGGCAAGAACTAAAAACAGCAAGCATAGGGAGTGTAGCCACACTCCCGGCAAAATCCCTGACCCGGCGCACCTGCCGGGCCGGGGATTTTCTCTTTGGGGAAGCCCCAAACCCCTTGTATCAGATCACCACCATAGAAAGGATGTGAACCCCAAATGTCTTACAGCTCCTACGACCATGACGATTTAGAACCGGCCAGCACTATGCGGATCGAGCGCCGGATTTACTTTGAAAGCGGCAAGGCCGATCTTTCCGAAGCGGTAAAGCTGCCCCTTGCAGAGCTTCTTTCCCTGCGGGCGGAAAGCGCCGCCGCAGAACAGGAAGTGTTTGACCGCCTGAAAGAACAGGCCGCCGCATGGGAGGAACAGGCTGGAAGAACCCTGTTTCTGGATAAAGCTCTTGAATATGCCCGGACGCTTCCCGTCACCCACACCGCAAACCAGTGGGAGGCCCCGGACGAATACCGCCATATCCGCAGCAACATGGTTTACCAGATGGATTATTCCATTTCCGAGAACCCCCGGTACGACAGCGCCGCCCAAAAATCCGTTCCCTACTCGTGGACGCTCCGCTGGAGCCTCCGCACCAACGCGCCGGGCAGCTACCGGCAGGCCAAGATCGCCGGACAGGATCGGAAAGTCTTTGCCAGCCGGGAAGAACTGGACAAGTACCTGAATGGCCGGATCAAAGCCCACGACCATTACTTTACCGAAATTTCCCCGGCCATCCCCAAGGAATACGCCGACTGTTTTAAGGTCAATGGCTGCCTGCTCCCCGGCTATACCATCGAGGGGGAGGAACCGGCAAAAGCCGCAGCACTTCCCGCGCAGGAAGAAACCGCGCAGCCGCAGCAGACCACAGCCACCCCGGAAAGGAGGGAACCCGTGAACGAAGTATTTTCCATTTTTCTTGATAGCCGCGCCGAGGCGCAGACCGGCAGGCCGCATGGGTACTGGCTTTCCTTGCCGACTACCGCCGAACAGGTGCAGGAAGCCCTAAAGGAAATCCATATCACCGCCGACAACCAGCAGGACTTGTTTATTGACGGCTTTTCTGCCCCGGAGGGAAAACCGCTGGAACTGCCGGAGGATTTGATAAAAGCCGCCAGCGTGGACGAACTGAACTTCCTTGCTGCCCAGCTTCAAAGGCTGGACGCCGTGGAGCTTGCGGAGTTGAACGCCGCCATGCAGTCCCCGGCGAAAATGCAGACCATCGGGCAGCTTTTGGACTACGCCGAAAACACCGATTGTTTTGTCTTAATCAACGCCAAGGACAACCGCAGTCTGGGGGAATATTATCTGAATGATTCCGGGCTGTTTGTCGTTCCCGACCCGTGGAAACCGGCCATTGACACCGACCGGCTGGGGAGCTTTATCGCCAACGAGGAACAGGGAACCTTTACCGATTACGGTTATATCCTGCGAACCAGCGACGAATGGCAGCGCGTCCATGAGGGACAGCCGGTGCCGGAACCATACCGGGTGATGGCCTATCCCGCGCCGGAAATTCTGCGGGAGGAAAGCAAGGTGCAGCCGGAGGCGGCAGCGCCTACAAAGGCCCCGCAGCCTGTCACCCCCATTCTCTTAAACGGCCAGAACAGCGCCGAGCGCATGAAAGAGATCACCGATCGGCTGGAAACCGGCATACAGGAGCTTTTCGAGAGTGAACGCTACAAAGCCTATCTCACCACCATGTCCAAGTTCCACAGTTACAGCTTCAACAACACCCTCCTGATCGCCATGCAGGGCGGACAGCTTGTGGCGGGCTACAACAAGTGGCGGGACGATTTTCACCGCAATGTAAAGAAAGGCGAAAAGGCCATCAAGATACTGGCCCCGGCCCCGTTCAAGGCGAAAAAGGAAGTGCAAAAGCTGGACGCACAGGGCAGGCCGGTGATGGGTAAGGACGGAAAGCCTGTTACCGAAGTACAGGAAATACAGGTTCCGGCCTTTAAGATCGTTTCCGTCTTTGATGTGAGCCAGACCGAGGGGGAACCGCTGCCCTCTATCGGCGTGGAAGAACTGACCGGCAGCGTGGAACGCTACGGGGAATTTTTCAAGGCGCTGGAACAGATCTCCCCGGTTCCCATTGGTTTTGAGGATATTCCGGGCGGTTCCCACGGCTACTACCACCTGACGGAAAAGCGGATCGCCATTCAGGAGGGCATGAGCGAATTACAGACCCTAAAGACGGCCATCCATGAGATCGCCCATTCCAAGCTCCACGCCATCGACCCGGAAGCCCCGGCCATTGAGCAGGCCGACCGCCCCGACAGCCGCACCCGCGAGGTGCAGGCCGAAAGCGTGGCCTATGCCGTCTGCCAGCACTACGGGCTGGACACCTCCGACTATTCCTTTGGCTATGTGGCCGGTTGGAGTTCCGGCAAGGACTTGAAAGAGCTGAAAGCCTCCCTTGAAACCATCCGGGCCACCGCCCATGAACTGATTACCACCATTGACGGCCACCTTGCCCAGCTTCAGAAAGAACGGCAGGCCCAGCAGGAGCAGCCGCAGGCCGCGCCGATGGAACAGGCCGCCGAGCAGCCAGACCCGGACAGCGTATTTTCCAAGCTGCCCCCGGAGCAACAGCAGGAAATGACCGACAGCGTAAAGGCCATGCTGCAAACCCTCATTGACGCGGATTTGAAATCCACCGGCGAAGTGTCGCAGGAAACCAAGGAGGCGGCGCAGGCACAGGGCTTTACCATTGCCGGGGACGGAACGCTGGAACAGGCAGAAGCCCCGCAGGAGGCCGCCTACCGTCTGGAAAGCAGCGATTACCTGTATATCCAGACATCGGAAACCGGCTATGATTACACGCTGTACGGCCCCGACTACAAGGAACTGGACGGAGGCCAGCTTGACAATCCCGACCTGTCCCTTGCGGAAGCCGGAAAAGAAATCCTTGCCATCCATGAGCGACCGGCTGGGACGATGGAACCCCTGACCGGCGACGGGCTGGATGATTTTCTGGAAGCAACCGAACAGGCCAACGCCATTCCCCAGCCGCAGGCGTGGAACGGGATCGACGGCCTTTTGAATGGAAAGCCGTTCATTCCGGAGGCGTCCCCGGCTGACCGAGCCGCCGCCCTGATTGAGCTGGCGGAGAAAAACGCCCCGCGTTTGGGCAGCGAGGAACGGCAGTTGATCGTGGCCTATGCCGAATCCGTGGGCGATACTGACAAGGTGATCGGGCTTATCAACCGCCTGTGCGAACAGGGCTACGAGCTGCAAAAGGGCCAGATGGATTCCTTTGTGAAAAGCGAGATCGAAAGTGAGATTGCCGTTGCCAACGCCCAGCGGCAGATCGCACAGAATCCGGCAGCGGAGCCGGTTGTCACGATCCTTTGGAGTGAAAGCCCCCATTTGAAAGACGGCCAGCAAATGCCGCTGCATGAAGCTGAGGCCGTTTTCAAGGAGCTGGACAGCGCCAGACGCCATGACCGGGAGCAGCCGGGCTATACGGGCCATTGGTACGACAAGACCAAGTTCCGCATTGACTTTACCATGCAGGGCCAGCCGGACAGCTACGAGGGGCGGCAGGACTTTGGCGACGGGGACGGTTCCCTGATCCAGCATATCCGGGGCTATCACGAATACTACGCGCAGGATGAAAGCTGGAAAAACCATGTGCTGCACCATGAGGGGCCGGAGGCATGGGAGGCGGACAAGGCCCAGCGGGATATGCTGCTGCATGAGTTCATCCCGTATATGGAGCTGCATTGCAATCTGGCCGCTATGGAGCAGGAGGCCCGGCGTCCGCTGCGATCCGGGGAAACCCTGACGCCGGAACAGACCGCTTATTTCAATGCGGTTTTGGACTATGTAAAGGAGTGCCGCCCGCTTCTCAATCAAGGCCAGTACCATTTGCCGGAGCCGCCGCAGCTTGCCGACTTCGACCAGAGTTTGCAGGACTACAAAAAACAGATCGAGGCAGAGCTGGAACAGGAGGCCGCCGCTGCCGGGCTGACGGTGGAGGAATATGTTGCCTCTGATTATGAGGCCCCGGCGCAGCCCAACTTTTCCATCTACCAAGTGCCGCCCGGCCCGGAGGGGCGCGACTTCCGCTACCGTTCCTATGAGGACTTGCAGGCAGATGGGCTTTCGGTGGACAGGAAGAATTACCAGCTTGTCTACACCGCGCCGCTGGACAAGGACACCACACTGGACGAGATTTACCGCCGCTTCAATATAGAACATCCCGCCGATTACAAGGGACATTCCCTCTCTACGGGGGATATTGTGGTGTTCCGGCAGGATGGGAAACAGACCGCCTATTATGTGGACGAGGGGGCCGACTACCGGCAGGTGCCGGAGTTCTTCGCCCAGCCGGAAAAGCAGCTCACGCCGGACGAGTGCATGACCGGCGAACAAATCCAGACGCCGAGAGGCCGTTTCTATCTGACCGACAGGAGCCGGGAACAGATGGAGGCCGCCGGGTATGGATTCCACCACCAGTCGGAGGACGGCAGGTATCTCATTATGGCAAACGGCACAAGGGCCTTTGCCATCCCCGCCCAGCCAGAAAGTCATATCAAGACGGCGGAAATGTCCACCGAACAGAACTACAACATGATCGACGGCATGATGAACAACGCCCCGTCTATGGAGGAACTGGAAGCAAGGGCAAAAGCCGGGGAACAGATTTCCCTTTTGGATGTGGCCGAGGCAGCCAAGGCGGAGGCCAAAAAGCCCAAGCAGACCCGAAAGACGACGCAGAAACAAAAGAAACCGTCCATCCGGGCGCAGCTTGCCGCCGCCAAGGAGGAACAGAAAAAGAAGCCCCCGGCGCGGGAAAAATCAAAAGAAATGGAGGTATGAGGAATGTATTTCACCGTGGAAGAAGAAAACCTGATCTGTCTGTATCACAACACCGACCGCCGCAGGACGGCGGCAAATCTCCGGGCAGCTTTGCCGGACATGGACAGGGAAATGGCGGCGCTGGCCTGCCAGACCGCCGATAAGCTGGACGCCATGAGTGACGCCGACTTTGCGGCGCAGCGGTTCCACTTCACAGACGAATAAGCAAAACGCCGGGCGCGGGGGCTGTCAAAGCCTCTGCGTCCGGCATTTCTTTTTTTGCAACAAAGCATAATCAAAACCAGCTTGCCTTTTCATTTCTAAACTGGGGCGTATCACTATGCTCATAGGGATTATAATGATTCAGATTGCACCCAAATTCTTTTAATGACTTAATTTTGTTCTCGTCTGTCCACTCAATCAAAGAGATTCCGTCAAATTCTTCTATGCTCCCATTGTCCATTTCGTTTTTGAAATACCACTCAACGATTGTCTGATTTTCCTTGTGGAAGAATTGTTTAATTTCCCAAGCAACGACTTTGCCACGGGTATTCCATTCCTGAAACCAGTGCTTCACAGTTTTTCGATTGCAATATTGGGGACTCCAACTTTCTGTATATAGAACATCCTCTGTAAAAATTTCATCTATTCCAAAATCCTGTTGCTCCAACCACATATCAAACCAACGCTGGATAATCTTTTCTCTTTCATTCATGGATAATCACCCCGATCTCGTTTATTTACTCGAATTATAGCACTGCACAAAATCAGTGTCCATGCCAAAATTCAGCCGGGACAAAGAACTGAAAAGTTATCTTTGTCCCGGCGCTTCTTTTTTGTCCATTTTCCCGCATTTAGAACCCTGTTTTCGGGAGAACAGGATAACTTTATCCACCTGCCTGCCGACCATGCGGAAAAACCCTTGATTTCCGTGGACTTTTACCGCCCTAAATGCGTAGACAGGAGGTATCTTTTCCGCTGGCGTTCCGCCTCTTTCTTCCGGCGTACCTGCACCGCACAATCCGGGCAGTATTTGGCCCGGTTGGAGTTGGGCGTAAACGCCGCCCCGCAGACGGCGCAGCGTTTGATTTCGCCCCGGCCTTTGGTGATCTCGGCGCACAGGGCAGCGTCCAGCGGCAGGACGGCCACCTTGAACCACCGGCACAGCAGCGAATAGGAAATACTCTGCACACAGACACATTCCTCCCCATCGTCCAGCAGGAGGCAGTTTCCGTTACAGTAGTTGCAGCACTCATGGGTGAGCCTGCGGGCCTTGCGGTATTGGGGGTAACTCATTCTCGTTATGTTCATCGTTCCTGCGTATGCTCCTTTCCCGGCGCTGTCCGCAAAATGCTGTCTACATTCTGTTTGACAATGCCGTATTCTTTCAATTTCTGTTTCGCTTCGCTGTACTGTGCGGACAGCCGTTCCCGTTCTATGTCCAGTTTTTTATACTCGGTTTTGAGGGCGTACAGGTTGGGGAGCTTTGCGATCCCGGCCTCTTTGAGCGCCTTTGCCGCCGCCTCATACAAGATCAGTTGGCTTTCATGCTGCCGCCGGAACGCGGCCTTGTCTTTGGCGTTTCGCAGTTCCAGTGCCACAGGCCGGAGCTGCTTGTAGGCGGAGAGGTTTTTTATCAGCAGCGCCATATCCCCAAGGCGGCGTTCCGCGTCTTTCAGGGCGGAGGCCGCCGCGTCGTTTGCAGCGCTGATCTCGGCCAGCCTGCTTTCCAAGCCCTCGTAGCTGTCGATCTGGTGTTCTGTGATGAAGTTTAAGGAATTGGCGGCCTGCTTCAAGTTGTGCAGCTTCGCCCACCGCGCATAGCCCGCCGACTGCTGGGCTTTGATACTGTCCTCCAAGGCGATCCGCAGGGAGATTTCCCCGGTGCTTCTTCTGCGCGGCCCCCGGTCGATGGCAATGCCCTTGATCCGCTGGGCGATCCGTTCCTCGGTGTAATCCTCCCCCAAGGTCTTGCAGCGGGTGAAGCGTTCCTGCCCGGGACGGAGGCCGTCTGCCAGCGCGCGGAATGAAATAAACTTGCCCTGTTTGACTTCATAGCCCTGCGCCTCCATGAGCCGCAGAAAACCGTCAAAGTCTTTGGCCTTCGGAATGGCCGCGTCGATAGCAATTTTCAGTTTTGCTTTCCAGCTCTTGCCCTTTTTCTGTGCGTCCCACTCGGCATAGGTCTTGCCCTTGTCCTTGCCGGGCTTTACCACAGACAGGCCGTGTTCCTTGCACAGCCGGTCGCTGGTGCGCCGGATAAAGGCGTAGCTCTGGCGGTTGGAAATGTACTTGCGCTGGTTCGCCATATCCACGGCGCAGAAAATGATGTGGTTATGCAGGTGGCCCTTGTCGATGTGGGTGGTTATCACATAGGGGTATTTACCTTGCAGCACTTCATCGGCAAGCCGCCGCCCGATCTCATGGGCCTGCTCTGCTGTGGTTTCCCCCGGTTCAAAGGCTTGTATCAGGTGGTGGGCCAGATTGTTGCCCTTTTGGTACGCCTGATCTAACAGCATTTGAAATTCAATATCCGCCGTTTCATAGGAACAGCCATAGGAAGAAACGAACAGCTTTTCATCGGTCTTGTCCGGGTTCTCGATGTAGTCCAGCGCCTTTTTCAGCGTTGACTTGATAGGATGGATCTTTGTAACTGCCATATCTGTGCCAGCGCCCCCTTGATGTCCTCCAAGTCCTGCGCGTACACAGTCCCGGTACTGTTGATACGCCTTGCAATCTGGTTGATGTTGACGCCGATCTTTTGCAGCTCTGCGGTCTGCGCCCGGACGGGGCCGGTGTCGATGTGGACAATATAGCCGTCAATCAGCATTTTCCGGGCGTAGGCAGAAAAGTTCTTTGTGCCAAGCTGGGCCATCTTCTGCTGGATCAGCACCCGTTCCTCCGGCGTCACCGGGACGCGCAGCACAAACTTCCGTTTTCGGTTTGCCACTTTCTCACCTCCATTCATTCAGGGGTTTGGGGACTTCCCCAAGATACAAACGGGAAGCCGTTTGCCGGGAGTGTGGCTACACTCCCTATGCTTGCTGTCTTTGTTCTTCTTCCCTTAAAAAGCGTTCTGACCCCAAGGAAATACCCGCAAAATCCCGGTTTTTCCGAAAACCGTACAAAAAAAGAGAGGGCGCAGATTGCGTCCTCCCAAAAACAAAACAGAGGGTTGTCATGCACCCTCCGTTTCGTCATTCTTCTGTTGAATTTGAATGGCCCCGTCAATCGCGCCCTCGATGATCGGCAGAAATTCTTCCGGGCAGAGTTTCAGCTTGTGGCTGACCCGCTGCCGCTGTGCGCTTTCCTCCCGCATGACCTCCGGGTTAAAATACCGTTCCACGGGAAGCCCGCAGATTTTGATAAGCTGTATGATAACCGGCAGGCTGGGAATCGTGCCGTCATTTTCGATGTTGGCAAGATAGCGCCAGTCGATATTGACCTGTTCCGCCAGCGTCTTACGCGATAACTGCTTGACTTTCCGCGCCTCTTTTACATCCGCACCGAAAGTTTCAAAGCCGGGACAATCTTTGATATTTGCCATATAGCACCACCCATCTACATTGTATATTTCATATTTTCTCAATGGAATGTTGCTATATGAAGGAAGATTAAACTTTATAATTCATATTTTCTGCCTTGTACGGAAAAGCGGGCTATCCTATAATAAGGGAGAAGCACTTTTTTGAAAAAATCTGTCCGCTGTAACATTTCGCGGACATTTGCCTGTTATACTATCTGCAAAAAGCAAAGGAAGTGAGGATATGAAGCAGATTTTAATTGTCGAGGACGACAGTTTTTTGAATAAGATGTTGGCCTATAACCTGACCGCAGACGGCTACGGCGTGACTTCTGCCCTAAATGCCAGAACCGCAGCCGAAGCCATCCGCCAGCGGGAATTTGATTTAGTGCTGCTGGACATCAACCTGCCGGACG
>OLGF01003222.1_pt1 | contig 13777 bp, 12 predicted proteins | sample 1604971 | NCBI WGS metagenome assembly OLGF01 (sample SAMEA3888902, study PRJEB22519) | human gut metagenome | biome: human gut; feature: human-associated habitat; material: faeces | place: Denmark | collected 2011 | reverse complement strand
AGGAATCCCTCCGCCTCGCTTGCGCTCGGCACCTCCCTTTGACAAGGGAGGCTTTCTTCGCGGGGCGTCGGGGACGCCGCCTACATCCCTCGTTAAAAAACTAACCGCACAAATTTTGCGCTTTTCGGCTTGCAAATCTGCCCCTTATGTCGTACAATATAAACTAACGAAATACGGCAAAAACAGGAGGAATTCCAAATGGAACACAGCAATCCGATCCTGATGGGCAACGACAGCCCGCAGAAATTCATCACCATCGGCGAGGTGATGCTGCGTCTGACCCCGCCGAACTATGAGAAGATCCGCATGGCCTCCTCCTTCGAGGCCAGCTACGGCGGCAGCGAGGCCAACATCGCGCTGGCGCTGGCGAACCTCGGCGTGGATTCCACCTTCTTCAGCGTCGTGCCCAACAACTCTCTGGGCAAAAGCGCTGTGCGCTGGCTGCGCTGCAACGACGTACACTGCACGCCGATGATCCTCTCCACCAAAGAGGAGACCCCCAGCCACCGTTTGGGCACCTACTATCTGGAGACCGGCTACGGCATCCGCCCCAGCAAGGTCATTTATGACCGTATGCACAGCGCCCTGACCGAGTACGACCTGACGAAGGTCGATCTGGACGAGCTGTTCGACGGCTTTGACTGGCTGCACCTGTCCGGCATCACCCCGGCGCTGAACAAAAATTGTGCGGATTTCATCCTGCGCTGCCTGCGCGCCGCCAAGGAGAAGGGCCTGACCGTCAGCTTTGACGGCAACTTCCGCTCCACGCTCTGGAGCTGGGAGGAGGCCCGCGACTACTGTACCCAGTGCCTGCCCTATGTCGATGTGCTGTTCGGCATTGAGCCGTACCACCTGTGGAAGGACGACGAGGATCATTCCAAAGGCGACTGGAAGGACGGCGTGCCCCTGCAGCCCAGCTATGAGCAGGAGGACGAGATCTTCCAGCATTTCATTGACCGCTACCCGAATTTGAAGTGCATTGCCCGCCATGTGCGCTACGTCCACTCCGGCAGCGAGAACAGCCTGAAGGCATTCATGTGGTACGAGGGGCACACCTTCGAGTCCAAGCTCTACACCTTCAACATTCTGGATCGCGTCGGCGGCGGCGACGCTTTTGCCAGCGGCCTGATCTACGCGATGATGCACGACTACAAGCCGATGGACATGGTCAACTTTGCTGTGGCGTCCAGCGCCATCAAGCACACCATCCACGGCGACGCCAACATTACCGACGACGTCGAGAGCATCCGCAACCTGATGAACATGAATTACGATATTAAGCGATAATTTGTACTAAGTAAAATCTGCCGACCCGATGTTGGGTCGGCAGATTTTGTTTATGGATGCGGAGCCTTCCCCTTCGGGGGAAGGTGTCTGCGGCCCCGCCCGCAGACGGATGAGGGGTGCGTGTGCGGAGATTGCCTGTTTACGGCAGGCAGCGGAAAACTGCGGCGGGGTGAAGGCACCCCGCCCTACATCTGACGATACGGTGCGCTGTAGGGCGGCATGCCCTCATGCCGCCGCGGTCATTGCTCTGTTTTCCCGTTCATCTCTGCGTTCAATCCCGCGCCAAGAAACAGCAGATTGATGATCACATACAGCCACAAAATAATCAGAATGACCGCCGTCAGCGAGCCGTAGATATACGACAGACGCCAGAAATGCAGGATGTAAAACGAGAACACACGGGAGAAGACCAGCCACCCCGCCGTTGCAAAGATCGTGCCCGGCAGCTGGCTGCGCGGCATGCGCCGCCCGCCGGGGACGTAGGTGTAAATCAGCAAAAGCAGCCCGAACAGCAGCGGGACCGAGACGATCCGGCCAATGCTGGCCACCCGCTGCAGCGGGGCCACAATGGCCGCGTAATGGCGAAAAAACGGCAATGTATCGGCAAAGCGCGCAAACAGGGAGTGCATGCCCTGCAGCGCCAGCATGACCAAAAGCAGCAGCTCAAACACGAAGGTGTAGCCAATCGCCAGCAGGCGGTTCAAAAACGTCCGGTGCGAGCCGGGCGTCAGCCTTTGCAGGCCGATCTACAGTGCGTTCATACCGCCCGACGCCGAGACGATGGTCGTCAGCACAGCCAGCGACGCCACAAACTGTGCAGACTGCCCGCTTAAATTTTGCAAAAGGCCGAGGATGGCAGTCTGTATCTCGGGGATCTGCGGCAGGAAGTCCGCCAGCAGCTCGGCGACGCCTTCTACCGAGAAGCCGGGCACCAGGTTGACAAGCATCAGCACCCACATCAGCAGCGGGAAGGACGCCGTCAGCAGAAACAGCGTGGCGGATCCGGCGTAGACCGTCATGTCCAGCGCCAGGTAGCGGCGCAGCACAGCGGCGGTGATCTGTACCCAACGGGGCGGTTTTTGTTTCATGGCGGCTCCTTGTGGGGGGATGTGTATGGCGGCGTGGCTGCGGCAAAGCTCCCGGGTCGATGACGAGCATCGGCCCCTTCATTATAGTATAAATGCCCCGCGTGCGCAACCTTTGCCCCGACGCAGAGCATCGCGCCCGCCGCAAAGCGGCCGTCACCTGGCGGGAGCTTGGCGGCCAACAAGGCCATACACAAAAAATTTACAGGCACAGCCGCCCAAAGCGGTTAAAAATATATCAAAAACACTTGCGCATTTTCGGTTTTATGCGTATAATAAGGATAAACCCCTTGGGGCGCGGTGCGCCCCGCCAAAAATGTGAAACATACCGAGAGGAGCTTTTACTATGGGTTTGGGTAAAAAGACCATTGACGATGAGAACTACGCCGGCAAGCGCGTACTGGTTCGCTGCGACTTCAACGTCCCGATGAAGGACGGCGTTATCACCAACGATAACCGCATCAACGCCGCACTGCCGACCATCAAGAAGCTGATTGCCGACGGCGCTAAGGTCATCCTGTGCAGCCATCTGGGCAAGCCGAAGAACGGCCCCGAGGCCAAGTTCAGCCTGGCCCCCGTTGCTGTCCGCCTAAGCGAGAAGCTGGGCCAGCCTGTCACCTTTGCGGACGATGACAATGTCGTCGGCGAGAACGCCAAGGCTGCTGTTGCCACCATGGGCAACGGCGAGGTCGTTCTGCTGCAGAACACCCGTTTCCGCAAGGAGGAGACCAAGAACGAGCCCGCTTTCAGCGAGGAGCTGGCCAGCCTGGCCGACGCTTACGTTGACGACGCCTTTGGCTCCTGCCACCGCGCTCACTGCTCCACTGCCGGTGTGACCGACTATGTCAAGGATACCGCTGTCGGCTACCTGATGGAGAAGGAGATCAAGTATCTCGGCAACGCCGTGAACGATCCCGAGCGTCCCTTCACCGCTATTCTGGGCGGCGCCAAGGTTGCGGACAAGCTGAACGTCATCTCCAACCTGCTGGAGAAGGTCGACACGCTGATCATCGGCGGCGGCATGGCCTACACCTTCCTGAAGGCCCAGGGCTACGAGATCGGCAAGAGCCTGTGCGACGACAGCAAGCTCGACTACTGCAAGGACATGATGGCCAAGGCCAAGGAGAAGGGCGTTAAGCTGCTGCTGCCCGTCGATGCCGCCTGCATCAAGGACTTCCCCGATCCCATCGACGCTCCCGTCGATACCGTGATCGTTCCCGTCACCGCGATTCCGGCTGACAAAGAGGGCTGCGACATCGGCCCCGAGTCCATGAAGCTGTTTGCTGACGCCGTCAAGGCCAGCAAGACCGTTGTCTGGAACGGCCCCATGGGCGTGTTTGAGAACCCGACCCTGGCTGCCGGCACCCTGGCTGTTGCCAAGGCTATGGCCGAGAGCGATGCTACCACCGTTATCGGCGGCGGCGACTCCGCTGCAGCTGTCCAGCAGATGGGCCTGGGCGACAAGATGACCCACATCTCCACCGGCGGCGGCGCTTCTCTCGAGTACCTCGAGGGCAAGGAGCTGCCCGGCATCGCCGTCATCCAGAAGGCATAATTTGTAAGGATACCCGCAGGAGCGCGGCGGCAGAGCCGCCGCGCCCTTTTTGTAAAAAGGCTTCCCCTGCGGGGGAAGCTGTCACCGAAGGTGACTGATGAGGGGCAGACTTGCCGTTATTGCCCGTTCACGGGTGGCTGCGGGAACGCCGCCCCTCATCCGGCGCTTCGCACCACCTTCCCCCGCGGGGGAAGGCTTATTATGGAAGGAGTAATCACCATGGATAAACAGAATCGTAAAGCTATCATCGCCGGCAACTGGAAAATGAACAAGACCGCTACCGAGGCCAAGGCCCTCATCAGCGAGCTGATCCCCGCTGTCAAGGACGCCGGCTGCGAGGTCGTCATCTGCGTTCCCTTCACCGATCTCGTCACCGCCGTCGAGATGACCAAGGGCACCAACATCCATGTCGGCGCCGAGAACGTCCACTTTGAGAAGTCCGGTGCCTTCACCGGCGAGATCAGCGCTGACATGCTGACCGACCTCGGCGTTGAGTACGTCGTCATCGGCCACAGCGAGCGCCGCCAGTACTTTGCCGAGACCAATGAGACCGTCAACAAGCGCACCAAGGCTGCTCTGGCCGGCGGCCTGAAGCCCATCATCTGTGTCGGCGAGAGCCTCGACCAGCGTGAGCAGGGCGTGACCGAGGAGCTGGTCCGTATGCAGGTCAAGATCGCGCTGAACGGCGTGACCGCTGACGAGCTGAAGAACGTCGTCATCGCCTACGAGCCCATCTGGGCCATCGGCACCGGCAAGACCGCCACCGCTGACCAGGCCGAGGAGGTCTGCGCCGCCATCCGCAAGGTCGTCGGCGAGCTGTACGGCGAGGACGCCGCCAAGGCCCTGACCGTCCAGTACGGCGGCAGCATGAACCCGAAGAACGCCGAGGAGCTGCTGAGCAAGCCCGACGTTGACGGAGGCCTGATCGGCGGTGCTTCCCTGAAGGCTGACCAGTTTGCGGTCATCGTTGACGCTGCCACGAAGGGCTAAATCCCCTTTTGTAGGGGCGGCATGTATGCCGCTCCTACGACCCTATTATTAAGGAGTCTACAAATTTATGTCTAAAAAACCTGTTATGCTCTGCATCATGGACGGCTTCGGCTGGACGCCGGACGAGACCTACGGCAACGCCGTGGCCGCCGCGAACAAGCCGAATCTGGACAAGATCTTTGCCAATTACCCCATGACCACCATCCAGGCCAGCGGCATGGCTGTCGGCCTGCCCGATGGCCAGATGGGCAACTCTGAGGTCGGCCACACCAACATGGGCGCGGGCCGCATCGTTTACCAGCAGCTGACCCTTATCACCAAGTCCATCAAGGACGGCGAGATGTTCAAGAACCCCGTGCTGGTCAAGAACATGAAGGCTGCCATCGACGCGGGCAAGGCCATCCACCTGATGGGTCTGGTCGGCACCGGCGGCGTCCACAGCCATGCCGACCACTGGTTCGGCGTGCTGGAGATGGCCAAGCACATGGGTGCGAAGGACGTCTACCTGCACTGCATCATGGATGGCCGTGACACCGACCCGCACAGCGGCAAGGGCTTCCTGGCCGACCTGCAGGCCAAGCTGGACGAGTTGGGGCTGGGCAAGATTGCCTCTGTCTCCGGACGTTACTACGCCATGGACCGCGACAACAACTGGGACCGCGAGGAGAAAGCCTACGCCGCGTTCGTCTACGGCGAGGGCAACCACGCCGCCAACGCTGCCGAGGCCATCGAGGCCAGCTATGCCGCCGACGTGACCGACGAGTTCGTCATTCCCGTTGTCACCTGCGAGGGTGGCCGCGTGCAGGACGGCGACACCGTCATCTTCATGAACTTCCGCCCGGATCGTGCCCGTCAGATGACCCGCATCTTCTGCGACGACAACTTTACCGGCTTTGAGCGCCGCGGCGGCCGCAAGCAGGTCCACTATGTCTGCATGGCCGAGTACGATGCCACGATGCCCAACTGCGAGGTCGCGTACCCGCCGGTTGAGCTGAAGAACACGCTGGGCGAGTATCTGGCCGCCCACGGCAAGACCCAGCTGCGCATTGCCGAGACCGAGAAGTACGCCCATGTGACCTTCTTCTTCAACGGCGGTGTGGAAGCCCCCTATGAGGGCGAGGACCGCAAGGTGATCCCCAGCCCGAAGGATGTGCCCACCTATGACCTGAAACCCCAGATGAGCGCCCCGGAGGTTGCTGACGAGTGCAAGGCCCGCATTGAGAGCGGCAAGTACGATGTGATCGTCCTGAACTTTGCCAACTGCGATATGGTCGGCCATACCGGCGTGTTTGATTCCGCTGTCAAGGCTGTGGAAGCTGTTGATGCCGCTGTGAACGAGGTTGTGACCGCTGTGCTGAACGCCGGTGGCTGCGTGTTCCTGACCGCTGACCACGGCAATGCCGAAAAGATGAAGAACCCGGACGGCACCCCGTTTACCGCCCACACCACCAACCCGGTGCCGTTTGTGGCCATCGGCTGCGGCGATGTGAAGCTGCGCGAGGGCGGCTGCCTGGCAGATATTGCCCCCACCATGCTGCCTTATATCGGCCTGCCGGTACCCTCGGAGATGACCGGTAAGAGCTTGATCGTTGACTAAGCACTCAAATAAAGTAAAAGAGGCCCAGAACTGTCGAAAAGACAGTTTTTGGGCCTTTTTTTTGTGCAAAATGGAAATAATGAAGAAAAAATTCAATATTAACATATGATAATGAAATGCGGAAGTCATATGTGTTATAATACCAAATATGTCGGCTATGAACAAAAACGAAGAAAACAGGAGCACATATTATTTATGAGGGGGAGGTAACACTGCCAGCAAGTTGCGGGCTGGCTGTGTGCCCCGGATGCGAAGAGACAAAAAAAGATATGCCTGAAGGGGAGAAACACACATGGAGAAAGCACGGAATGTTGATATCCGGCAGTTCTACCGGGAAGATCTTGGGGTCCATTCCGAAGAACTGTTGGATAAGCTGGAGGCGGTATCCCAGGCGGTAACGCTGCAAAAAGGGGAGATCCTGAATAAAAAAGGGGAACGCCAGACCATGCTGCCGTTTTTGATCGAAGGCATGATGCGCTGCGTTACCTTGGATAGTGAGGGCAAAGAGAAAACCCTGGGCTTTACCATGAACCGCGGCGATGTGGTGCTTTCCAACATGGACCTGACCGGCTGCCATATCAGCACGGACCAGGCACTGGTTCCATCAACCCTGATTTTGCTGCCCATTGATTATGTGTTGCAGAACATGAAAGATGAGCCGGAGGTGATCCGCGTCTATCAGGAGCAGATCGTCAAGTGGGGCATGATCTATCAGTCCCGCGCCGTGAGCCTGAGCCAGGGGGACGCGACCGAACGGTTCGAATGGTTCTGCAAGGAGTATCCCGGCATGATAGATATGGTCAATAACCGCTATATTGCATCGTTTTTGGGCATTACCCCGGTCACTCTCAGCCGCCTGCGCCACGGCGTTGCCACAAAAGTGGGCCGCGAAAAGCGGACAGACGAAGAATAAAGAAATAATAATCCTAATATGCAGCAGCGCCCGCACCGGACTGTAAGGATCCGGTACGGGCGCTGATTTTTCTTTATGTGGTTTTGCCTGTGTATATCACTGGATCAGTACGCCGGTGGTTTCATCAAAGTGGTAGGTTTGACCATCAATGGTGCTCCAGCCCTTGTACATGGCACCAGTGTTCAGGTCGTAATACCAGCGCTTGCCATCCTGGGCGTACCAGCCTTTGATCATAGCGCCGTTGGCATCATACCGCACCCACTTGCCACCGTTGGAATCCTGGTATACTTCCTTGCTTACGGCTTTGGCACCCTGCTGCACGCTGTCCAGCCAGTACCAGGCACCGCTGGCGGGGTCATAGATCTCTTTGCCGCGGTAGTTGGCGTTGCTGGGCTGCCAGCCCTGGCGCACCCAGTTTTCGTACCAGTAGCTCTTGCCATCAATCGTGTACCAGAAGTTGCCCGGCGTGCCGCTGGTCATTTTGCCGTAAACGGGGTCGAAGTAGTACAGCTGGTTGTTTACCGCAACGGAACCATACTGCATAATACCGGTCTTGGGGTCATAGTACACCTTGCGGCCATCCGGCAGGGTCCAGGGGCCTTTGATCATGGCACCGGTGACCGGCTCAAAATAGTACCACTTGCCGTTCTGGCAGTCCTCACCTTTTACCATGTGGCCGTTGGCATCATAGCGCACCCATTTGCCGCCGTTGGATTCCTGATAAACGTCTTTATTCACGGCCTTGGCACCGCCCTGGTTGGCATCCAGCCAGTACCAGGCGTTGCTGCCGGAATCGTAAATTTCCTTGCCGCGGCCTGTGGTGCCCTGCTTTACGCCGTTCTCATACCAGTAATCGCGGCCGTTCTCGCTGCGCCAGCCGGTGTAGTTATTGTTATTGCCGGGATACTCGCCAAACCAGTAATTCAGGTCAACATTGGCATTCACACCGGGAACCGTACCTTTGTTGCTGTACTGCCACATGTTGCAGCTGCTGCCGTCATAGCTTACGCCGGAACGGTAGTCGGCCATCCACTTGTACCATCCGGAATTGCTGAACCGAGAGTCCGTCAGGTAATTCTGGAAGAAATAATAGTAAGAGTAAATGCCCACGCGGTAGCCAGCGTTGGAAACCATGTTGCACCAGGTCTGGGCAATATCGCCGTAAGTAGAGTTGCTGGCGATGGGGTTGCCGTCACGGGTGTGTTCAATGTCCAGAAATACCGGCAGGGTGGGGTTGTGCCCGCTCAAAAGGCTCAGGGTATGGCGGGCCTCACTGGCGGCCATATCGGTATTTTCAGCGTAAGAGTAAAGGTACACGCCATAGGGGATGCCAAGCCGTTCACACTCGCTTACGTTGCGGTACCACTGGGCGTCATCCTGTTTGTTTTCGCCCACGCCGTCGTATTCGCTGCCAATGCCGCAGCGAATCATGACAAAATCAATGCCGGAATTTTTAACGGCGTCCCAGTCAACGGTGCCCTGATGGTAGCTGACATCAAAGCCGTTATAAGTAACGCTGCAGGTGGCAATGCCGTTGGAACTGTAGGTGGCAGCGTCCTGTTGGACAATATCCTCCCACTCGATGGCGGGCACGGAATCATCATAGATCGGCACGCCATCTTTGTAGCGGAAGCTGTTTTCCAGCCCGTTTGCCACATCATACGGTACGCCGGAATCTTCCTGTGCGGTTTCCGGCGTGCTGGTTTCGGCCGCCGCAGGCAGCGCCGCAAACAGCCCTGCTGCCATAACAGCTGCCGCAGCCAGGCTGGCTGTGCGCAGTTTTAAGGTCCCTTTCAAAATTTATTCCTCCTTCAAAGTGAACATCATTAACTATCATCATACCACAACCGCATAGCCTTGGGAATGGTTACATATGTAAAATTTGAAAGCAATACCGCATAATTCTGCGTGTCGATGCCCCCATCGACGCTTGAATTTGCAGGACAGGGAAGGTTTGGTGCAGCCCAAAAGAAAAACGTGCATTCTGACGTGTCTTGCGCTGCGCGCTACTTGCCAATGCAGGCAAAATCGGGTATGATAACAATAAGTAGAAATATTCTGCCGGACACCCGGCAGATTGGGTAAGAAACAGCAAAGGAGAACCTGTTATGCGTTATTGCAAAAAATGTACCATGCCGGACACCCGCCCCGGTATCACCTTTGACTCTGAGGGCGTTTGCAGCGCCTGCCGCCATTACGAAAACCGCAAAAATGTGGACTGGGACGCCCGCTTTAAGGAGTTTGAAGCCTACTGCAACAAGTACCGCGGCATGAACGGCCCCGGCGGTTATGACTGCGCTGTTGCTGTTTCCGGCGGCAAGGACAGCCACTTCCAGGTTTGGATGCTGAAAGAAGTCATGCACATGAACCCCATCCTGTTCAGCGTGGAGGATAACTTCCCCATGACGCAGGCCGGCATCCATAACCTGAAAAACATCAGCGAGGAATTCGGCTGCACCATCATCAGCTGCAAGCCCAACATCCGCGCCCAGAAAGTGCTGATGCGCAAGTTCTTTGAAAAATACGGCAAGCCCACCTGGTATGTGGACCGCCTGATCTATACCTTCCCGCTGCACATGGCAGCCAAGTTCAACACCCCCATGCTGTGCTATGGCGAGAACGTCAGCTTTGAATACGGCGGCTGCTCCGATAAGGAGACTTATTCCGCCATGGATCAGATCGAAAATGGCGTGGCGGTCGGCTTCCCGATGGAAGAGCTGGTGGGCGACGGCGTGACCGAAAACGACCTGTCCCTGACGCTGGCTCCCTCTGCCGAAGAGCGCGCGAAGCTGGACCCGTTCTATATGAGCTACTTTGTGCCCTGGAACAGCTACAAGAACTACCAAATTGCCAAGGAGCACGGCTTCCATGACCTGACCCATGAATGGGACCGCACCCACCATGCCGAAAACTTTGACCAGATCGATTCCCGCGCCTACCTGGTGCACTCCTGGCTCAAGTACCCCAAGTTCGGCCATGCCGCTGCAACCGACTATACCGCCCGCTATATCCGCTATGGCATGATGACCCGCGAGGAAGCCATTCCCATCATCAAGGCCCGCGATGGCAAGCTGGACCCGCTGTGCGTGCGTGATTTCTGCGATTTCTGCGGCTACACCGAGAGCGAGTTCTGGAAGATCATGGATAAGTTCTATAACCGTGACCTGTTTGAAAAGAACGACTGCGGCGAGTGGGTGCTGAAACACCCCATCTGGGAGGAAAACAAATAATGGTACGTCATGTTATTTTGTGGAAACTGAAAGAGATGCCCGCCGCTGAACAGGAAACCGTCAAGGCGGATATCAAAGCCGGGCTGGAAGGTCTGGCCGGGCAGATCCCCGGTTTGACGGAGATCCATGTTTACACCAAGGCCCTGCCCAGCTCCGCCAATGCGGACCTGATGCTGGATACCACCTTTGTGAATGAAGCCGCCCTGAAAGGCTATGCCGTTCACCCGGCCCATGTGGCTGTGGCTGATGGCAAAGTGCGCCCCTATACCGCCGTGCGCACCTGCCTGGATTTTGAAGTATAACAGGGTAAGCTATTAAGCTGAAAAAAGGATCAATCAATGATGCAGAATACAGAACATACCGCCGCGCCGCTGCTGGTGCGCGGGGGCCGGGTTCATGACGCCGTTCACCCGGAACCACAGCAGATCGACCTGCTGCTGGAAAACGGCCGCATTGTTGCCATGGGGCATGAACTGAACGTGCCCGCCGATATCGCCGTGCTGGATGCTGCCGGGCTGGATATTTTCCCCGGTTTTGTGGATGCGCACACCCATATCGGCCTGGATGGTTATGGCATCGGGTACGAAGGCTACGACTACAACGAGATGAATGACATCTGGACCCCGCAGCTGCGCGCCATTGACGGCATCAACCCTCGCGATCCCTCCTTTGCCCATGCACGGGAAGCAGGCATTACCTGCGTGTGCACCGGGCCGGGCAGCGCTAATGTGCTGGGCGGTACCTTTACCGCCATCAAGACGGTGGGCGAGCGTGTGGACAACATGATCGTCAAGGAAGCCGTTGCCATGAAATGTGCCTTTGGTGAAAACCCCAAGCGCTGCTATAAAGATAAATGCGATTCTACCCGCATGTCCACCGCTGCGTTCCTGCGCGGGGCGCTGGCTTCCGCCAGGGATTACGGTGCCCGCAAGGCTGCCGCCAACGGCGATGTGACCAAAATGCCCGCTTATAACCAGAAGCTGGAAGCCTTGCTGCCGGTGCTGGACCACACCATTCCCCTGAAAGCCCATGCACACCAGGCCAACGATATCTTTACCGCCATCCGCATTGCTAAAGAGTTCGATGTGGACCTGACGCTGGAACATGTGACCGAAGGCCACCTGATCGTGGACGAACTGGCCAAGGAAAGCAATATCCCCATGGCCGTCGGCCCCAGCCTGACCTTTGCCAGCAAGTTTGAACTGCAGAACAAATCCTGGGAAACGCCGGGCGTTTTGGCAAAAGCGGGCTGCCATGTTTCCATCATCACCGATAACTCGGTCATTCCGCAGCAGTACCTGCCGCTGTGCGCCGGTATGGCGGTCAAAGCCGGCATGGATTCGTTTGCCGCGCTGCAGGCCATCACCATCAACCCGGCCAAGCACATCGGCATTGCTGACCGTGTTGGCTCCATCGAAGTCGGCAAGGATGCAGACCTGGTGCTGACCGATGGCTGCCCGTTTGAGGTTATGACCAACGTGAAAGCTGTTCTGATCAACGGCGCAGTGGTCAGCAAGAAATAAAAAGCACTGCACCGATGTAAAAAATAGGCTGGCATCTTGCAAACAGCAGGGTGCTGTGCTATAATATCCACAGAACAGCAAAGGCGCTGTCCGATAGCATTGCTATACGGACAGCGCCTTTTTTGGTTCAATAGGAATTACCACGGATGGAATGAGAGTGAGAAATATGGAAAAGAATCCTCGTTATGTCGAAATCGATTACGCCAAATACGCGCCCGATATCCCGGAGGATCAGCTGGAAGCTTATTACGGCCTGCCCAAACATGTACAGTTCTGTAATGAATGTGTGATGAGCAACCAGAAGCCGAACTCCTGCTATGAATTTGAACATACGATCAAGTCCATTAAAAAGACGATGGTCATTCAGGACGACGGCACCTGCGATGCCTGCCATGCCTGCCACAATAAGGCTAACGGCCATATCGACTGGGCCCTGCGCGAAAAAGAGCTGCGTGAGCTGTGCGATGAATACCGCAAAAATGACGGCAGCTATGACTGCCTGGTGCCCGGCTCCGGCGGCAAGGACAGCTTTTATGCCGCTCACATCCTGAAATACAAATACGGCATGCACCCCCTGACGGTGACTTGGGCACCGCATATCTACACCCCATGGGGCTGGGATAACATGCAGGCCTGGATCCACGCCGGGTTTGATAACTACCTGTGTACCCCCAACGGCATGACCCACCGTCTGCTGACCCGTTTGGCAACCGAGAACCTGTTCCACCCGTTCCAGCCGTTCATTTTGGGCCAAAAGCAGCTGGCCCCCAAGATGGCCGCCAAGTTCGGCATTCCCCTGGTGTTCTATGGCGAGAATGAGGCCGAGTTCGGCAACCCCATTGCGGATAACAACTCTGCCCTGCGTGACGAGCACTTTTTTGCCGTCAATGATTACGACCATATCTACCTGGGCGGTGTCAGCCTGCGCCAGCTGGAAGAGGATTATAAGGTGGATAAAGCCGACCTGGCCATCTACCTGCCGTCCGAAACTTCCAACCTGGAGAAAAACCATGTTCAGGTGCGCTACCTTGGCTATTACGAAAAATGGCACCCGCAGGGCGCCTACTATTACAGTGTAGAACACGGCGGCTTCCGCCCCGCACCGGAGCGCACCCAGGGCACCTATTCCAAGTATAACTCCATCGATGATAAGATCGACGACTTCTTTTATTACACCACCTACATCAAGTACGGCATCGGCCGCACCACCTATGACGCTGCACAGGAGATCCGCAACGAGGAAATCACCCTGGAAGAGGGCAAGGCGCTGTGTAAAAAGTTTGACGGCGAGTATCCCGACCGCTTTGAAAAAGAGATCTTCCAGTATCTGTCCCTGGACCGCCAGCACTTCCCGTGGGCCAGCCAGCTGTTCGAACAGCCCAAAATGGACCGCGAATACTTTATGCACCTGGCCGACCGTTTCCGCAGTCCCCACCTTTGGAAATGGGAGGACAACATGTGGAAACTGCGCCACACCCCCTACGAGGGCGACAGCGAAGTGCTTTGGGGCGACCCGAAGGGCACCCACCACGAAATATAAGGCCAAGGGCAATACCGCATAATTCTAAGTGCCGATACGGCGAGCGAGGTGCGGCAG
>OLGF01003210.1_pt1 | contig 13821 bp, 9 predicted proteins | sample 1604971 | NCBI WGS metagenome assembly OLGF01 (sample SAMEA3888902, study PRJEB22519) | human gut metagenome | biome: human gut; feature: human-associated habitat; material: faeces | place: Denmark | collected 2011 | reverse complement strand
GGAGAGCTTCGCGCCGGTGAAGATTTGGAACAACTCTTTATGGATGTTATTCGCACGAATAGTTTTAACAACGGCAGTATTTAAGTTACCCTTTTCTCCCCTAGTGAGCTCCATCAGTTCTTTTTTTGCAAAGTGATCCATGCGCAGGAGAGCCGCCTCATCGCCACTAATCTCTCCGTTTTTTTCCAAATATCCAACATTGTCGAAGTATGCATCCATAAGCTCTTTGTTGGGAGTAAGAGCCGCCAAGACATTTTCAAGCAATCGCATTTTAGGCAAGTTATTGCTACGCCTAAAGTCCTTTAACCACGCCATAACACACAAATCATCGCCTGTGATAGCGAGCGGAAAACCTACATCTTCGGAATGATTGATAAGCAGCTGCTTTGTTCCGGAAACAAGTAGCGGATTTGTTGTTACAAAGACAGCTCTACATTTTTCAATATTTGGAAGCCTTTTGCCTTGCCTAATCCTGCTCACAGTGTTAATTGCCGCAAGGTCGTCCGGAAGTGTAGAAATATTGTAATTGGGCTTCATTTCTAAAAGGATATTCTTGAGCTCGCTGTCATTCAGCAAACCAGGGATTTGATCTGTTATTCCAGCGTTGGTAAGAGCCCTTTCGAAAGTGATTTCCTCGATTTGCTTATTTCGCAATCTTTGCACAAAAGATTTCTGCGCAGCATCGACATGCGTGTAGGATGCCCCCCTTTCATCAAAGGATTCGAGAGTAATTGAAGCAGGGGATCTCTGGGGTGCCACAGTCGCCTGCTTATATGCTTCGAGAATATTGTCAACTTCCTCAATGTTATAAGAAAAGCAAGCAAGCTTTGCACCATTACGCTGCAAGCTCTCAACCATTTCTTGGACACTTTCATTTTCTTGAGAAGACTTAAATCCAAGAAATGCCAACAGCAGTCGCGTATCCAAATAGAATGTAACATTACTAAATGATGCACGGGTAACATCTATATTTTCAGCTTGAAGGTATAGTGCAGTAGTAACGAAATAGCCTTTTACCAATTCTACGGTATAGTCCATAAGCAAGGAGCGGTTTTCGTTTTCTTCGAGTATAAATTTCCCCACGAAGAAATCAAGTTCGCTGTTTTTGAAGGAAATTTGCCGCAAATCATCTGTGGAAAGCACTATAGAGCCGCCCTGGCGCTCAAAGAAAGAAAGCAAAATTGCTTCAGCCTCAGATGCGGTATAGTTATCTCGCTTACATGCATGATTTTGGTTAAGATAGTTAGATAAGGCTGTTGTGACCGCATCGGAATGCTCTTTACAGACAGTTCGCTTTGAATTAAACAATTCAACTTGTGCGTCCAATGATGCAATAAGAACAAAGTTGTGATTTTCTTTCTTGATAATCCGTTTCTCTTGACTTATTTCATCGCTGGTTTCACGCATCAGAATTCTTTTAACTACAGCATATTGAAACGAGTGGTACCCAAATTCGGATTCCATATATTTGCAAATTCCTTTGACATCAATTACGCTGCCAACTTTTGTTGTGACCCCCACAGCATAAAGCACAAAAGGCCGAATTAAGTCGAGAAGGTCGCTACGATTTGTTTGCCACAGAGCATAAAGCATGGCAAGACTAATAATGGCGTTTTTCTTCAAGATATCAATCCTCACCCTCGTTTTTCTTTTTATGATATCATGAATTGCAATATTATTCAACTGCCAACACCCCTGACTAGTACTAATTTAGAAAGTGTAATCTACTTTTGTGTGGAAATAGTGTCAAGGTTGCACCGTAATATGCAACAATTTTAGTTTTTCCAATTTTATGATAAAATCAATCCACAATTGCACAAAAGCAATAAAATTATAACTCCATCCCATTCAAATACTGCGCCTCGGAGATGTTGAAGTCGATTTGGATACCGTAGCCGCGGGTCAGGGTCACGGCTTTGATAAGGTGGGAGGCAATGAGCTTACGCTCTGCGGGGGAGGCGGTGTCGAACATCTCGGCCCAGGAAAGAAGCTGCTGGTGCTGCTCTTTCAACTCCTGCGTAAGCCTGTCGCTGTCTGCTAAGCGGGCCTCTAACGATTCGATATTAGAAGTCAATGATGTCATCGCCTCTTTCACGGAGTCCAAGCGGCTCTTAACCTGTTCCGGCGTGAACGGGCACTTGCCATCCAACGAGTCCAGCATAAGCCCCTCCCAGCGTCCCTGCTCAATGTGCTTCCTGGAGAGCTCCAGTTTGGCTTGGCGGATCTGTTGTTGCAAATCCGAAGCTGTTGCGCCGATTTGATTATGGATGATGTCATATTCGCTGACGGCCCCGGCTTTTTGAAAAATATCACGGATAAGTTTACTGACAACGGCATCCACTTTCTCAGCCCGGTAAGTAGTAGGGCCATCGCAATTCCCCTTATGCTGGGTGCGGTTGTAGCATTTATAGATGGCCACACGACCATTGGTGCCATCGGTAGGGTGATGGGTTTTCCGTGCCGTAGACGCAAAAATGCGGCCACCACAGTGGCCGCAATACACATTGCCGGACAGCAGCGCGCTGCCGGTGTTCATTCGGGGATAACTGCGAAATGGGCGAGAGACTTCCGCCTCGCTGCCATCTTTTAGCCGGATCGTTTCTGTGCCATGAGCTGCGGTGCACTTGGCAAGATAGTCTGCTGACCGCTGCTCACGCCCTTTTTGCACACGCTGAAATTGCTCCGGCGTGATGATCTGCAAGTCCGGGAATATCTCCGAAACGCTCTCACCACTTCGGAGCACGCCTGTGTAGGCGATATTGATGAGAATGTTCTGGATGGTAGAGTAGTGAAAGGGCTCTCCCGTGCGGAGATTGAGAAAACCCTCCTCTTTGAGCGTGGTGGAGGTTTTCCGGCCACCGTAGCCATACTGGTCGGCCAAGTCAAAGATGCGGCGGACGGCGGCAGCCTCCATGGGATTGATCTCGATGTCATACAGCTCCCGATTTTTCTTGCCCATGCGCCCCTTTTTTACCAGTTGATAGCCGTAAGGAGCGTACCCGCCGCGGAATCGCCCCTCCATAACGATCTGTCCCAAACGGGTCTTGGTGCGGATGGAGGTCTTGATACTCTCACCGGACGCCTGCCAGTAGCGGATGTAATTCAGCAGCTTGTCTACATGATTATCGAATCTCTGCTGACCTTCCTCGGCACTCCAGACCTCAATGCCGTTGTTGACAAACCACTCCACAATAAACGGCGTTTCGTCATCACGGCGTCCAAGGCGGTCGAACATAAACACAAGAAGAATATCAAAGGTGCCCAGGGCCGCTTCCCGCTGGATCTCCTGTATAGCGTCCCGCTTCTTAGCGGAGACCTTGAAGCCGGACACGCCCTTTTCTGAAAACTCCCGGACGATATCCCACCCCATTTGGTCAGCGAACGCATGGCACCGTTGCTTCTGCATGGGAATATCATCCTTCTCGACCTGTTTCAGCGTGGAAACACGATACAGGCAGCAAACTCTTTTACCCAATGCCACACCCCCTTACGCCCCAAGTGTCCGAACATAGCTATTCTGCAAAATCGTTCGGACAGTGGCCGCAGTTTCCTCGGCGGGAGCGGGCGTAAAGGTGAGGATCACATGAAGCCCATTGATCTCCAAGGTCATAGTATTTTCAGAAGTTGTCATCTCTTGCTCCTCCTTCTGCGGTATCATATTCAGTGCCCATATATTCAGAGAGGTCATTGGCCACTTGTAGACGGCCAACAACCTCTTTCAATTCGATTTCAGACAGAGCGGTATCTTCAGTAATGATAATAGCGCCCTCCATGCAGGTGACTTGGACTTCCGCCTCCGGGCCAATATTTGCCTGTGCCAACAGTAGCTGCGGTATGGTGATTTGCTGAGAGACCCCCAACGCAGAGAGCGTCGTGGCAGATACTACAAATTCTTGGTATTGGTTTATAAGGCCACCGTCAGTAATGTATGCTACAAATACATTTTGTCCGGTGGTCAGCCCCATCTCGGACAAATCACTGGCCGGAATTACCAAGCGCCCGTCATCCCCAATGGTATATGAATTTTCAGAAATTCTAATGTGTACTCCTCCTTGTAGTGATATTTTTTATAGAGATATTTTGATGGCACAAACACAGGCATTGAGGAAAGAAAATACAACGCCCGTGTCTCTGCCATCAAGTAAAGGTCGCAGCAGGGCCGCTCCGGTTTTCCGGAACGGCCCACGCCGTTTCTGTTATTTACCAGTCCTATTCGACACTACTTCCCGGACTGGCGGGCGGTCAACTGGTCTGCGGCTGGCGCCACACATGGGAATTGCACCCCTCCGAGGATCGCTCCGAGCTGCACCGATGTTTTGAATGTATCGCTATGCAGAAGTACCATTGTAGGCAGATAAGGTCATGGCGAGGCAGCCTGCCACGGCTGCTTTTGGATGAACGGGTATCGCTGGGCACCTTCCAATTTGGGACCTGCATTGACACGGGATACTCCCGTGCAGGTGGTCATGGCGCGTTCTCCGCATCGCTGTCCTCTTTCTTACGGAGGCTCATCTGCTGATGTGATCCAGTTGCCGGATATGACCGCCTGGGCGGTGTTTTTCAAGGTCCACTGTAAAAGCCATTTCTTTAGCTTTGCCTTTATTTTAGCTTAGAAAAATACGGAACAACAGAGACAGGATGGCAGGTTTCTTGCCCTGTTAGTCAGTTTTTAGAGGTTTGCCTCCAGTTCGGAAAGAAATGCGATGACGGTCTGGAACGCCTGCTTTTTATCGCTGTACTCTCGTCCCAGCAAAAGATGGTCCAAAGAGACGCCAAAGCAATCCGCCAGCTCCACGGCCAGCTCTATCGAGCCGGTCCGCTGGCTGTTTTCAATTTTCACGATATAGGTACCCGTCACATGCATTTTTTCGGCGAGCTGTTCCTGCGTGAGTCCCTTGTTGATCCGTAACCGCTTGATCCTTGCTCCGTAAGCCATTCGATTAAAGCGCATGGTTTTATTCCTCCACTTCTGAAAATTTTGAAATTTCCAGAAGTGAAGGGTGGACTACGGCATTGCGGGGAAAGCGCACATATAAAAGCAGCGGCACTGGGCCATAGGTCCGTGCCGCTGTTTATGCGTGTGAGGGAGAATTCCTTGATAGAAAGGACTTTATGAATGCCTATAAAAAACGCAGGAAGTGCGTTGGCCTTTCAACCGCCGCACTTCCCACATTTGTTGTTTTTCAGTAGTGAACAATACTGCTGGATATCGAATATCTGCGCTCTAGGCTTCCGTTTGACCTAACTTCTGCTTTTACAGTCACTTGGTAGTCGTGGCCGGATGTAACATAGTAAAATTTTTCAACTAAGTTACCTTGATCCTGTGCAGGAACTGTCCAAGACTTAATCGGTGTACCATCCTGCGTCAGTATAATAATGATGGTCACATCATAGGTTCCATTATTATATAGCGTGGCGATACAGGAAGCCTTGCCGGAGCTTGAAATCTCAAGTCGGGCAGCCATATTTGAAATACCTACCATTCGGGGCTGAACGGTTTGAGGCTCGGCTGCCGTAGCCGGAATGATCATTGTGAAAATGATACTCAAGGCAAGAATCAGTGTTGCAAATCGCTTTGTATTTTTCTCCATATTTCCTCCTAAGTGGTGCTTTTTAAGCAGAATGTATTAAAGAAACACCGACTTCGAGGTTTTGCAACACTTATTTCACCAAGATATTTTCAGCAAATTTTAACATATCTTCTTCTGAAATGTTTTCTGTGATGACGCAGCAATACCAGTTCTCATCTGCATGCAGCTTCCAGACAAGTTGCTTTATGTTCCCCTTATCCACCATTATAGCATCCTCTCCCTGCACTTGTTGCGAGATGCTGTTGGCATCCTCTGTGTCCAGCACCATACTGACGCTGGTCATCTCCATAATGTTTACGGAGATGCATGCCCTTTCGCCAGGAATCCCATATGCATACAGTCGACTTGCACCGGCACTTTCTTCCCTCGTCAACTCAAACCCCTCCGGCAGCCAGCCGGCGGTGATTTCTGGGACCGCTGGGCTGTCGGCGGCGGTATCTTTCGGTACGAACTTGATTTCGGTGCGGTCGTCAAAAACCTCCATCACGAAGTTCAGCGTTTTCACACGAAAACTCTCGGATGTTGCAAAGGCTGTTGTAAACAGCAGGAGCGCCATAAGGGCCACGATGGCGACCTTGTTCAGAACTTTTCCGAATCCCTTTCCGTAGCGCTTCAAATGCTTCTCGGCGGTCTTGCACCGGATGGTCTGCTTGCACCGGCGGTTCAGTTCCTCCGGGATCACCACCTCGCCGCTCGCTTTGAGCCGCTGGTTTTCCTCGATTGCCTTTTGGCCCTCGACTTCCGCCACTTTATCCATGATAAGCGCAAACAGCGCGTCCTCGTACTGCTCCACCAGCAGCTCTTGTCTCGTCATATCCGTTCGACCTCCTTAATGGATCCGCCTACATTATAAAATGAAATGCCTTGTCAAATCAAGAAAAACCCGCCTGCGCAGGACTTTCTTTGCAAAACGGCGTTAGTCCTTCTTATTATACTAAACACCCCTCGGGCAAAAATGCAACACAAGTATATCTCGTGAAAAGCTCTTCAAGTTATTTTATTGAAAACTTTAGTTCAACTAAAATATGTGATATAATTTATCTTGAATTATTGCAAATCTATTCCTTTCGGCGCATTTCCTTTGGCCATAATATAATAGTGGCATCAAAATAAGGGAGAAAAAATATGGCGGCGTTTGGTGATTTGCTTTCGGAGCTGCGACGGGACATGAAAATGACGCAGGATGAACTTGCAAAGGTTTTGTTTGTGTCCCCCGGCACCATCTCCAATTATGAAAATAACATACATTTTCCCGATGTTCCCAAGCTGAAGCAGATAGCGCAGTATTTCGGCGTGACAACGGACTACCTGCTGGGCCTTTCGTCCTGTGACCTGTCCCCCGAGGTGTTGGAGAAACGGACGGCTTCGGGAAAAACATGGAGCCAGACCATAGCGGATGTCCAGACCCTCACGCCCGACAGGCAGCGGGCGCTGCTGCGCATTCTTGACGACATGCGCACGGCCTCCATCATAGAAACGCTAAAAAAAGAGAAGGAATAAAGGACATGCTTCCAATATGTATTTTAACCATTGAAGATGAGAGCGACCGTGAGTTTATGGCCGGGGTCTACACCCAGTACCAGTGGCTGATGTATGATACCATCAAGCAGGTGATGGGCGATCACTGGTCTGCGGAGGATGTTGTGCAGACCACTTTGGTGCGGCTGATAGACAAGCTGGAAAAGCTGAAAACCCTGGATGAGCGGCACATGGTGAATTATATCATTACCGCCTGCAAACACACGGCGTATAACGAGGTGCGCAAGCATACCCGGCACCCCGTGTTCAGCATGGACGAGGCGCGCAGCACCGAGGACGGGTCGCACATGGCACACAACATGGAGTCACGGCTCATTCACGAGGAAGACCTGCGGCGGATGGCCGGCATTTGGGACAAGCTGGACGAGCGGAGCCGCTTCGTGCTGGAGGCCCGGTACATCCTGGAGAAAACGGACGCGGAGATCGGCAAGAGCCTGGGTCTCACGCCCGGCAGCGTCCGTATGGTCCTCACAAGAGCACGCAGAAAGGCCTTTGACCTCATGGAAATGGCAGAGAAATAGTACAAACTACCCCTGGTTCACATTGAACCAGGGGTAGTTTTCGTTGACTCACAATATTCACTGCTATATGAAAATCTAGGTGTGGGGAAAGGCACACGCCGTGCGCTCTAAAAGAATTTCACCCAACGAAATATCGGCTCTATCCTATTTTTAAGAAGCATGTGATCCATACTTCCATTTACAGATATGTTGGGTAGGCCATTAAACCACATCACTCTTGCCATTGACAATTTATTTGCAATCCTCTAATGCATCACGGATACTATCTACCTGATCAAAAACACCTGTTTTGTTGATACAAGCACGAATATCATCAAGTTTAAATTAATTGCTAAAGATAAACGCATTCCGCATCTAGCGCTTGAGCTACTACGGAGTGTGTTCTTTTTTAAATATTTCATCGCGCATATTTACACGAAATTGAAATGTTGCATTTCTTCAAATAGGGTGTTTATTATGCGATGATGAAAAATGTAGTAATTTGTGTATCGCTAGATTCGCGCCACGAAGCGCGAAGGAATTCCTTCGAATGTCCTCCTATTGGACATGAAATTCTAGAAGGTGCAGGAACAGGAGACTGAGCGTTTTTATATAATCGGAAAACTCAGTGTGTCAATCAACATGTTCTAATCACATCTAGGGAAGGGAGTATGAACTAAAGATATATTTACTGCTTGGGAAAGGGAGTGATGCCTATCCATAGAGGTTCCAACGGCGCTATTTCAGAAAAGAGAAGGAAAAACGTACTCTACTTACAGGAAAGGAAGGATTTAAGTGAAAGGTGCGAAGAAGCATTTTAGCAGAGCTTTAACATTGCTGTTAAGCGTTCTAATTATGCTCCAAGCAGTTACTGTTCCGACATTTGCTGCTGAAAATACTACAGAAAATGTAGAAGTAGCAACTAATGACGCATCTACGGAGGAAGAAAGCTCATTCAACCTTATAAAAGCCGATGTTCAGATCGATGATGAATATGGCAACGAGACAGATTATATATCGGAGGTACAGATCCCCGATTTGGAGCAAATTAGCGAAGAAACGCTTGTGGAGAATGGCGTTTCGATTCATAGCGACTATCCTGGTGATGCTATGGTCTATTTGACCCAAAGATGGCTGAATCAGGAGTATGGTGATGTGCCGGGCTTTGGATATGTCACCGAAGACGGCGGAACGGGGTGGGATACCGTTTACGGTCTTACGAGAGCTCTGCAGGTGGAACTTGGAATCACAAGTTTGGCTGATAATTTTGGCCCAACTACAGAGCGCCTTTATAGCCAGAATCTGCTGCGGCGCCAGGACGGTGTCACAAATCGGAAATTTGCAATATTGCAAGGAGCACTTTGGTGCAAAGGGTATAACCCTGGATATAATCTGTCCGAAACCGAAGATGGCACCGTTGTATTCAATGGCGTGTTTGATGCAGATGTAGAAAAGGCCATCATTGAATTAAAAGAAGATGCCGGCCTTATCAATCCGGATGGCGTCGTGACAGTTAATATCATGAAAGCCCTGATGTCCATGGATTCATTTAAACTGTTAAGTTCCTATGGCGGAACAGAGGCTGTTCGTGAAATGCAGCAAAAGCTGAACCGCAAGTATGAGGAATATACGGGGATCACGCCTTGTGATGGTGTGTATGGCAGAAATACAAACAGGGCACTGATATATGCGTTGCAAGCCGAGGAGGGCATGCCAACAGATGTTGCAAATGCAAATTTTGGCGAAACGACAAGACTGTGCTGCCCGGAAATTCCGTATTTTGGAAGTTCTACAGATGCCAGAAAATATCCCGGGACATCATCAGGTAGCTATTATTCGAATGCAGAAATCACATCCATTACGGAGTTGCTGCAGTTTGCATTGCTTGTCAATGGGCATAGCGCTGGAGCAATAGATGGCGAATATGGTGATGCAACAAGGCAAGCGCTATACGATTTTCAAGCGGATATGAAAATCCCACAGAATGGAAAAGCAGATAAAGCTACATGGCTGTCGCTGTTTATTAGTTGCGGCGATACATCAAGGTCGGCATTGGCTGCGGACTGCGCAACCCAACTCACAGCCGCAAAAGCAAAATCACTATATGACAATGGCTATCGGTACATTGGAAGATATTTGACCGGAAATAGCAAGAAAATTACACGTAGCGAGGCACAAATTATCTTTGATGCAGGGCTTAGTTTCTTCCCAATCTATCAGACATCTGCTGACGAAAATTCGTATTTTACTTCAGCTCAAGGGACAAGGGATGCGAAGGCAGCTATTGCGGCAGCTGCTGAGTTGGGAATTCCCAAAAATACGATTATTTATTTCGCCGTGGATTATGACTGCCTGGATTATCAGATTACCTCCAATGTAATTCCTTATTTCAAAAGTGTCCATGAAGTTATGAGCAATAGCAATACTTATAGAGTCGGCATTTACGGAACGAGAAATGTCTGCACAAGAGTTTCCAACAAAGGCTATGCTGAAAGTAGCTTCGTGGGTGACATGTCTACTGGATTCAGTGGAAACTTGGGCTTTGGTATGCCCTCTAACTGGGCGTTTGATCAGTTTTATACCACTTCGATTGGGAGTGGAAGCGGCTGCCTTGAAATTGATAAGGACGGTTTTTCAGGAAGAGACAGCGGCGTATCTAAATTAGATAAGCCCCAAAATGCAGGGTCACCTCCAGAAGTTATTTCATTTTCCCGAGATTCAATTGAACTCGTGGGGCCAAATGTTAATATATTTGGCACAGATACACCCTTGTTTAAGATGAACCTTAATTGGAAGTTAAATCTGGACAAATTGGTAGATTGTCAATACAATATAACGAATAACACCTATGAGGTAACAATAGGCGTGAAAGATCCTGACCTAAACCCATTAGCGCATGCAACAAACTATAAAGATCTAAAAGCGATGGTTCGAAGCTTTAATGGATATACACCAACTGCAATTAAGGATTATCACAAACTGCAGAACAAATTAAAGAAATTAACCTTCGATATGGGATTCGAGTACGAAGGCACTGTCGGTGGATATATTGAAATTGATGCAGCAACAGGTAAAGTGCGTGATGGTGGAATGTTTATGATAGCCGAGATAGAAGCCAATGCTACCTCTATGCCCTTTCCTGGGGCAGTGTATCCGCTCACATGCTTTCTCTTTGAGATAAGCGGATCACTAAACCAGAAATTATACATTGACCTAACGGGAGCCGGACAGTATGGGCTCAAAGGCGATGGTGACTATTCCGTAACGCTTCGAGCTGGCTTAGCGGCTGGACTTAAAAAGTTTTTGCAGGTATATGCTGGCGGAACTGCTACAATAAATTTGAAATTTAAAGACATTACCAATCTGAGTGGCACAGCAGAGGCAACCCTTAATGCGGGAGTGTTCTTTGAATTAGAATGCCTTTTGTGGGAGCACAGATATGAATGTAATCTTGTGAATTATAAAATACTCCCCGGACCGGAGACAACAGAAGAATCCCTCATGAAAGTGTCGAGAGAGGATCTTATGTTTATTGAACCGCTACAAGATGTTGTAACATATAGCGCAAATCCAGCAGCTTACAAATCTAATGTACAAAGATACTGTGCCCCGCAAATCGTTGAACTAAATAACGGGAAAATCCTGATGACTTATATTGATGATGTTTCTTCACGATCGGATGAGAATAGAACGGTTCTCATGTACAGTATTTATGACGGTGAATCTTGGAGTGCCGCGCAGCCCATTTTTGATGATGGCACTATGGACTATGCGCCGATTATATGTGCTGATGGAAATGGCGGTGCACATATTGTGTGGCAGAACGCAAAAACAGCATTTGGCACAGATGTCACGCTCGATGAAATGTCAACCAATATGGAGCTATATTATACTCATTGGGATGGCGAAGCATTTTCGGGAACAGTGGCCCTCACAAGTAATTTGGACTACGAAACCAATTATAGCTTGGCTTCTAATGGTACCGATGTGATCGTTGTTTGGCAGCAAAATTCAGAAAATGATCCGTTTTCTGCTGAAGGAACTAACTCAATTCATAGGAAACAGTTGGTTGGTGGAAAATGGCAATCGGAGGAAACCATCGCATCGAATTTGCCCATAGTAAACAGTATTGCCTGCTCCTACATTGGCAATAACAGTGTAGTTGCATATTCCGCAAAAACAAATACGGATATGTCATCCGTTGATGATATGGAAGTATATTACTATGGCGATGGTGAGTTGAGCAGAGTTACAGAAAATAGTACATCGGATACATCGGTATATTTCATGGATGATAAACTATACTGGATGGGCAATCACGCTATTATGTGCATGACAGGTGGAGGTGCAGCGACAGTTGAGACTGTGGTGGACAATCTTCCAGAGTCTGTTTCAACATTTAAGGTTCTGAAAAGTGCAGATGGGCAGAAAGCTATTGTTTGGGAAGATGTGAATGAAAAGGCACGGTTTTATGGTACTTACTATAATGAGGCGCTTGATAAATTCGGGAATATTTTGCCGCTTACAACGGGAGATGATGTAACCCGCGGATGGGATGCCTGCATGATGTCTACAGGGAAGATCCAACTGGCATATTGTGCTGCGGATGCTTTGAGTGAACCAGAAAATGGCAAAGCGTATGGACAACTTGATTTGATTCAAAAGGAAGCGGAGGCGTTTTGCGATATCTCTGTAAATCCGATAGAGACTTATTCCGGAGAGGTCACTGGCGGGGAAACGATTGTCCTAAGTGCCGATGTATACAACAATGGGTCGGTAGATGTCTCAGCCTTTGATATTGAAATCGTTGATCCGCAAGGAAATGTTGTTGACAGTCGTACATTAAACGAAACTCTAGATATCGGTGGAAGCGCCAATTTGGAAATACCATTTACACTTCCGCAGACAATTTCTCGGACGAACTATGCCCTAAGAATAACACCACATGGCAATACAGATGTTCGACCAACAGATAATGAGGCTTCTTTTGAAATCGGATTGGCTGACATCGCAATCGAAAATGTACAGGAGTCAATAACTGATACTGGACGGCAGCTGCAAATTACAGTAGCTAATAATGGCTATGAAAAAATTGATGCGGCAAAGCTGGTGGTTTATTCTGACAGCGTCCAAGGAGAGGTACTGGCCGATATTAATATCGCAGCCCTTGATGCCGGAGAAAAAAGCGTTTTAAGTTACGACATTGCCGAAAACAGCCTGGGATCTGATCCGCTTCAGCCCAATCTATATCATTTGGTAGTAGAAACGGATGCGGACGAGGCCAATTATGGCAATAATGAAAAAGATGTATCTGTCCACGCGAAATGCGTAATTTCTCTAAGCTCCGGAAATGGTGGTACAGTGCGAGGAACAGGCAGCTATAGTTATGGTTCTACAGTAACTATTTCTGCAATTCCCAATGAGGGCTATATGTTTGAAGGTTGGTATGAAGATGGAAGGTGCCTCTATAATATTTCTGATGAGTACACCTTCACTGCCTTCACGAACCGCACAATAGAAGCAAAGTTTGTCCCTAATGATTTGACGATTTCTAATGTTGAAGTAATTGGAGACATGGAGCCCGAGACGGCATTGGTTTTCTCAGCTAAGGCGGAGGGTGGTTACCAGCCGTATGTATGGGAGTATACTATTTACAAAGGTGATACTCTGTACTATAATCTAAGCGATTCAACATTCGACTATCTTGAGTGGTCGCCAACAGAGGCAGGAGACTATACCATTGTTGTCTGCGTTACAGATAAAACTGGGTTTAAGGCAACATATTCGAAACAGTTTTCCATTATTTAAATCGGCTACAGGGAAGTGGCATCAGCCACTTCCCTGTGATATAACAAATCGCTATGGATTCATCATGGAGAAAAAGATGGAAGAAAGAAACTGGAAGTATAAAATCACCGGCAACTGGACTGCGATCATCGCAGTTGCCATCACGACAGCGGTCTTTGGCGGGGTCACTTTTTGGCTTTACACCGCACACAACGGCGGCTATATCGTCTTCGGCGGGATGACGGCCATTTTCGCAATTGTCTGCCTCCAGAGTGCATCCGCTACGCGGTCTTTCAAAGTACTTGTGGGGGAGAGCGGCTTTTATTTTCGGAGCACACCGAGAGATGGCCGGTACTACCGCTACCGCGAGATTCGCAGCATGTGGCTTGCCACCGATGGAATGA
>OLGF01003206.1_pt1 | contig 13829 bp, 8 predicted proteins | sample 1604971 | NCBI WGS metagenome assembly OLGF01 (sample SAMEA3888902, study PRJEB22519) | human gut metagenome | biome: human gut; feature: human-associated habitat; material: faeces | place: Denmark | collected 2011 | reverse complement strand
CTTGGGGTTCCAAAGGGGCCATTCTCTTTTGCGAAAGAGAATGGCCCCTTTGACTCGCTCCCACACGGTGTGGGGATAAAAGGAAGCAGCGCCTGCGGCGCTGCAAATCCCATCCCCCCTGCGGGGGGCAAGGAAGCAGCCCTTTCGGGCTGCAGACCCCGCTGCGCAGGAGGGCGCAAAAAAAGGCAGCCTTTCGGCTGCCGATTTTTTTAGTCCACCGTACGTATGAAGGACGTCGATCCCTTCTGAAATCTCACATCCAGCTTCACGCGGTCCGCGCGCATATAGCTCGTGGTGTATTCATAGGTATGCCCGTTCTCGGTCGTGGTGCGGCGCTGGTGGAAAAACGCCGCCGAGCCGGGCGCGCAGTGCAGAAGCTGCGCCTCGTGCGGCGCGAGAACGACGGCCTCATACGTGTCCGACGCGGAAAACGGGATGACGCCGACGTGGTAGAGGAGACTGTAGAAGCTGTGCGTCTCCAAAAGCTCGCGCGTCAGGTTCGGATAGATGTACTCAGGGTAGTACGACGTCTCCAAAATGAGCGGCTCGCCGTCGACATTTCGCACGCGCGTGAAGCGATAGACTTTGACACCCGGCTCAAGGCCCATGAGCGTCACGATCTTGGGACTCGGCGTGATGACCGCGAAGTCGACCAGCGTGGACGACGGCGTTTTGCCCAGCTGGGAAATTTCCGTCGTGAACGAGTACTGCACGCCCTTGCGGCGCGTGTTCGGGTCAGTGACGAACGTGCCCTTGCCGCGCTTGCGCACGACGAAGCCCTCCTCCTCCAGCGCGCCGATGGCCTGACGCACGGTGTTGCGACTGATATCATACGAGCGGCAGAGCTCGGCCTCGCTCGGCAGCAGGTCGCCGACCTTGAGTGCGCCGGAGGTGATGCTGCGCTTGATGATGCCCATGAGCTGGGAGTAGAGCGGAATCTCGCTGTCGAGCGACAGCGGATTTTTGAGGACCGGATTGTGTTCCATGATGGGAACCTCCCGAGAAATACGTTTTGGAATATTCCCATCATACCACATATCTTTGAGATGTTCCAGTACCTTTTTGCAATATTCCCATCATTTTACGCAAAAAAGCGGAGAAAAAGGCGGCCTGAAGGCCGCCTTTTTGAAATTTGACCGCTTCAGTCCAGAATTTCCTGCGCACCGGTCTTGATGCTGATGCGCACGGCGTGCGTCACGAGCGGGTCGCTTGACTTCTCGTGGTTGATGTCGTAAACGGCGGTAGTGTAGACATAACCGTCGCGGATCTCAAGGGCACCGGGGAAGTAGCTGATGCTGCTGCCATCCTCCGTGACGCTGCCGTAGAAATAGTCCGCATCGCCGATGCTCGTCCAGGTCTTGCCGCCGTCGGTCGAGAGGCGCAGGTTGTTTACTGTCGGCGGAAACTTCGTTGTCTCGACGATGGTGCTGCCGCTGATGGCGATGGACTCGTAGCCGTAGAGCGTGGCGGACTGCTTGCCGTCAGCGCCGTAAAGCTCCGTGACAAATGAGCCCATGATTCCGCCGCCGATGTAGTAGCGGAGCGCGACCTGATTGCTCACAACGGATAACGTTGCATCGACCGTCGTGTCGGTCACATCGTTGACCGGCAGATCATGGAGGACCTCCACGCTGCCGCCCTCGCGCCAGCGATAGAGCTTGCCGCCCGCGGTGTACCAAAGATAGCCGCCGTGATCGACATAGCTGTCGGCAGCCTTGATGAGCGAGTCGCGGCTGACGGCATTTGTCGTGGTGGCCGAAGATGCGTCGGATGGCTCAGTGCCAGACTGGGCGCTGTTGAACCATGCGAGCATCGCGTCGTAAAGTGTCGCATAGTCGCCAAAATTGCTGACCTTGTAGTAACGCGCGTCGTCACGCTGATAGAGCATGACATTCGTGCCCTCGTAGAAGGCTAAATGCGAGGAATCGTTGTTGCTGAGCCAGAGCGTGAGCGTCTGTTTCCCGTCGTCCGGGGTAAATTCCTCGTTCAGCAGCGCGTAGCTACACTCGTCGAGCTTGACGGTGGGTGTGACGTTCAGCATATCGCGGTCGGTGATCGCCGCATTGTCCCGGTAGAGAAACATCCACGCTGCGCCGCCGTTCGACGCGAGCTGAAGATCGGCCTGAAAATCGGAATCGTCCAGCGCGGGATCAGCCGCCGCGTCGGCGTCCCAGTTCACCGTGAAGCTTCTGACCATCGCCCGGAGCACCTCGGCCTCGCCCTCAACGGCGCGGTCGCGGTTCCAGCCCCACTCGTTTTCCGCAGTGCTGCCGTCAAAGCTCCAGTGGATCTCTACTTCATAGCAGGTATTGTCCGGTGCGTCGAAGAGCGTGACGACCGTGTTGCTCATGCCCTCATTTGTCACGAAGCGCCAGCCGGTGTCGGTTTTCTCGGCCTTTGCGCCGGTGCTTTCCCATTCCGCCTTCGCTTCGTCAAGGCTCTGCTCGAGCTTCTTTGCGTTGAAGTAGGAGCCGGTGTCGTAGCGGGAGTACCAGAACTCCGTCCCCGGATTGCACGCCCAGGCGGTGATCGGCGCATAGAAGTAGTAGCTGCCGTCGCCCGAAATGAGCCGCGCCTCGCACTGGTTGGCGCGGCCGTAGCCGTCCGCCGCCGTGTCGTTCAGCAGGTCGGGAATGAACATCTTTGGCAGATCAAGCCCTGCGTAGTCGACATAGAAGTCGTGCAGGTAATACTTTTCCTCTCCGCTGTAGCTGCATCCGTTGTACCACAGCCCGTCGTTGCCGGTATAGGTGCCGATGACCTGATAGCCGGTCTTCTCGCCGTAGGTGTAGCGCAGGACGGTGAGATAGTGCGTCCAGTTCTCGTTGAGATATCCGTCGTCCGTCAACTCCTGCCCGCCGACAATGTTGATCTGCGCGCCCGCCTCGTTCGTGGGCTTCATCTCATACTGGAAGTACCACAGCTCCAGCACCGTGCCGTCGGGGGAAAGGTTGCCGAGCGAATCTGCCTGCTCCAGCTGCGTCACGCGCACGTCGGCGACCGTGTCCTCGATCGAGCGGGACGCATATTCATTATTTTCCGACACGGAATAGGTCATCGTGCCTTTTTTGAGCTCCGCCACGCGCTCGGCGGCATAGTCGTCCATCGAGGCGTAGATCGTGTCGTCCTCCTTTTCCAGCCGGTAGACCATGCAGAAGCATTCACTGCCGTCTTCCGCATAGTCGGCGGAAAGGCCGAGATAGATTGTGCCGTCTTCCTGCTCAAGAAGATAGGCCTGATACGGCTGAGAGTCCTTTGCCTCTTCGCAGTAGCCGGTCCATGCGGATTTGTTGTGCTGCATAAGGTCGTCGACCGGAGAAGCGTCTCTGGTGTTGCCGAAGAGTGCGTAGAAGGACTGCTTTTCCAGCTTGTATTCCTCCATCGGGCCGTAGATAAGGGCATAGCCCAGATCGTTGAACATCGTGACGTATTTCTCCCCTGCGGGATTCGTCGCGGTGCGGAAGGTGGGGTATGCGCCATCCGTAAAGCCATCCGTAAAGCCGGGCGCTTCATATAAGAGTATGTCGACCGTATAGCTCTTGTCGGCAAACGGGTCATCATTTTTCTGCGTCTGTGCGCGCTCGCCCCAGCTGACGGCGCAGCCCGCCGTGAGCGTCAGCGCCAGCACGAGGGCGACAACGCCGAGCCCGCGCTTTTTCTGCGCGCCCAGCACGTTCGTGATGCGGCGCTTCAGACGCTCGACCGTGCCGCCGAAGCACGTCGTCGCGGGCAGCGCCCGCACGCTGGACTGCACGGCGGCAAGGAGCGTCCGGCTGTAAGCCGCGCGCTCAGGGAGTTCGAGCCCGTCGGTCGCCGCGCTGTCGCAGGCGAGCTCGATGTCCTCGTCCGCCTGACGCAGCATCAGATACACCACGGGGTTGAACCAGTGCATCGCGTTGGCCGCGAGCAGCACAAGCTTTAAGAGCATGTCGCGCCGCTTCAAATGGCACAGCTCATGGCGCAGGATGTAGCGCAGCTCCTGCACGTCGTAGTGCTCGTGGGGAAGGAGCAGCCGCGGGCGCAGCAGGCCCGTCACCGCGGGGGTGGAGATGGCCTCGCAGACGATCATCTCCGGCGCGCTCACGCCTAAGTCGCGCGCCGTGTCAGAGAGCATCGCGGCGTAGTCCGCGCGGGAGACGTCTCTCTTCCAGCGGCGCACCGTGCGGCGGAAGAGGGCGTAGGAGACACCCTGATACAGCAGGAACGCCGCCGCGCCCGCGAGATAGCCGTAAAACAAGATCGTCGTCACGGGGATGTAGCGCGTCGTCTTCTGCTCGGGATTCGTCACGGGGCGCTGGATGATCGTGTCGCGCACCTGTGCGGGGGACTGTCCGCTTTTTTCGGCCATGTCGCCGAAGAGATTGTCGGTCGATTGGATGGTCGTCTTATCCGTGCCGACAAAGAGGGTGTAGTCTTTCGGCGGCGCGGCCTGCACCGGCGCGTTTTTCACCGAAAAATCGACCGGCAGCAGCAAAAAGACCGCCAGCGCCAGCCTCAGCCAGCAGCGCGTTTTCGCGCGGTAGCGCTCGCGCCAGAGAGGTTTGAGTACCAGCATCGCCAGAATGGCGAGGGAACCTAACAGGGAAGTTTTCAACAGATTCAGCAGAAATGTTTCCATGGTGCGTCCTCCTTATATTTCCGTTTAACGGCTCATATCGTCCAAAAACTGCCGCAGCTCGTCGATCTCGCTCTGCTCGAGCGGCTGCTCGGCGTTCAGCGCCGCGACGAAGCTGCCGAGCGACCCGCCGTAGAGCCGCTTCAGGACGCTGCGGCTTTCAAATTCGAGGTATCTGTCCTTTGAGACGAGCGGCGTGTACAAATTGTTCCGCCCCTCGCGGCGGCTCGAGAGGAATCCTTTTTCGCACAGGCGAGTAAGGTAGGTGTTGACGGTGTTGGCGCTCCAGCCGTGGCTCGCGAGCGCGCCGTCGAGATCGCCGCGGCTGACCTCGCCGCCGACGGCCCAGATAGCCTGCATCACGGCAAGCTCCGCGTCGGGCAGTCTCTTCTTATCGTCCATGGGTTGACCTCCTTAGATGATCTACTACATTTGTCGTTGATAACTATATACTACATATGTAGTAGCTTGTCAAGCGCCTTTTATGTCCTTTTTTGTTTTGCAGCGAAAATTGCAGAAAACGGGGGAAAGACATGACGGCAAATCGTCAAAATGAAAGATGCTGTTCAATTATTTGAATAAGTTCTTGCAAATCTTTCTGAAAATCGCTTGCTTTTGTGCAAAGCGCAAGGTATAATGAAGAAACCGTATGAAATCATTTGGCAATTCAATAAATAAAAATTTGAGAGGAGATCTTTATCATGGCAAAGTTCAAAGTTTACTACACCATCGAGCTCAACGAGGTGGCCACGCACATCTTCGAGTCCAACGACTTTGAAGTGAAGCTGTGCAGCCATAACGACGAGGAGACCTACGTCAAGGAGCTCGCCGAGTTCCAGCCCGACGCCATCATGTGCCGCACCGAGCCCATCACCGCCAAGATGATGGACACCTGCAAGAACCTCAAGGTCATCGGCAAGCAGGGCGCCGGCCTCGATAACATCGACATGGACCACGCCCACGCCAAGGACATCACCGTTGTCTACGCGCCTGCCGGCAACGCCAACGCCGTCGCCGAGCACGCCGTCATGCTGATGCTCATGTGCGCCAAGCGTTTCACCTATGTCGACCGTCAGTTCCGCAGCGGCAACTTCCTTGTCCGCATGGGCATGGAGCACACCTATGAGCTCGGCGGCAAGACCCTCGGTATGATCGGCTGCGGCCGTATCTCCCAGCTCGCCATGCAGAAGTGCAAGTACGGCTTCGGCATGAACGTCATCGGCTACGATCCGTACCTCACGCAGGACAAGATCGGCGATCTGTGCGAGCTGAAGGCCACCGCCAAGGAGGTCTGGGAGCAGGCCGACTTCGTGTCCGTGCATCTGCCTGTCGTTCCCTCCACCGAGCACTCCATCGGCCGTGAGCAGTTCAGCTGGATGAAGCCCACCGCTTCCTTCATCAACTGCGCGCGCGGTGCTCTGATCAAGGAGAACGAGCTTGTCGAGTGCCTGAAGGACGGCACGCTGTTCCAGGCCGGTCTCGACGTGTTCGAGCATGAGCCCATTCAGGAGTCCAGCCGCGAGCTGTTCAACCTCGACAACGTCATCATGACCCCGCACATGGCCGCAACCACCGAGCAGAGCGTTCTGAACTGCTGCACCAGCGTTGCCAACGACATCGTCGCCGTCTGCAACGGCCAGGAGCCCAAGGTCAAGGCCCAGAAGCCCAAGTTCTAAGTTATTTCTGTTTCGTAGAAACTACTTATTAAAAGGGACGCCTCGAAAGAGGCGTCCCTTTTTTGCGCCCTTGGGCGCGGGGGGACAGCCGGGCAGAGCTGCTGCTTTTTATTCCAACAGCGTGTGGAGACGCGGGAAAGGGGGCCATTGTCTCACGCGAGACAATGGCCCCCTTTCCCATGCAGCTCCAGCGGTGCTGCTTTCCCTGCGCCTTTGGGTGCAAAACGATCCCTTGGTGCAAGATATTCTTCATTCTTGTTAAATAGTTAACGAAATGAAAGAAAAAAATCAAAATTGCCTATATTTTTCGCAACTTTGCAGTTGATTTTTCATTTTTCTGTGTGTATAATCAAAATCGAAGAAAATCGGATATCATTCCGGATTTACAAATTTTAAAGGAGAAGTCAAATGAAAGAATTGTACGTCGTCAACTGCTGCCGTACCGCTGTCGGTTCCTTCGGCGGTTCCCTGAAGAACACCCCCGCCGCTCAGCTCGGCTCCATCGTCGTGAAGGAAGCCCTCAAGCGCGCGAATGTCGCTCCCGAGAATGTCGATGAGCTGATGTTCGGCTGCATCCTGACCGCCGGTCTTGGTCAGAACGTCGCCCGTCAGGTCGGCGTGGGCGCCGGTCTCCCCTATTCCGTCCCCGCCTATACCGTCGGTATGGTCTGCGGCTCCGGTATGAAGTCCGTCATTGAGGCTGGCCGCGCCATCCTCGCCGGCGATGCCGATATCGTCGTCTGCGGCGGCACCGAGAACATGAGCGCCGCTCCTTATGCCGCTCCCGACGCCCGCTGGGGCGCCCGCATGGGCGACAAGAAGCTTGTCGACACCATGATCAAGGACGGCCTGTGGGATGCGTTCAACAACTACCACATGGGCACCACCGCCGAGAACATCTGCGATGTTTGGGGCATCACCCGCGAAGAGCTCGACGCCTTCGGCGCTGCCTCCCAGCAGAAGACCGAGGCCGCTCAGGCTGCCGGCCGTTTTGACGATGAGATCGTTCCCGTCCCTGTGAAGGTCAAGAAGGAGATCGTCGAGTTCAAGAAGGATGAGTTCCCCCGCGCCGGTTCCACCGTCGAGGGTCTTGCCAAGCTGCGCGGCGCGTTCCCCGTCGGCCCCGAGGGCGTTGAGGACGAGATCGTCCACACGTTCGAGCCCACCGGCATCCACGAAGCCGATACCAAGAAGCACGTCCAGCGCGTCACCGCCGGTAACGCCTCCGGCATCAACGACGGCGCTGCCGCCATCGTCCTCGCTTCCGGCGAGGCCGTGAAGAAGTACAACCTCAAGCCCATGGCCAAGCTCGTCAGCTGGGGCCAGGGCGGCGTCGACCCGAAGATCATGGGCGTCGGCCCCGTGCCCGCTTCCCGTCAGGCCATGCAGAAGGCCGGCCTGACCATCGACGATATCGACCTTGTCGAGGCCAACGAAGCCTTCGCGGCCCAGTCCATCGCTGTTGCCCGTGAGCTCGGCTTCGACATGAGCAAGGTCAACGTCAACGGCGGCGCGATCTCCATCGGCCACCCCGTCGGCGCTTCCGGCGCTCGTATCATCGTCACCCTGCTGCACGAAATGCTCAAGCGCGACGACGCCAAGAAGGGTCTTGCCACCCTCTGCATCGGCGGCGGCCAGGGCGTTGCCACCATCTTCGAGAAGTGCTAAAGCACCGCTAACCCCTGAAAATAAAAGGAGACCTCGAAAGAGGTCTCCTTTTTATTTTGTCCTCTGCACGGTGCAGGGAAAAAAGCAGTGCCCCTGCCGAGACGCGAAAAGGAAGCAGCCCTTTCGGGCTGCCCCTCACGCGCCCTCGCGGGCGCAAGCGCCGTACAGTGCGCCGCGCTGCGATTTAACCCTCCGCCTGCGCGGCGACGATCGCCTCGTAGATCGTCTGCGGGTCGAGCTTATCATAGTCCGCGCTCGTCGCCATCGCGGCGGCGTCGACCTGCTCGGCGATGAAGTTCGTGAAGTACTCCTCGCGCACCTCGTCGGCTGCGGCGGACTTGTCGAGCGGCAGGCGGAGCAGGATGTGATAGCCGAAGCTGGATTCGACGACTTCACTCACCTCGCCCTCGGAAAGCGCGTAGGCGGCGTCTTCAAACTCCTGCACCATCGAGCCGGTCGTGAAGGTGTAGCCCGTGGGATGGCTCTCGCGGCCGGGATCCTCGCTGTACTCGTCGGCGAGCTCGGCAAAGTAGGAGGCGATGTCGTCGCCGGTGTAGGAATTGAGCTTTTCGACGAGCTCCTCAGCGAGCGCTTTCTTTTCGGCCTTCTGCTCGTCGGTGAGGGCTTCGCCGGTCGTCACGTCCTTCGTCGCAAGCAGGATGTGGTCCGCCGTGATGTAGCCCTGCTCGGCGGCGTAGACGGCGAGGTCCTCGTCGGAGGCGTAGAGCGCGCTGCCCTCGGTATTGTAGAGCTCATAGAGATCCTGATACAGGTAGTTCGAGCGCGCGACGCGGTCATAGGTCTCGCGGCGCATGCCGAGCTTGGCGATCTCGGCCTCAAAAGCTTCCTCGCTGCCGTACTGGTCAATGTAGCTCTGGTCGCTCTCGGCCATGGCGGCCTCCTGCTCGGCGGTAAGCGTCACGCCGTACTTGCTGGCGAGATTTTCAAGCACCAAGTGCTGCTTGACGGACGAGAGCACGCTTGCTTTCACATAGTCGGCGACACTCATGCCGTCGGAGAGGGTGTCGTCCCAGTTGATGGACGAGCCGGTGTAATACTGCATGTAGCTGTTGAGATACGACACGTCGTAGCCGATCCAGTATGCGACAAGGTCGGCGCTCGCGCCGTTGCCGTTCAGGCTTGCGACGATCGCGTCGGGCGCGACGCCGGTCGCTTCGTAGCAGAGACCCTCCTGCATCGTGCCGGAGGTGAAGCCGTTCGAGGGCGAGAGCGACACGACGGCAAAGGTGAGCGCCGCGGTGATGGCCGCCGCGCCAAGGAACGAAAGCAATCTCTTCTTGATCATAATGTTACCTCTTTTTCGTTTTCTTCCTTATTCACACGCAGGTCTCCGACCAGCGTCAAGGCTGTATCCAATGCGTCCTCGCCCAGCGAAAGACGCAGCAGGAGCTTCGGCTCCGTCCCCGTGGCGGAGAGCGTGAGCCGACGGCGGTTCTTCGGCAGTGAGCAGAGGGCCATCACGGCCTCTACGGGGACTGCCTCGGACGCGGCAAAGGTGAAGGTGATCTCGCTGCCGCGCTGCGAGATATCGCTCACACCGATCTGCACGGCCTCCGCGCGCAAAAGCGCGACGTCCATGAGCTTGAGGACCGGCTGGGGCGGCTCGCCGTAGCGGTCGATGAGCTCGTCGAGCAGCTCCTGCGACTGCTCGGCGGTGCGCAGCGCCGCGATGCGGCGGTAGATATCCATGCGCTGCTCGCCCGAGGGAATGTAGCTCTCCGGCAGGTTGGCCGAGACTGTGAGGTCTGCCGAGCATTCGGTGCGCTGCGGCGCTTTTTCACCGCGCTGCTCGAGTACGGCCTCTTCCAGGAGCTGCAAGTACATATCGTAGCCGACGCTCATCATGTAGCCCGACTGTTCGGGGCCGAGCAAATTGCCCGCGCCGCGAATCTCAAGGTCGCGCATCGCGATGCGGAAGCCCGAGCCGAACTCCGCGTATTCGCGGATGGCCGTCAGGCGCTTGGCCGCAACCTCGGTGAGGATCTTGCCCGCGCGGTAGGTCATATAGGCATACGCCCGGCGCGCGCTGCGGCCGATGCGGCCGCGGATCTGGTGCAGCTGAGCGAGGCCGAGGCGGTCGGCGTCCTCGATGATGAGGGTGTTGACATTCGGAATGTCGATGCCCGTCTCGATGATCGTCGTGCAGACGAGCACCTGAATTTCTCCGTCCGAGAGCTGCTGCATCACGGACGACAGGCCCTTTTCGTCCATCTTGCCGTGCGCGACGCCGATAGCGACGTCGTCGCCGAGGAGCTTTTTGAGTGTCGCGGCGCAGCGGTCGATGGTCTCGACGCGGTTGTGCATGTAGTAGACCTGCCCGCCGCGCGCGAGCTCGCGCCGGATGGCGTCGGCGATGACGCTCCAGTTATGCTCGAGCACATAGGTCTGCACCGGCTGGCGGTCGACGGGCGGGACCTCGATGGTCGACATGTCGCGGATGCCCGAGAGCGCCATGTTGAGCGTTCTGGGGATGGGCGTTGCCGAGAGCGTCAGCGTGTCGACCTGACGCGAGAGCTCCTTGAGCTTTTCCTTGTGCGTTACGCCGAAGCGCTGCTCCTCGTCGATGATGAGAAGGCCAAGGTCCTTGAAGTGCAAACTCTTTTGCAGCAGCGAGTGCGTGCCAATGAGTAAGTCGATCTTTCCCGCGGCGGCGTCTTGTAAAATTTGTTTCTTCTGCGCGGGCGTTTTGAAGCGCGAGAGCACTTCGATGCGCACGGGAAACGAGCGGAAGCGGTTCAGCGCCGTCGCGTAGTGCTGCTGGGCGAGCACGGTGGTCGGCACTAAGATGGCCGCCTGCTTGCCGTCGAGCACGCACTTCATCACGGCGCGCAGCGCGACCTCAGTCTTGCCGTAGCCGACGTCGCCGCAGAGCAGGCGGTCCATCGGCGTACTGCGCTCCATGTCGGCCTTGATCTCGGCGATGGCGCGGAGCTGATCGTCGGTCTCTTCGTAGTCGAAGGCCTCTTCAAATTCCTTCTGCCACGGGGAGTCGGGCGAGAAGGCGAAGCCAGGACGGCGCTGGCGCTCGGCATAGAGCGCGATGAGACCCTTGGCAAGGTCCTTCGCCGCGGCGCGCGCCTTCGTTTTCGCGCGCGACCAGTCCGTGCCGCCGAGCTTACTGAGCTTCGTGCGTATTTGGCCGTCCTCGTCCTCGCCATGGCCGCCGATGTATTTCGACACCATGTCGAGCTGCGTCGCGGGGACGTATAAGCTGTCGTTGCCCGCGTAGCAGATCTTGATATAGTCCTTGTCCACGCCGTCGACGCGCATGCGCTCGATGCCCGCAAAGCGGCCGATGCCGTGGTGGACATGCACGACGAGATCGCCGGGGGAGAGGTCTTCATAGGAGCGCAGCGCGGCGCGGGCCGATGTCTCTTTCTTCGGCCGCGCCTTTGCGCGCTTGCCGGAGAGGGGAGCGGTCAGCTGGCCCTCGGTCAGGATGACGAGCTTTAATTGTGGATATTCGCTGCCCGCGCTCAGCGCGCCGAGGCCGATGACGGTCTCGTGCGGGGCGGGGAGGCGGTCGTTTTTCAAGTTGAGCTGCGCGCGGATGTTCCGCTCTTCCAAAAGGCGCCGGAAGTTTTTCGCGCGCGTTTCGTTGCCGCAGAGAACGAGCACGCCGCAGCCTGCGCCAAGATACCGCTCCATATCACCCGCGGCGGTCTCGAGGCTGCCGCCATACGACGGCAGCGATCGCGCGTTCATGCTGAGGATGGCCCTCGGCGGCAGCAGATTGCGCGAGGTGGGGAGCGAATCGAGCAGCAGCACGGGGAACGCGCCCATGCGATGGCTCAATGCCTCCTGACTGAGCGCGAGCGCGGCGAATTCGCCGCACAAAACGCCCTCTTCGATGAGGGGCTTCACGTCCTCGGAGAGCTCCCAGTGGTAGTTCTTGCTGCGTTCCAAAACACGCATGCCGTCGCTGACGGCGATGAGCGTGTCGGGTGAAAGATAGTCGAGCGCGCAGACTTCGTCGGGGTAGCACGCGGCGAGATACCGGTCCATGCCGCCGAGCGGCAGGTCGTTACGAAGCCTCTCGATGTCGCTGCGCAGCGTTTGGACGATGGGGCTGTCTTCGGCCTTTTTCGCAATTTTCTGCGCGGCGCGCCCAAGGCGCTCGAGCATTTTTTCGCGCCCGCCGTCCGAGAGGGCGGGGAGCACCTCTGCCGCGGGCAGGACGGTCAGGGATTTGACGTTCTGCGTGCGGCGCTGGGTCGTCACGTCGAATTCGCCCATCGCGTCGACCTCGTCGTCGAAAAACTCGACGCGCACGGGCGCACTCAGCGGCGACCAGACGTCGAGAATGCCGCCGCGCAGCGCGAACTGGCCGACGCCCTCGACCGTTTCCGCGCGCGTGTAGCCGCTTTCGACAAGCTTTTTCGAGAGCGCGTTCAGGTCAAAGCGGTCGCCGAGCGAAATGTCCGTCACCGCGCCGCGCAGCGCGTCGGGCGGGAGCGTTCGCTGCATCAGGCCGTCGACCGTCGCGACCAGGATCGGCGCTTTTCCGGCGGCAAGGCTGCACAGCGAGCCGATGCGCTGCTGCTCCCAGCCGTGGGAGGCGAACACGCGGTCGCGCAGCTGCCATTCGCGTGCGAACAGCAGGCTCACGTCCTCGCCGAGCAGCTCGTGCAGGTCGCCCGCCATGCGGTTTGCCTCGTTTTCATCCGCGCAGACGATCAAAAGCGGGCGCTGTGTCTTGTGCCGCACGGCAGCGGTGAGCTGCGCGCGGTGCACACCCGAAAGGCCCGACACGGCGATGGGCGATGTGCCCGCGTCGAGCGAGAGCAGCAGCTCGCGCACCTCGGGAAGAGAAACGAGCGCTTCGTTGAGTTTGTTCATTCCCTGCGCCATGCCGTATCCCTCCTCCCGCAGCGCGCAAAAGGGCAGATCCGCCGCAGCCGCGGCGGGTCATGCCCGTGGTCGTCAGTCATTTTATTATATAGGCTTTTGGCAAAAAGTCTATGTCGATTTTTTAAATTTTGGCGGCAAAAAAGCGTTCAGCCGTTGTAGCGGTTCTGCGCGGCGCTCACGCCGTCGGTGATGATGCACTCCGCCGCGCTGAGCGCGCGGTCGAGCACACCGTCGATGACCTTGCGCTCATTGGCCGTGAACGGGCCGATGACCCAGTCGACAATGTCGTGCTCCGGCGCGCCGACGCCGACCTTGACGCGCGGAAAAGCGTCGGTGCCGAGGTGCGCGATGATGTTCTTGAGACCGTTGTGTCCGCCCGCGCTGCCATTGCCGCGCACGCGGAGCTTGCCGAGCGGGAGCGAAATATCGTCGGAGATGACGATGACGTGGTCAGCGGGAATTTTATAGAACCGCGCCGCCTCGCCCACAGCCTCGCCGGAGAGGTTCATGTAGGTCTGCGGCATCATCAAAAGCACATTCGCCCCGCCAAATTCGATGACTTCCGTCAGCGCGCGGAAGCGCAGGCGGTTGCAGCGCAGATCGCGCTTGTCGATCAGACGCTCCGCGGCCATGAAGCCGATGTTGTGGCGGGTGTTTTCATACTGCTTGCCGTAGTTGCCCAAACAGACGAGCAGCCATTCCGGCGGGCCGGATTTTTTGAAAATCATGAAAATGTTCCTCACTTTCCCCCGTGAGGGGGAGTTTCTTGCGCGCCCCGTTGGGGCGCGGGGGTGCAGCGCGAAGCGCTGCGGGGGTGTCTCCCATTGGCATGGGAGTGCGCAGTCAAAGGGGATATTCTCTTTCCAAAGAGAATATCCCCTTTGGAACCCCAAGAGAAAGGCGAGGGGAGTCCCCCTCGACCCCCAACATTGCGGGTTTGCAGCTTGAAGAGCTGCACGCGCTGCGCAATGTAAGTGCGGTGTACATGGCTTCGCCAT
>OLGF01003201.1_pt1 | contig 13847 bp, 10 predicted proteins | sample 1604971 | NCBI WGS metagenome assembly OLGF01 (sample SAMEA3888902, study PRJEB22519) | human gut metagenome | biome: human gut; feature: human-associated habitat; material: faeces | place: Denmark | collected 2011 | reverse complement strand
TGGTGTTTTTCTTTATCGTAGCTGTAAACTCTGTCTGAGAGAACCTCCTCACGCTTAACCTCTGCCCGGTTTACTTCCCGCACCATTTCGCCCAATCTTCTTGGTTCAACTTCGCCATTATCCGGTACAATCAAAACTTCATGGACTGATGACGGAAGAACATAAAATCCTTCTGGAAAAAGCTGATTGAGTTTATTTAAAACCTCTGGTTGAGTAATCATAGATGCTCCATACTGGTTTTCCATATTCGTAAGTACATAGGCTGTTTCATGCGAACTAAGTCCAAATTCCGTTGTATTCTCATCTAATAGATTCTTTACACATGCGTCTTCATCAAAAAGGCTTTTCCATGTTCCAAACATTGTCTGAAGAACTGGTGTATTTATCGGCTGTGTGTTTGCCCTTGCCTGTTGAAACAACGCTTTTTCATCAATATTCCAAATACTGAGATATTGATTTCTTATCTCCATAGTCGCTTTTCCTTCTCTAGAATCTACTGGGAAATCCACATAGCAGATAGCAGATAAATCTTCAATATTTTCATGAGGCATTTCCTGCAGCATCTTTCGATTTGCCTGTGTGTTCACAAGTTTAATTGCCAGATGCTCTTTTAACGAATCATAGTTTGTCAGATCAATCCCGCTATTCATAAATGGAGCCCGGCTCGATTTCTCTATACAACTTGCAATCCTGTTCATTACACGCTCAACAGGTTCCCCTTGTCGGATTTCATCAAAGAATTGTTCCATATAAATAATCGGACTTGCATTTCTTTCCGGAAGATTTACCTGTACTCCTATTAACTGAATTCCATTATTTTTATTTTTCTGCACGACCTGAAAATCTGCATCTTCGTACTCTGGTGGAAGATAATTACGAATATCCTTTGCCACTCCTTCCGCAAATACTTTTTCTGCTATCATTTCTTCTGTTCCCCTTTCTTCTGTTCCACTTTCTTTTTGCCCAACTTCTTTAAATACGCTTCATAACGTTTTGCTTCTTTTTTCTTATTTCTAATTGTCAAATCAATACTTGCCATTTTCTTTCTCCTTCACTTATTTTCTGTTCACCTGTAAAATGCACATTGCAATTACACCGACCGCACTTCCTACAAATATTCCTGCAACAAATAAAATCATTTTCTTCATGTCTCCTGTTTCTCCATATTGTAAATTTTTCTAAGGGTTTCAGGGATTCTCCCTGACAAGCTGCCGCTGGACTGACAGACAGGAAACCTGTGTGGCAATCCAAAGGCGTTGCTTGCTGGTATTGTGTATTCTTCTGCACCCGTCTCGTTGCTCCAGGTACCAAAGAATTTACCTTCCGAAAAACAAATACTTTCCTGGCTGTAATTCCAACATTGGATTTGTACAACAACCACATTTTGTACAAGCAAATCCACATTCTTTGCACTCCTGCCCGCAATCATGTCCGAAGTCTTTTTCCTCTTTTAGTTCACATCGCCCACAAGTTTTACACAAATATTCACACTCTGTACAGCGTACATTTTCATCAGTTGCCATACATTCTTCACTCGCCGGACAATACTTTTGACAGCTTTCACACTGCTCCGTACAGCTTTCTTCTGATACCTTTTCAGCAATAATTCCAATCAAGCCGTCCTGTTCTTTTTCTTCTTTCACCTGTGTTTCCAGAAAAATCTTCAACAGATTTTCGCTGTCCACATTATCTTCCATCGTTAAAATCAACTCTTTTTTCTGAACCAATGACAGCTCATACTTCACTATTTTCATGTAATTCCGTCTCCTTTCTTCCTGCTCAGCGTTCCCATGGACGGTTGCTTTTCTGATTTTTTAACTTCTCCCGCCTTGTTAATCCAAGATTTAATCTCAGGCACAACATATCATTACAGTCCTTGCCTTTCGTTGGTGGTTGGTCTTTCACACGATATTTTTTGTGTACAACTGTTTGGATTGCTTTTGTTGCAAGTCTTCCGGTACGGTCATTATCCAAATGTAATACAATCTCTTTTACATCCGAATGTTCCTTCAAAAATCGTGTCAATGCCGCTGGGACTTTGCTTCTTTCTATCTCTTTTGCAGGTTGATACACACCCGCCAACGACAATAAATGCTCCGTCCGCCACTCTTTCCCGTCCAATTTCTGCATCGTTGCATAAGATAACAGGTCAATAGCCGATTCAAATACATGCACTTTATCACTCATTTTCTCTGCCGGAATTAAAAAAGAATAATTCTTATCACTTCCATTTGCTTCTCCAATAAAATCTGTATTGATTCCACGAAGTGCTGCATATTGTGGTTTTCCCTGTTGATCCATACCAACAAAAACTGCATTATGATGATACGCACTCTCATAAATTCTTCCAGTTTCTATACAGAATCGAACAATATCATTGTCAATTCCCCGTCCAGTAAGATAACTGAACACATTTGTGTGATACCGATTTTCTTTTGGTAACAGCAGATGTTTTTCCACTGGAAGCTGCTCAGATACAGAAAGAGGCGGTTGAATATTTGCCTGTCCTGCAAGCAATTCAACCGCCTCCAAAAAGCTGTAATCTTTTACTTTAATCAGATAATCCAGTGCTGACCTGCCACCAATTCCTCTACTCCACCACATCCATTTACCATTAGATATCTTCAAACTGTCATGCGTTCTGGTGGTATAAGTGTTACCGGAAAAGTGAACCAACTCATAAGGTTCATAATTTTTCAGATACGTCAGCAAGTCTATTCTCTTTACTTCCTGCACAACCTGAGGTGGTATATATGGCATAAGCTCCTCTCCTTTCCTGCCCTGAATTGATATTTTCATATCCGAGCATAAAAATAACCGGGCAATTTCCCATTCAGGAAACCACCCGGTTATGTAGCATTTTCATGCTAAGCAATCACTTTTTCGTCCAGAGCTTTGACTTCATCTATGGACAATTCTGCTATTTCAGCTATTTCTTCATATGATAATTTACCAGACTGCAACATACCTTTTGCAACTTTAATTGCTTTTGCATGTTCTGTTTCACGTGCAGTTTCATTTCTCATTTCTTCCATCGCTCTACACATAGTCGCAACTCCTTTCTCATCTTCTTTAAAATATCGAACTCGATCTGCCAGAATTTTATATTTCATATCCTTGGCATCGGTACAGGAAAAATCATGCATCAGCTTTCCTAATGCAGATTCGTCTTTAATTTGTGAGTTCACATATATAATATGCGATTCATCACCAAACAATTCGCCTGTTTCTTTTACCGTTCTGTCAATATGATAGATTGGTAATCCCACTTTCATTATATCATTTTCTGTAATAAAAATAACATAGGATTCACACAAATTTTCATATTTTTCACCAGGCTCTGTCACATTTGCATCGATAAGGCTGCTGTTGTATCTTGCTCTTTTCACTCCGGCACCCTTATCACTTCTCTGTATCTCGATATTATATACTCTGTTGTCTGCATCAACCGCCAGTATATCCAGTCTTACTGAACGTCCCTGAAGATTCTTAATATCCTGCTGTCCGTTCACTCGCAATACTTTCAAATCTGTACGGTTTAAAATAATCTGAAGCAAAAATTCCGTACACGCTTTATCCTCAAATACCTTTTGCATGAAATCATCGTCCAACAATCTCAGTCCTCGCAGACGCTGTAAATCTTCTTCATGCTTCCGGTCAAAATCTAATTCTTTTGTATTATTCTCTGCCATAGTATCACCTCTTTCTTTTTCCGTATCTTCCTTATTTCCCGTTTGTTTATAAGAGCTTAACATAATTTTATCCCCTTTACAAGTTCTTCCTATCTTCAATAATTCCAACAATTCCATGGCATGTTCCATACCTAACAGATACATTTGTAACCGTTGCCAACAGTTAATATCTTCTTCTACTGTACAAAATCTTTGTAATGCTTTTGTTTCTTCATAACTCAGATTCAGTGCATTTGTAACTCCATTGGTATCAGTGATTGTATTAAGAAACCAGTATTTATCCAATAGCTCATGATCTTCTCTCATCAATTCAGTAAACTGTGGGGATTCTTCCAGAAGTTTTCTACATTTATCTTCAATAAAATCCACAAAACTTCCCATCAAAGGTGGCAAATGATAAATATCAAAATCACTGATTTTCATGCTTTATCACCCCAATCTTTTTCATATATTCATAGCAATGGATATGTCCATACAGATAATGATACAGACGTTCTTCATTTTCCATACGATCCTTAACCAGAAAATACTCCAAAAGTGCTTTATGCTCCTGTTCTGATATGGATACCTTTCCTTCATCGTCTATGACTTTTTCTATAATCGGATAATGTTCTAACAACTCTTTTCTTCTTATCTGCATTTTCCGATATTCTTGATTCTCAGATAGTTTCTGGATTGTCTCACTGTCTATTGTTTCCAGTAATATCTTTAGCCATGACGGTAAAATGATTTCTTCGTTTGCAAATAATGATTTCATGCTCTACTTCCTCCTGTTCTTTTTGCTAACTATAACAACTTTCTCAGGAGAAAACGACTGTGCGATTTTTACATTCAGTCTGCCAGAACCCCTCTGGCAGACTGAATCCTTTCTATCGCTCATGTTCTTTTTTCTTTTGTTCCGGTTCTATCTCCACTCCTTCTCCATCGTCCAACAGCACCTGATCTTTCTTATCCATATCCAGAAGTACATTTAATTCTCCAAGTCTTGCTATCTTTTCTGCCAGTTCTTCTTCCTGCGGAAACTCTTTCTGTGCTTCCTCTTTGGCATTCTCCAGCTGCACCTTGAGGTTTTCCAACTTGTCCTGACACCGTAACATCTTGTCTGGCAGTTCCTGAATCTTATTATCCAGACGTGTGATATTACCATGAATATCTGTTCCAAGCGGTACATGGTACACTTGTTTTCCATACATGGAGATTACAAACACCTTCTGAAAAGAATCATAAGACAACTTCATTGGAAAACCACGATACCTTCCAATCAGCACTGCATCTGCCGATTTCATTGCTTTACACGCTTCTATGATTGCCTGACCTGCTTCTTTCTTTTCTGTATATACCACATCATGGATCTGCATTTCTGGAAATGTCTCTCGGTCTAGCGGCGTATTTTCCTTTGCCAGCGCAATATCTGATTCATAATCCGCAATTCGTTGTTCACACTGCCTGATCTCATTTGGGAAATATCGCACTGCTTTATCTTCCATTTCATACTTCTGACTAAGAAAGCTCTGCTTCAATAGTTGAAGCTTTGATACCTGAATATCCAGATCCATCTTCTCTTTTATATACGGATTTCCAACAGCTAAGGCTTTGATTTCTGCATACGACAGTGCCACTTCATCAATATCCTCTACTGACCTTGCAGGACTTTTACTGGTCATGATTTGAGAAATGAATTTTTGCTTATTCTCTATAATCTGATACAAATACGCATCGAATGTTCCTTCTGTAACATATCGGACAACATCTACCTTCGGATTTTTGTTTCCCTGCCGGACGGTTCGTCCTGCTCTTTGTTCCAGATCCCTCGGACGCCATGGGCAGTCCAGATCATGACTTGCAATAATTAAATCCTGCACATTCGTACCTGCACCCATCTTAAAAGTGCTGCCCATTAAAATACGGACAGCACCTCTTCTCACTTTTGAAAATAATTCTTTTTTCCGGACTTCGGTATTAGCATCATGAATAAATGCAATCTCCTCTGGCGGAACCCCTTTGGCAATCAATTTGTCCCTTACATCGTTGTAAACACTGAAACTTCCATCTGTTTTCGGGGTAGATAAATCACAAAATACCAACTGCGTCAATCTCTTTTCCTGCCCTTGCTCCCAGAAGTTATAGACTTCCTCTACACACGCATTGACTTTACTCTCCGGGTAATCTGGCAACAGGTCATTCATCATTCTCTGATCCAGTGCAAGTTTTCTTCCGTCATTAGTAATCAGAAGCATATTATCTTCGGTGGCATTGACCAGTCCTTCCCTTACACGCTCCGCACGTTCTCCCAGTTCTACAACCATTTCACGCTGCATTTCGCTTGGTTTTACAGATACAACCCGATATTCTGCTTCTGGTACTGGAAGATTCAGCATGTCAGCAGTCTGAATATCTGCCACCTCCCGAAACATCTGCATAAGCTCCGGAAGATTATAAAACTTTGCAAATCTCGTTTTCAGACGGTAGCCTGTCCCTTCCGGAGCAAGCTCGATTGCTGTCACTGTTTCTCCGAAAGTGGATGCCCATGCGTCAAAATGCTGTAAGTTATGTTCCACCAATGTGTGGTGCTGCAAATATCTCTGCATGGTATATAGTTCCACCATACTGTTACTGACTGGTGTTCCTGTAGCGAATACTACACCTTTCCCTCCAGTCAGTTCGTCAAGGTACTGGCATTTCATAAACATATCAGAGGACTTCAACGCTTCTGTCTGAGCGATACCTGCTACATTTCTCATTTTCGTATATAGATACAAATTCTTGTATCCGTCCGCCTCATCGACAAATAAGCGGTCAATTCCCAGTTCTTCAAAGTTGATCACCTGGTCTTTTTTACTCTGGTCATTCAGTTTTTCCAATCGGACAAGCAATGACTTCTTCGTCTTTTCCAACTGCTTGATTGTAAATTTATTTCCATTCCTTGCTTTTTCCTCTGTAATTCCCTGCACCAGTTCCTCAATCTGACTGCGGATTGTATTTTGCTGACGCTCAATGCTCAGTGGAATTTTTTCGAATTGACTATGCCCGATGATTACCGCATCTACATCACTGGTAGCAATTCTGGCACAGAATCGTTTTCTGTTTTTGGTTTCAAAATCTTTCTTGGTTGCTACCAGTAAATTTGCTGCCGGATAAAGCTGTAACCATTCGGCTGCAAACTGCTCAATAATATGATTTGGTACAACAATCATGGACTTATGACAAAGTCCCAGTCGTTTACTTTCCATTGCCGCTGCAACCATCGTATAAGTCTTTCCTGCTCCAACTACATAAGCAAGCAGTGTATTTCCACCGTATAAGATTCTTGCGACACCATTTTTCTGATGCTCCCGCAACCGGATTTCCGGATTCATTCCATAAAAGTTCAGATGGCTTCCGTCATACTCTCTTGGACGGATTGCATTGAAATTTTCATTATAATAATCTGTAAGTCTCTGCCTGCGCTCCGGATCTTTCCATATCCAATCCTGTAATGCCTGCTTGATCAGATCTTGTTTTCCCTGTGCGATGGCAGTTTCTTTCTTATTTAAAATGGCTTTTTTCTTTCCGTCCTCGTCCTCTACATAATCGTAAATACGGACATCTCTCAGATTCAGGGTATCTTCGATAATACGATAGGCATTTGCTCTTGTTGTTCCATAGGTATTGTTCGCCTTTACATTTCCCTTATCCAGACTTCTTCCCTCTACCTGCCATTCTCCCGTATATTTGGAAAAATGGACTTTTATTCTCCATTGCATATAATTAGGTGTGTTCAATAACTGGAACATAAAATCTTCAACATCACTCTCCGGGAGCCATGTTGTCCCCAACCGGATATTGATTTCTGAAGCACTTAAATCCTTTGGCTGTACGTTCTGCAGTGCAGTCACATTGACCTGATACCTTGCATCTGACTGTGCAGTAAGTTCCGCTACTTTCAGCTTCTCTCTGACATTTCCTGACAGGTATTCGTCTTCGGAAACATACTTTGGATTCTCTGTGCCACTTTCCGGTAAACGGAAGACAACACCAGACAACTCCCGTTCCAGTTCTTCTTCTGATTTCCCTGTCAGTTCCGACATGAAATCCATGTCTACCTTCGCTTTTTCTGCAAGAGAAATCGACAGTGCTTCACTGGCAGTATCCACACTGGTCACTGCCTCATGTGCTTTGATCGTCCGCTTAGAAAACATATCTGCTTTTCGTTCCAGGGTTCCGTCTTCTGCAAGAATCTCCAGCGAACTCAGCAACGGATAACTGTTATCGTCTGCAAATACACGCATATTGGCACGATCATTTAAGAGTCCGTATTTGCTGCGGAAGAGGTCATACAAACGGTTCAATTCCTTCTGTTGTCCTTCAATTATTTCATCGGAATATCCTTCTGTCTGATACCTGATCAGTTCTCTTGCACAATCCCGTATCGCAATCATGCCCTTCACACGATTTGTTCCCGTCATTGGCAGACTCACAGGCTTCATACGGCTATTTTCCCGATAATAAAGCTTTCCATCTACCAATGTGTAAGAATAATTATTTACCAATGGATCTGCAGGAATCGTATGATCTTCTTCCTCTATCAATTCCTCAAGTTCCACTTCTTCAATCGTACCCTTTAATGCTTCAACTGCAACTGATAGAAGTTCTGACAGTTCTCTTCCCTCATACGGTCTGCAAGTGCTTCTCATGCCATACGGACCGGATTCCATGACCATTTCTCCCAGTATCATTTCCGGGTGCCGCACATAATAGCGATTCTGCTCAATGCCGTTGTCATCATAATCCAGATATACCCAGTCCGGTTCCTCCAGTATCATATGGTCACGCTTCTGGAGGAATATAATATCTGATGTTACTTTCGTTCCTGCGTTTTTGATAAAGGTATCATTCGGCAGACGGATCGCACCGATCAATTCTGCTCTCTGTGCCAGGTATCTTCTGACATATGGATTTTTCTTATCCATGGTTCCCGATGATGTGATAAATGCAATCACACCGCCCGGTCTTACCTTGTCCAATGTCTTTGCAAAGAAATAATCGTGAATGAAAAAATTATATCTGTCATACCTGTTGTCAAATAATTTGAACTCTCCAAACGGTACATTTCCAACTGCAACGTCAAAAAAGCTGTCCGGGAGATTTGCTTTTTCATATCCCTCTACTGCTATTTTTGATTTCTGATAAAGCTGTGTAGCAATTCTTCCGGAAACAGAATCCAGTTCCACACCATATATCTTACAATCCGAAAGAGATTCCGGTTTCATGCCGATAAAGTTTCCCACACCGCAACTCGGTTCCAGAATATTTCCACTCTTTAGTCCCATATTTTCCAATGCCTGATACATACTCTTGATTACAATCGGCGGGGTATAGAACGCTGTCAGTGTTGATTCTCTTGCCGATTCGTATTCTTCTTCACTTAGTATGGTCTGCAATTCCAGATATTCGTCTGCCCATGCAGATTTCTTTGGATCAAATGCATCGGACAGACCACCCCAACCAACATATTTTGCCAGTATTTCCTGTTCTTCCGGTGTTGCATAACGATGTTCCATTTCACATTTCTTCAGAAGTTGAATGGCTGCGATATTCGCCCGGAATTTTTCTTTGGCTGAACCATACTCCGGTGTCTCCTCTGTAATCTGATACTGGTGTCTGTTTTGCCCGGAAACTTCCGGATACAGATCATATCTCTGCATTTTCTTCGCAGGTTTGCCTTGCTCCCATGAAGGTGCTAATTCCAGAGTATTTTCTTTTTCGGCTGGTAATACGACATCTTCAAGTTCGACTGCTTCCTGTACCGGAACATATCCCTGCTGCTCGATTGTCTGGAACCACTGGTGTGCAAACAGGTTTAATTCTTCTTCCAGTTGCTCATTATAGCCATCATTACCATAGACTTCATCGTATCTTTGTAATGCGTCCTGTTGATAAGTTCTTGCCTGAAGCGTTTTCCTGTTATTATCATAAGCAAATTCCATATCCGGATCTGCCATGGCATCTCCGTTTTGCTCATAGTAATGAGAAATTGCAATATAGTTATCACCAATCTGCTCAATCGTAAGGGGCATGAATCCTGCCCCTGCTTCAAAGGTTTTGGAATCTACTTCTCCCCGTAAAACCTCTCCTGCCAGCTTCATCACAAACTGATAATTCTGCTCTGGAATACTCAGCTCAGTCTCTATCTCTTCTGCCGGAACGTCTGTCGGCTGTGCCTCTTTTTCTTCTTCGGCTGGTAATTCCGGCAATGGCCGTTTGAGTTTCAAATGGTCATTTGCCGGATTCTCACGTATCTTACGGTCAAATTCTTCTCTGGATAGTTCTTCGGTAAAAATCGGATACTGTTGATCCCGAAGCACCACTCTTTCTTCTGACAGGAACTCAATCTCATAATCTTTCATTCCTATCGTAACAACAGAATCTACAGAAATATCGTAATCTTCCAGACCATTTCCCGATTCTGTCACCACTTCATTTGAACGTGTTGGATGTTCCACTTGGGTAACAAACGGATGGGATTCTGTTCCTATTATATTTTCGTCTATAATCGGTGTGGTAAGACTATATCTTCCATGCTGATAATCCAAAATATCTTGATACGCCTTTTGCATATCAGCATATCTTGTATCAAAATCAGCAGTATCCGCCAAAACCTCAGACATCTGTGAAACTAATTGTGTTACCCGTTCAGGTTCTGCCAACTGTGGAAGCAGTAATTTTACCGCTTCATAATAATCCGTTCCTGCCGGATACGGACGCATAACATTCTCTGGACAGTTATAATAGAAATGATAGATTTCCCCTGCAAGCACTCTTCTCTCATAGTCAGGGATTCCTTCCAGTTCACGCTTGGAAAGATACCTTCCTACGTCAATCAATTCTCCAATCCTTTTTGCAACCGCATTCCATTTCAGCAGTATTTTAGGAGAATCTTCCCCATATCCCCGGTGCAGTTTCAGTCCTTTTCCATCATGTTCTTCACCGATACCAGTTCCAGTCAAGATGGAAGACCTTCCCCCGACTCCATATTCATTTTTCAGGAACTTCACCGTATCTTCCATACTGTGTCCCTGTTTAAAATAACAGTAAATACGATACTTCCCTTGTGAAAAGCTTGAACCACTTTGAAGTGCCCGGTCAATAATTTCCTGCGTAAAAGAAAAAGTAGAAACATCTTCTACCGCTCTGTCATCAATTAACTGAAGCTGTCCATCAACACTCAAAAGTGTTTCTCTACTATCCTTCAATTCGCCCAGGACACGCATTCCGTCATAATACCCCGCAATTACATACCAGTCATAATATCCCTGCTCTATTCGATTCTCATATGTTCCTCGCCATATATGCAGCACATTTTCATACTTATCGAATCCTACTGCATCGCCATTTTCCAGTGTATACTCTGTCACGCCCGTTGGAAAAAGTGATTTCACATATTCCATCTGGGCTTTTCGTTCCTCATGGCTCTCATAAAAATCACTTATTTCCGCATTGGTTGCTTTTAAGTGTGGTGCAAAAAGGAGCAGTGATTTGATGATTTCGTCATTTGATAAAAATGCGATTTCATGATCTTCACTGCTCCTGTCATGCCATTTTAATTCTCCAGAATTTCGTTCCTCACGATTTCCTGTGCTCTCTGCCGGATATTGTTCATTCGCCCGATCCACTCCATCTGATCTCTGGCTTTCAATTCCTCCGTCACTCCCTCTTTCTCTGCCATCTGCTGGATAAGTGTTTCCATTCTGTTTCCATTCTCATCTGTGCTTCTTCCTCTGTCTGAAGCAGATGCTGATTCAAGGTTCCTGCTGTCAGAAGGTTCAGATACATTCCGTACCGATTCTTCATCAGATATTGATTTCGGAGATATGCGTACTTCCCAAGGTGAACTTCCTCTTCCTCTGGAATTGTAAGATTCGGCAGGAGATAATCTCCCTGTCTGCTGTATGTGATTGCTGCCATTGTCCTGTCTCCTTTCTGTTGTGGTTTCCTGTTTGTTATTCACATTATAATCTGCTGTTTTCCGTTCAACAAATGTGCGTTGCTTCCGCTCCTGTATCTGCAATTTTCGTATGGTGTCCGCAACTTCACCTAATGCCATTTCTGACATATCACTTGCTGCCACGCCAAAGAGATTGACCAGCTCTTTGGTATGAAACTCCCGGATATTCTGAAAATCCCTTGTCTCCAAATAGATTTCTGGTTTAATTCCACAACGCAAAAGAAGCATATAGGAAATACTGTTTGCAAGCAGTTGTTTCATTTTCAACCGGATATTGAACTCATCCATTTCTTCCAGCGGACTGTCCTTTGTCGCAAGCAGGATATCTGGAAGATAATCTCCAATGTTATCCTCCGCAATGTTCAGAGATGATTCCAGAATCACCATTGCAAACTCTTTTCTGTCTCCGTCTGTCACACCAAATGCATTTGACAAGGCTTCTTTTACAGGTTCCCGTTGTTCTTCTGACACACTCCACAAAGAAACTGGACGAACCAGACGCTTGTATTTTCCTTCTCTGGTATCAGATACATCAAAGTAATATTTCAGCTTTAAGTGATTGGAACTCTTATCAAATACAGCAATTCCTTTGGAATCCCGTTTTACCCACCGTCCAAACTTCTCATTCCATTTTTCCATTGGAAGCACTGCGGTTGCTTCCGGACGCTGCACATGGATCAAAAGCTGTTCATCAAACGGCAAGCGGTAATTTTTACTGGCTGACTGAAGAAAGGCTATCCACTTTTCCGGTGATTCTGTCACTTCCTGTGTTGCTTCTTCATACAGTTTTGTAATGACATCAAATTTCTTTACCACGTACCTTCCTCCTATCGTTCTCTTTCTTTTTGCTTGATCGGATATTTTTCTAAAAATTCCTGCACTGTCCGACACCCTCTATCGTTATATTTCCAATCTGTTTTCGCTTCCAGGTCAAGATAGCCATTCGGTGGAATTTTTAACCGTTCACGTGTTAGAACGAAACCCAAATGATTTGCTAAAATACCTTTCGCAATCTGGACTGGTTCCCATGTTTCATCATCATATCTGACTTCATATAAATATAATCCTTTCGGAACGGTATCCTGATCCAAACGCATATCGTTAAATAATGCAGGTTTTCCAAACAAACGGATTTCTGTATAATGTTCATTCATAACATCATATCTCATAACTCTCCACCTCCCAAAAAGGTAATCACTTTATTTGCTTTGATTGCTTTCTGTAAGTCATTGATCATTCCTATCTCTGCAACCGTAATCCCCTGAATCTCCAGAATCTCGTCCAAGGTCATTGCGGAAATCTCTTTTTCCTCTGTAATTCCTGCTTCAAATATCTTATTGATAACTTTTACTGCTTTCTGGTTCACGACCATTCTTTTGTCCTCCTTGCCTGTTTCGCTATGTAAGAGGGTGGCATTTCACCACCCTGTAATCCTTATTCGTCCTCGCTTTCTTCTTTCTTTTCTTCAATCGCTAGTGGTGTCTTCTTTCTCTTTCTTGCATGGATAGCCACACCACCAACTCCCATTGCAGACAATGCAGCAATGGCTAACCACAATCCTGCTTTTGCCGTATCTCCTGTTTTCGGAGGATTACTTGTCTTTGTAGTAGTACCCGGTGTCTCTGGGGTTGGTGTTTCCGGTACTTCTTTGATGGTTACAGTCTGACCTTCATCGTTGATGTCCTTATGCTCTGTTACCTTTTTCGGTTCTTCCGGATTTGTCATATCATACAGTTCTTCAAAGGTTACAAGCTGCTTTCCTCCAAGAGTGCTGCCATCGAAAGTAAACTCAATCTGCACTTCCATGTTTTCCTTGTCCGCTGTAAATTCATAATCATTGGTAACTTCTTTGCCATCAATAATCAGCTTTGCATTTTCTTCCTTAATCATCTGCCAACCAGACAATTTATACTTTGTACCGATTTCCAATCCATCTAAAGTAACCGTATCCACAATCGTCAGATCTTTTCCGGCTTCCATCTCTTTCTTGCCGTTCTTATCAGTTGCTGTGGTATGAATCGAAATCTTTCGCTCCGTAATCAGGACCGTCTGACCTTCATCATCAATGTCCTTATGCTCTGCAACTTTTACAGGTTCTTCCGGATTCTTCAGGTCGTATAATTCTTCAAATGTAACCAGATTCTGTCCGCCAAGTTCTGATGCATCAAACG
>OLGF01003178.1_pt1 | contig 13926 bp, 10 predicted proteins | sample 1604971 | NCBI WGS metagenome assembly OLGF01 (sample SAMEA3888902, study PRJEB22519) | human gut metagenome | biome: human gut; feature: human-associated habitat; material: faeces | place: Denmark | collected 2011 | reverse complement strand
CGCTTGCTGCCGTTGTCCAGATAGGTATCATTTGCAATGAACATATCGTTGTTGATCATCTTTTCAACAACCGGGTGGCGGCCATTTTTGATGTCGATCACACCTTTTGTATTGACCGTTGGGCGTACATAGTTATTGCGCTGGGCGACCACGGATAACGATGCATAGACATCCAGCTGCGCGATGGCTTTCGCTGTCTCCTGGATTCGCGGAATCTGTGCAGCCAGTTCTTCTCTCACCTGACAGAACAGATCGTATTCCAGGGCAAATAATTTATCTTCCGCGCCAAGGATCATATCTTCCAGTTCTTTTAGCTTCGGTGTGATATAGCGCTCGGCATTGGTCAACGTCTGTTTTCTTGTATAGTATTCCGGCACCAGATCTTTAAAACTGTTCGTCACTTCAAGATAATAGCCAAATACTTTATTATATTTGATCTTCAGATTCCGGATACCGGTTTTTTCTTTCTCTTCTGCTTCCAGCTGTGCCAGCCAGGATTTTCCCTGGGTTTTTGAATTCCGATAGGTATCTACCTGTTCATTATAGCCTTCCCGGATGATCCCGCCTTCTTTGACTGCCAGTGGTGGATCTTCCGTAATGGAGGCTTCTAACAGTGTATACAGATCTTCCAGGCCATCCATCTGTTCGTTAATGCGTACCAGCAGCGGACTGGTAAAGTTCGCCAGCAGATTCTTAATATGAGGAATCATTTCCAGAGACATTTTAAATGCCAGCAGATCTCTCGGGTTCGCAGAACGATAACTGATCCGACTGACCAGACGTTCCAGGTCATATACCGGATTCAGGTATTCCCGGATCTCCTCGCGAAGCATCGCCTGCATGTTCAGTTCCGTTACCGCATCCAGTCGTTCGTTGATCGCATCTGCATCGATCAATGGCTGTTCCACAAAGCTTCGCAGCATACGGGCTCCCATGGCAGTTTTCGTCTTATCCAACACCCACAAAAGAGAGCCGCGTTTCTGTTTTTCCCGCAGGGTCTCCACCAGTTCCAGATTTCTTCTCGAAGAACTGTCGATAACCATATAGCGGTCTGTAGTATACGGGATAATTTTATTCATATGCTCCATGGTATTTTTCTGGGTATCCAGAAGATACCGGAACAGGGAACCGGCTGCGATCACACCGCTGTCATAATCAGCCAGTCCCAGCCCCTCAAGAGAGGAAATCTTAAAATGCTCCAGTAATGTCTGCTTACACAGATCATCTCCAAAATACCAGGATTCCAGTGCAAACACAGAGATATGCAGACGGTTCCTCAGGTCGTCCACATCCACACCGGAGACCAGAAAAGCATCATTACAGATGATTTCTGCCGGAAGGAACTTATTGATCTCATCCCAGAGTTTCCGCTCCTCATCAATCTCTGTCACATAGCAATCACCGGTTGTGATATCTGCAGTGGATACCCCAAAATGATCTCCCACACATACGATGGCCATCAGATAATTATTCTTTCCTTCATCCAGTTCCTGCATATTAAGATTCGTTCCCGGTGTCACAACACGGGTCACTTCTCTTTTTACGATTCCCTTTGCCGTTTTCGGATCCTCTACCTGTTCGCAGATGGCTACTTTATACCCTTTATCGATCAGACGATTGATATATGTTTCTGCTGCGTGATACGGAATCCCGCACATCGGAGCCCGTTCAGAAAGACCACAGTCTTTGCCGGTAAGTGTAAGTTCCAGTTCACGGGAGACAGTTTTCGCATCCTCAAAAAACATTTCATAAAAGTCCCCAAGACGATAAAAAAGAATCGAATCTTTATACGCACATTTTGTCTGACAGTAATGGACCATCATCGGCGATAATGACCTGCTGTCTTGCGGAAGTCCCAGTTTTATAAGGGTTTCCGGTGTTATTCCAGCCTCTTCAAATACATTTGTTGATATTTTTGAGTTCAAATTATAAAATACCTCTTTCTAATCCATTGTATCATTCTCTTCCACGTTCATCTTCCTGTAAATCATTTTCCATGATTTTACTGTTATTTACAGGGATAATACATGACACTCCGTACTATATTAGCATTTTGATAATTAACTTTCAAGATTGCTTCACCGACCATTTTCGAAATTTTTACGATTTATCCCGGAAACAGGCATTTGAAAAGGGCCAGTCCATCACGACTGACCCTCTGTTTATTGAATATAGCTTCCAAAAAACTCTTTTAATCAAAATAAATTGTCTTACCGCTCTTTGCTGACTCATAGATTGCTTCCAGTACACGGGTAACCACTGCAGCCTGTGCAGGTTTTACTACCTGTTCAGCTCCGTCAGCAACGATGTGGTAGAACAGTTCCTGTTCATAATCCCCTGCCGGTTTTTCTTCTCCTGAGAAGAATGCTACTCCTTCGCCGGATAATGCCGGTTTCTCTACTACCTGTTTATTGTGGTGGATGTAGTTGATCCGCAGGCCGTCTTTCATATCTGCTCCGGCTTTTGTTCCGCACAGACTTGTCTTGGCCTCATCAACCTCCAGTGTGTTCAGTGCCCAGGCTGCTTCCAGCTCGATCACTGCACCGTTTTTCATACGGATGAATCCAAAAGCGGAATCTTCTACACAGAATTCCTTCGGATCCCAGTCTCCAAAGGCATTTCCCTGATTGGTCTGGTCAGCCAGTTTGTGGAAGGTCTGTCCTGTTACAGACTCTACTTCATAGTTATCCATCATCCATAAGGTCAGGTCCAGTGCATGGGTTCCGATATCGATCAGCGGACCGCCGCCCTGTTCTTCTTCATTTAAGAATACACCCCAGGTAGGAACTGCTCTTCTTCTAAGTGCATGGGCTTTTGCAAAGTAGATCTCTCCCAGTTCGTCAGCCTTGCACATTTCTTTCAGATACAGGGAATCTGGACGGTAACGGTTCTGGTATCCGATGTTCAGGATTCTGCCTGTTCTCTCTGAAGTCTCCACCATCTTCTGTGCTTCTGCATAATTCTTTGCCATCGGTTTCTCACACATAACATCTTTTCCTGCTTCCATGGCTGCGATAGAGATCTCTGCATGGGAGCGGTTCGGTGTGGTTACATATACAACATCCAGGTCCTCTTTGATAAGCTCCTGATAGTCTTCAAATACTTTTGCATCTTCTGTGCCATATTCTGCTTTTGCTTTCTCTGCACGCTCTCTGATGATGTCACAGAAAGCTACGATCTCATAGAGACCACTTTTCTTCATAGCCGGAAGGTGTTTTCCGTTGGCGATTCCTCCGCATCCTACGATTCCTGCTTTTAATTTTCTCATGATATTATCTCCTTTTTCTTTATTCTATATTAAATCACGAACTGTTCCAGATATCTCTTGCTGAGGATCAAAGAATTCTCAACCTTTTCCTTGGAATCTTCAAAGGCCTTGTCCTCGATCTCGATACAGGTATAACCGTCATATCCGATGTCTGTCAGTGCTGATACATATTTTCCCCAGTCCACATCTCCAAGTCCCGGGATCTTCGGTGACATGTATTCCAGCGGATATGCCATGATACCGCAGGATTCCAGCTTGTCTTTGTAGATCTTGATGTCCTTGTAGTGGACATGGAAGATCTTATCTTTGAACTCATAAAGCGGGCGGATATAGTCGATCATCTGCCAGATAAAGTGGGATGGATCGTAGTTGATGCCCAGATGGTCACTGTCCAGGATCCGGAATACTTCTCTCCAGATCGGCGGTGTTGTCATCAGGTTCTGTCCTCCCGGCCACTGGTCCTCGCCGAAAAGCATCGGGCAGTTTTCGATGGCAACCTTCACGTCACATTCCTCAGCCAGTTTTATGATCGGCGGCCAGATCTCTTTTACCAGTTCCAGGTTCTCCTGTACATTTTTGGTCTGGTCCCTTCCGATAAATGTGGTGACCATGCCCACACCTAATTTCTTACTTGCAAGGATCACCTGTTTCAGGTGTTCCACAGCGGCTGCGCTTTTCTCTTTATCTGCCGCCATCACATTTGGATAATAGGCCAGTGACGAGATCTCCACTCTTGATTTTTTTGCATATTCCACGATATGCTCTGCATATGCATCATCCTGGTTGACCCGTTCTGCATCGATATGGCTTACACCGGCATATCTTCTTTCTGCTTTTTCCTGTGGCCAGCATGCCACTTCCACACACTCAAATCCCTGCTCAGACGCAAAATCCATCATCTCTTCATAGTTCCAGCTGTCAAGGATCGCTGTAACAAACCCAAGTTTCATAGGAATGCCCTCCTGTTTCTTTCTGTCTCTGTATATCTGTATTATTTCTCCCATGGAGTTGGTGTAAACTCTCCGCCTCGGCACCATTTCAGATAGTTCAGTGCGTGGAGCTGTCCGGTCATCTCCAGTTCTCCCCGGTATACCGGATCGTGATATCCCTCGATACAGATATCGTCCTCATATCCGTTGCTTCTTAAGATAGAAATGATATCTCTCCAGTTTGTGTCACCAAATCCCGGCATACGGTGCCATACGAATGGAACTGCTCCGGAGATTCCGCCGTGTCTTACTGCATCCCAGTCGATGGTCGCATCTTTTCCATGTACATGGACGATCTTTTTGCACCATTTTCTCAGCTCTGCCACAGGGTCGATCAGCTGTACCATCTGGTGGGTCGGCTCCCATTCCAGACCGAAGTTGTCATTCTTTACTTCCTCAAACATCACTTCCCAGGCTTTCGGGTTGAAACCGATGTTGCAGGTAGCATGTTCCCAGGTTCCATCCATCAGGCAGTTTTCAATACCCAGTTTCACACCTTTTTCTTCTGCAAGGTCTGCCAGTTCACGGAACACTTTTCCGAACTCTTCGTATGCGGATTCTACCGGTTTTCCTTCCCAGGCTCCTGCAAAGGTGCTTACGTGGGTAGCTCCGAATTTTTCAGCAGTGCAGATCACCTTTTCCAGTGTCTTTCTGTGCTCTGCGTACTGGATCGGGTTACAGTAATATCCGAGTGTAGTAATCTTGGAATCTGTTCCTGCAAGGAGTTTGTCTGTGGTCAGTGCCAGTTTGTCAAGATCTGTTCCTTCCAGTGACATATGGAAATTAAGGGAAAATGTTTCGAATCCTTTTCCAACAAATCCTTTCAACCATTCTTCTGCCACGGGTCCCGGCACGCAGGTTCCGATTTTAATCTGTTTCATGCTTGTTTCCTCCTGTTCTGTTACATGCACTCTCAGAGAACATGTACAATTGGTCTCAATTTTTATGTTATAACTGTTTCTATCTATAGTTATTCAGTATCTTCTTAGTTACATCTAGAGCGTTTTCAAAATAACTGCACAATACACTTGTCTACAAATCCGATTGCACAGGTCTAAAAGCCTCAGCGTAGCCCGCTACGCCTGCGTTTTTAAACCTGCACACTCGAATCCGTATCCCGCGTGTATGGTATAGTTATTTATGAAACGCTGTACTAGTCCTGAAATTGGATCACCTGGTTTGTCTCCGCTGACCGGAAGATTGCTTCCATCAGTTTCATCACGCGCATCACCTGGAACAGTTTGATCTCAGGTTCTGCTCCGTCCCGGATCACTGCAACTACATTTCTGTGGAAGTCTGCAATATCTCCGGATACTTTTGGTAAATCTTCTTTCACAATGGTATCTTCCCGTCTCGGTGCCATGGTCTTTGTCAGACCGGCTGCTGTCTTAACCGGTACTACCGTCTCTTCCGTCATACCGGTCTTACGGATGATCTCACCGTTTAACTGCCAGTCCCGGATCACTGCGGTACCGTCTTCTCCCAGTACATACCATCTCGGCAGGGAAATATAATTGTTGGTACCGACTTCCACCAGGACTTCCGTTCCACCTTCAAATGTCAGGATAGCAGTGAAGCCATCGTCCACTTCCTGGTTGGTGACATTGGTAAGTGATGCGTATACGGTCTCGATCTTTCTGTCACCGTACATATATAAGATCTGATCCAGCAGATGTACGCCCCAGTCCAGGACCATTCCGCCACCATGGACCTTTTCTTTTCTCCAGTCGCCCGGGATACCTCTTGAACCATGGACACGGCTCTCGATTCGGAAGACATGTCCCAGTTTCTGCTCCTCTACTAGCTTTTTGATGATCAGGAAATCATCATCCCACCGTCTGTTCTGGTGTACAGTAAGTAATTTTCCTGTCTCTTTGGCTGCATTTTCCATCTCCAGCAGATCTGCGGAAGATAATGTCACCGGTTTTTCCGATATTACATTCTTCCCTGCATGCATGGCACGGATGGCGATAGGTTTGTGGCAGTCATTCGGAGTAGCGATCAGAACCACATCGATATCCGGATCTGCCAGCATGGCTTCTTCTGTTTCATATACAAAAAAGCCCTTCTCCTTCGCTTCTTCTCTCTTTTCTTCCTTGATGTCATAGATGCCACCGATTACAGCTTCCGAAACATTGGAAAGGATCTCCGTATGCCATCTGCCCATGCCGCCATATCCGATCAGTCCGTAAACTACTTTGTTTTCCCTCATTTTACACCTCCATATATAATTATCATAACGTTACTGTTCACTCTGTGCCCAGTAACACGCTTCGCGATGTACAGAATTTATACGAATCGCATAAATCTTTGCGAACAACTATCAACTATCTTATGTTTTCTCAGATCCGGTAAAATCCTGCTGACTGTGCCGGAACAGTTATTTTTCCATTTTTAGCCTCTGCGGCCGCGCCAAAGTTATAGATTGCTTCTTTTGGCTCTGCATCGCATGCAAATGTTTTTGCCCCTGCGGCTGCGTTGATGATCACGAGGATCTTCTCATCACCGGCTTCACGGATGTATGCCAGCGGATATGCATTCTTTTCTGCATAAACGAAAGTGATCTTTCCACGGCTCTGCAGAGCTTTGTGGCTCTGACGGATCCGGATCAGTTTTTTCACTTCATGATACAGAGAATCCGGAGCTGCCATCTCTTTTTTTGCTGTTGGCCGATCTTTACCCGGATCCATGGCAATATACAGATCACTTGCCGGTGCACTGGAGAAACCTGCGTTGGTGCTGTCATCCCACTGCATTGGAGAACGGGAACCGGTACGGTTGTAACCGCCTTCTACAGATTTCAGTCCTTCTACATAACGCATACCGATTTCATCGCCATAATAGATAAATGGCGCACCTGGCATAGACAGGATAAATGCAAAAGCCACTTTCAATTCATCACCGTGAAGATGGCGTGCCAGACGATCTACGTCATGGTTTCCTGAAAACATACACATCAGACCTTTGCCGGCTGTCTTTTCACAGTTTTCTTTATAGGATTCAACGAAATCATAGATATTTCCTTTTGCACGGGATGAAAAATACGGCTCTTTGCAACGGAACAGATCGTTGGAATGTGAAGTACCAAACTCCAGCAGAAAGTCCATGTGGAATCCTCCCTCCAGAGATCTCTGTGGATCACCCCATTCAGATACCATTGCTGCATCCGGAAATTCTTTATCAAGGAATTCTCTGATCTGTTTCCATACGCGGATGGTTCCTTTTTTCTCCGGATCATTTTTCACCAGAGACTCTGCCATATCTACCCGGAAGCCATCACAGCCCATCCCCAGCCAGAATCTCATTACATCTTCCATTGCTGCGATAGTTGCCTGTGGTCCTTCATCGTCGATTGACTGCTGCCACGGTTTCTCCAGATCCGGCTGATAGAAACCATAATTTAATGCCGGCTGATTGGAGAAGAAGTTGACAGCCACCGCACCGTCACGCTCAGAGATACCTCTCAGAGAGCCGCCGAAGCTGACCTCCGGTGATTCCCATACATTATCGGTCCAGATATAACGGTCGGTATATGGGTTCTTATCTGCTTTCATGGATTCGATGAACCATGGATGTTCTATAGAAGTATGTCCCGGCACCAGGTCCAGCAGTACATGAATTCCTTTTTTATGCGCTTCTTCAAATAACTGTTTCAGATCTTCGTTGGTTCCGTAACGTGGAGCTACACGACAGTAATCTGCAACATCGTATCCTGCATCTCCGAACGGAGAGAGAAAACAAGGATGGATCCATAAAGCGTTACATCCAAGTTCTCTGATATAATCTAATTTTTCGATAATACCCTGAAAATCTCCGATGCCGTCCCCGTTAGTATCTTTAAATGACTGCGGATAGATTTCATAAAAAATTGCATTATCTAACCATTTTGACATTTTGTAAAACCCTCTTTCTTTCTGATGTTGTCTCGTTTCTCTATAGCAACTACCTTCGCTTACCAGAATACTATTTGTTTTCTTAGATTTCAAACAGTATACTATTTATTTCTGATACTATTCTATTATTTTTGTATAATGTTCTTGTGTTTCTTCTTATCCATATATTTTTTTGGTTATTTTTATCCTGTATTTCATTCTCAAAAAATAATTTGTATTATTTTGCACAGCAAAAAGGGTTCCTGATGCCACAGTTTTTCATTCTGCAACATCGTACCCTTCTCTGTTTTCCGTTGCAACACGTGTCATTATATGATATATTACAACTGATTCTTTTATATTTCTCGGAAACAGTATTCTTGGCAATACTATTCTATGATTTTAATTATTCTGTCGAAGATATTTATTTTACGGAGGCGTATGTTATGAATCTTTATGCGATAAAAGAAAAGTGCCAGCACGGATCCATTCAGGTTCCATACAGTTACTATGACTGCGGTATACCGGATTATTTTACGAGTGTACCGCTGCACTGGCACAGTGAAATGGAATTAAATTACATAAAATCTGGAAATGGTTTTTTCAAATACGAGGATCAGACCATCTCTGCCAAACCGGGAGACATCTTTCTGATCCAGCCCAACGTCCTTCATGCTATCATGTCGGATGAGCACAGCTCTTTTTTTTATGATACCATTGTTTTTCATCAGAATATGCTGGTGGGAAGTTACGATGACCGTTGTTATACAGATATTCTGCTGCCGATCTTTTCTTCCAGACGAAGAGTTCTGGTCCCTGTATCTCAGGAAACCCCGGGGTATCATGAACTCCATGATTCGGTCCGGACTATTATGCAGTGTGCGCACAAAAATCTTGCAACGTCTGATCTGTTACTGAAAAGCGAACTGCTTCGCTTATTTTATCTGCTGGCATCGACACCGGGACTCTGCACCGAACACACGGTTTCGACAGAATCTCGGATGACCGAAACACTTCGGCCTGTTCTCACTTATATACAGAAACATCATTCTGAATCTGTCACCATAGAGCAGCTGGCAAAGATCGCTCATATGAGCAGCAGTTACTTTATGAGCTGTTTCAAACAGAATTTCGGTCTCGGAGCCATTGAATATCTGAATCAGGTACGTATCCGATCAGCATGCGACCTTCTGCGCAATACGGATCGCAGTATCTCCGACATTGCTTTCGATACCGGATTTCATAACCTTTCAAATTTCAATCGACAGTTTCGCACCAAGGTAGGATGTTCTCCTCAGACTTACCGAAAAGAATCCGTTCTTTCCTGATAGATCCAGTAAGTGATCATCAACATGATCCAGGCGCCGATCCAGGCAGATACTTCTGCCAGAGCAACACCACGAAAAGCCAGATATGGAGTCAGCAGCTTTACCATGACCACTCGAAGAGACACTTCCAGGACTCCTGAAAGCATCGGAACAAACGTATGTCCCATGCCCTGACACCCGTTGCGGAACACAAACAGCCATCCCAGAGGAAACAGACAGATGCCTGTAACCGCCAGAAAATCTCTTGTGTAAGAAATAATCGACGCATCATTCAACATGAAAGAAGTCAGAAACTCAGGAATACACAGCAACATCAAAGCCAGTGGAATATTTATCAGGATCGTCAGGATAACTCCTTCCCGGATACCGGTACGTATCCGCTCCTTTTTTCCGGCACCATAATTCTGTCCCACAAAAGTAAGAAGTGCCAGGCCCACTGTATTTGCCGGCTGTTCAAAAAGACTGAGGATCTTGGTGCATGCCGCATAGGCAGCCACATAGCTTGTTCCCATATTGTTGACAAATGTCTGCAACACCATTCCACCCACTGCAGTGACAGAATTCATAACGGCAACAGGCAGACCTTTCAATGTCAGTCTTTTGATGATCACACTCTGTGGTTTCCAGTCCGTTTTTTTCGGGATCAGATTTTTTTCCCTTCCTATGTAGTAACAGCAGTAAAGCGCAGACAGAACCTGTGCCAGAACAGTGGCTAACGCTGCGCCAAAAACACCCATATGCAGCGGAAAAACGAATAACAGATCCATCAGAACATTAGCAATGGCGGAAATTATCATTGCAACCAGAGGCACCCGGCTGTTTCCGACGGAACGCAGAAGTGTCATGGCAAAATTATTAAAAATTGTAATGGTGGTTCCCGCAAGAATTGTTCCGAAATATTGCAGTGTTTCCGTCATCAGATCTTCCGGTGTATGGAGAAATGTAAATAATTGCCGCATGAAGGCCAGACTTACCACTGTGATCACAATCCCAATAGCCAGACAGATCCAGACAGACATTGCCAGCTCCTTACGAAGTTTTTCATAATTGCCACTTCCAAAAGACTGAGAAATACAGATTCCCAATCCTCCTGTCAGCCCAATTGCGAAACCAATGATCAGAAAATGTACGGAACCGGTATTTCCGACTGCTGCAAGTGCCGTATCGCCAATTCCTTTTCCCACCACCATAGAGTCTGCAAAGCTGTATAACTGCTGAAACAGATTTCCTGCCAGGATCGGCAGAAAAAACTGTACCAGTAAACGCATGCAGTTTCCCTGCGTCATATCATTCGTCGTGTTCTTACCCATTATGTTACCTCCTGATGTCTAAACGGTACTCTCCAAATACTGTCTGCTTTTAGCCAGTATTTTACTACTGAAATGATACTTTTTCTATGACATTACTATTCTGTTTTGATACTATTCTATGATATTGAGGCAAAAGTCAGATTGAACAGTAACATTTTCTATTCTGCAGGTGTTCCCATATAGTAGAATCCCTTGCATACGTCCAGATGAATCTGTTTGAATGTGCCGATCATATAAGCATCCCCCGGGAAATGTACCAGAAGATTATTGCCCATTCGTCCGGTTACCAGAGATGCATCCTGATCGTTGACACTCTCTACCAGAACTTCCTGTACCGTTCCCTCAAAACGGGAAGAACGTTCTCGTGCAATTTCCTGCACCTGCGCTAAAAGACGGTCAAAACGATCTTTTACAACCTCTTCCGGCACCTGATCCTCTTTGGCCGCTGCAGGTGTTCCGCTTCTTTTGGAATAAATAAAGGTAAATGCGCTGTCATATCCCACTTTTCCGACTACATCCATGGTCTCCAGAAAGTCTTCTTCTGTCTCTCCCGGAAATCCCACAATAATATCCGTCGTCAGAGAAATATCCGGCAATTTCTCACGAATCCGGTCAACCAGTGCCAGATAGGACTCTTTTGTATACCGACGGTTCATCTCTTTTAACACCCGGCTGCTGCCTGACTGCAGAGGCAGATGCAGATGCGGACAGATCTTTTTACTCTCAGCCATCACCTCGATCAGTTCATCGGACAGATCCTTTGGATGAGAGGTCATGAACCGGATCCTCTTCAGTCCTTCAATCTTTTCAATCTCTTTTAACAACTGTGCAAATGTAATCGGATGCTCCAGATTCTTTCCATAGGAATTTACATTCTGACCAAGCAGCATGACTTCCACCACACCGTCCGCTACCAGATGTTCGATCTCTCTTACGATATCCTCCGGATTCCGGCTTCGCTCACGGCCACGGACATACGGTACGATACAGTAACTGCAGAAGTTGTTGCACCCAAACATAATGTTGACACCGGATTTGAATTTGTATTTTCGATCTACCGGCAGGTCTTCCACGATCTGATCGGTATCTTTCCAGACATCGATGATCATCCGGTCCGATTCCATAGCATAATCCGGTCTTCCAAAGGTGTAAATTTTTGATTAATTTCCAAGAAATCCAACAAAATCAAGGCTTTCACAGCCTGCATTAAACATTGCCGTGGCATAAAAATAAAATTTTTATCATATGATTTTCTCCTTGTGTTATTGAAAGATTGTGTAATTTGAACCCTCTATGTTCTCAATCACTTAATGATATATTTTGTTCCTCTGCCTTTTCCTTCAACTGCAATCACACCCTTTTTCTCCATAGCTTTCAGTAATTGTGTTGTTTTTGATTTGCCAAATGGGACATATGGTGCAATTTCACTTATTGGTTTCAGCATCGTCTTACTTAAAAATTTGTAAATCACTTTTTCGTCTTCGGTTAAATTGACATTCGTTTCAAATATCGGTAGTACAATTTTTATAGCATTTTCTGACACTTCAAATTCTGGTTTTATCAAACTCTCTGCATATAGTTGTTTGATTCGTGTAATTCCTGTTCCAAATATCTCTACTAATCCCAGTCTGTAAAATACATTTGCAAGATTTCTATTTCTTAAAATAGATAGTTTACCTGATAAATATTCTTCTGCCGTTATTCCAGCCGGCAATCCACCAGGAGACACTACTTCTATTCTATCATCAAACATAGAAACTCTGATGTGTGAATTAATATCCCATACCCTATGAATCAAAGCATTTGCAATTGCTTCTCTGAAAGCTGCTTCCGGTATTTTCTCTACCATCTTTCTGTCAGCCCCCTGTATTACTTCATATTGGTAATAATCTCTAAATACAGCAAGTGCTTTTTCATATATTTCTAAAACCGATATATGTTCAAACGTTACTCTTTTTTGAATAATACTGATATTCTCACCGAACTTAACAATATCAATTCCTGAAAAATGATTTTTATCTGCCAAAAGTCCCGCTGCATTATTATAACCATTTATATTGTCATACAGGTTCAATGTCTTTAAAGTATCTTGATTGAAAGTTTCAATGTAAATATTTTCTTTCAGTTTACACTGTAAAATTTTAAAAGATAGCTCCTGATCTTTACAAGGTAATTCTTCGAAGCTAATATTTTTTCCATCTAATACAAGCCTTGAAAATTCCAATGTATCTACCTCTATCGTTGCTGTATCATTTCGTTTGTATGCTTTTGATTTATATAAATACGGTTTTTGAAGACCACTTTTTACAGTAAGTTTTATCGTCTGGTCATTGTTCTGTATTTCAAGTGTATAGTTTGGTTGAGGTGATATACTGTCATTGATTTTATTTTCGATATCCAGACAGGCCTGTTTTACATCTGGCAATCCTTTCACATTTCCATTATCATCAACCCCAAAAAGAATTGTTCCACCATTGTAATTCGAAAAGGCACTAACTGTTTTCAAAAAAGTATTCGTAATCGTTTCCTTGAATTCTAATATTCTTGTTTCACGCATAGTAATCGTTCCCTTTCCAACCATAATGATTATATTATATGCAAAAATGCGCAAAAAATCAATCGTATTTTTTTACGATTGATTTTTTAATTGATTTTGAGTGTAGTATTATTTTTTGACCAACTGAATTATGACAACTTTTTTAATTATTCCGATTCGGTCTTCCAAAGGTATAAATAAGGTGTAAATTATTTGTTTCTATCTAGAAAATCCTACAAAATCAAGTCTTTCTCGCCATACTTTAAATGTTGCCGTGGCAGATGAATAGTATTTTTATCATTATTTGTTTCTCCTTGTTTTGCCCCGAAATGCCCTGTTTTGCAAGGGTTTCTGGGGTTATAGTAAAATGCTCTGAAATTACAGATTGTGGCAAATCAGAGCAGAATTAAGCAAGTTGTTACTACCTGTTAGTAGTAAAATTGGTAGTAAAAGGGGAAAGGGTACTACTAATTTTTTTATCATCAATGTATTACTTTAAGTGCATCCTTTTTTGGCACCTCAAAATGTTTTAGTTTTTTACTATTCTTTAATATCTGATAGCATGAAACAGATGTAAGCGAAAGTAATTTTATAACCGCCACTCCAAAATATAAGCAAACACC
>OLGF01003153.1_pt1 | contig 14035 bp, 10 predicted proteins | sample 1604971 | NCBI WGS metagenome assembly OLGF01 (sample SAMEA3888902, study PRJEB22519) | human gut metagenome | biome: human gut; feature: human-associated habitat; material: faeces | place: Denmark | collected 2011 | reverse complement strand
TACGTTGGTGTTGAAGAAAACTGTAATAAAAATAAGCAATAACATTTACGATATATTGCGTAAAAAATATATTAAATTAGAAAATAGATTGCTAAATTACGAATAGAAAGTAAGTAAATCGTAGTCAAGTCTTATTTGTGTGTAAATTATTTTTTCTCCCAGGCACTAGTTGTGCGTAAGCGGTCGTTAAAATAGCGGTGTATACACGAATAGCCCGAGATAGTATGATTATCTCGGGTTATCATGTATGCATCGCTTTATTTTTGGATTTTATTAAGTTAGATCAATGTTCCACGGAAGGAACTTTCGGAACATTTCAGGATCAAATATTTCAATACTGGTAATCTCAGTCAGTACTTTTCTCAAGTACTCTTCGAGATCCAGATGATTGAGCTTGGCTGTATATATCAGTGATGATGCGACAGCGTTAGCCTGCGCTCCATCGAATGTTGATGAAGACAACCAGTTTTTCCTTCTCATTATTCTCTCTTTAACAGAACGTTCTGCACTGTTATTGGATAACTCCAAATGCCCTTTCTCAAAAAGGATATTCCTTTCTTGGCTAAGAATATTATACATAGCCTATCTCAGAAACGCCTATCACGCCTCTGCGTAAAATGTGTATTCCTAACGTATCCGCTTCAAACTTTCTTTGATTGAAATTAAGTGGCTCGAAGGTTTCTTTTTGAAATTGCTTTGGAAGGAACTTCTCATACTGAAAAACATCAATGCCTATGTATTCAAGCACGTCTTCGGGCAGCGTATAATCCTGCTTCACAAGTCCAAACATCGTAAATCCTGTATCAATGCAGAAACTCATAACTGCGCTATAACCACAATTATAGGCGAATGATCCAATAGCAGAGCCGATAAAGCTGCCAATCATGAACCCCACGACTGGGATTCCAATGAAAGATTGAACAACTGTTCCTCCTGCAAGTGCAGCAGAAGAAATCATAAGTTCTTTGACCATCTCTTGTGCCAGATCGGATCGTGTCATCTTGCCCGCAGCAACTTTGAAGGCATTCTTCATGGTGTCCATAGCAAGGACTGTTGCCATACCAACAATAGAGGGTGAAATACCTTTCAATGCTTCTCCAAGCATACCGGATTTGCAAGCAATAGTAATTGCAGCGGACACGTTGCCTCGGACAAAACCTTCACTACCACCTTGGAGAGCGGCAAAGCCTATACGTTGAAACTGTTTCTCGTCCAATTCTCCGCTCTTGATCAGATGGTCGATTGCCTTATAAATCTCCGGCGCAACATTCAGAACAACAGAAATTGTTGCAGCGGTAAGTCCTGACTTGAATGCTTGCTTGGCAAGGTACTCGAAGTGAATCACTTCATCAGCAGAGACACCGAGAAGTTTCAATTTTTCGGCGGATATATCGCCTTCTTTAGCCAGTACAGCCAAAGCCTTTGCATCCGCCTCGGTCAGAGGAATGGACTCTGTGCCTTGACCATCCCTCAGTCGGTCTGACAGCATTCTGAGCGTGTCTTGATACCGCTCCATTTGCTCAGGTCGAATTGTCGATTCGGTTGCAATCTTTTGTCTCAGCCAAGCACAAGCCTCTTTTAGCTGATCCGCTGGGATTACACGCACCTGACCGCAGTAAATTGGGTCATGGAGAACGGAATCATCGGTAAAGCCCCGCTTTTCAAGAAACACATTCAATGGGTCTTTGCCTCCGGCTGATTTGTACTCGTTGAAACGCTCGAAAACGCTTTTGGCTTGCTGCTTTGCGCTGTCAGCCCCGGTTTTATAGTATTTCAAGCCGAAGAGTTTTTCAAAGCTGCTGCTTATGTCAGCAGAGGCAAAGTCATGGCTTCTATCTACAAAAGCTCTGTTCGCAGTATCACGGGCGGTTGCATTGATGTTAAAGGTGTTTGCGTGCCAGAACTCAGCAATATCTCCCTTGAGGGCATCCGGCTTTGTCTTGAAGCCTTCAAATGCGTTCAGATCGTGGATGAGTTTGGCAATTTCTGCGTCAACCTGATCGACATAGACGCCGCCCTCATATCCGGCATACTGAACACCAGCTTGTTTTTCAAAAAAGGCATAGCCTTCCTCAAAGGCACCCATAAATTATCCCTCCACAAAGGATCTCAAGCCATCCTCATAAAAAACCTTGATGAGCGTTTTATACTGCTGCGCTTTGACTGCATTTACCGTCTTATTATAGTCAATCAGCATCTTAGGCGCACCCACAACGACAGGCATGATCTTGTCTACGAAACCGCCGCTGAGCTTCTTTGCATATTCAGCCAGTGCATCAGGATGTGTCATGCCGCGATCCTTGCTGAACTGCCAGAACTCGGTGTAGTGCTTTTTGCTATCCTTGAGCTTCATCCAATCGCTCGTAGTATCATCTACATACAGTACAGCCCGCTTACCAAGCCAGCCATAGTGCATTCCCAGCTTATTGAACGCATCTGGAATTGTTTTGCTCTGTTCCTTGGCAACGCTTGTCTGCCCAATAAAAAGGATGTGTTGCGTGGATGGAATCTGCGGCAGATTGTCCTTGTAGTTTTTTACCGTGTAAATCGCAGCAGAAACACTGTCATCCTCAACGCCGACAATGCTGTCTCCGGCATCATCCTTCTGACCGATAAGTTGAATTAGATAGTTGGCATAGACCATATCCTTATCGTCGCAGACAATAATCAAAGGGAGTTCGTTCTTCTGCATTCCGTCCCCAAACATTTTCCCACTACTCCTTTACTTGACTTTGATAAGGAAATTGATCGTTGCGCTTGTTTGCTCAATTATGTAGTCAATTTCCTCTGGATTCACCGCGTCGTTATGCTTTACATAGTGATTTTGATACTTGCAAAGATAATCGACGGTTTTTTTCACGAGGTTTCTAATCTCCGTGTGATAGCCGCTGAGTTTCGACCCTAATTCTGATGTCTGGTTTTCAAGACTTTTCCCATTGCCGAGAATCTGTTTCACCAGAAGCTCTAACGAAAGCCTCATGTCATCCAGCACATTTCTGTCAAACTTCTTTTCAGCATATTTTGTGATGCCGCTTTTATACACCGTCTGTGCTGCTGGACAGACAGAGAGCTGGGAATAGGTCAGCGGCATAATGCCAGCTTCAAAGTTATCTGTCTGTTTTATGAGTTCTCGTTTGAGCAGTGCGAGAATTGCGTTGCAGTTTCGAGACAGCAGCCCATGAAACTGCATGATTTCTTCCCGCTGCTCTGCGATTTCTGGCACATAATCGCCATACAATGCGTTTGCTCGATTGAGTAAATCATACAAGCATTCCTCGTCCTGTGGAGACGCGGAAAGTGCGCTGGAAAGTTCATCAATGAAGGATTGCAGCATATCTAATTCGCTCTTGACCATGCTGTGACCGCCTCACTTTATCTTCGCCAGCACATCGGCAAACAGCTCGTAGTTGTGCTTCACGCCATCATCAAGGTCAATCTGAATGTTCTGATCGGCAAGATGATGGATCTTCTCTTCGTACTTCTGAATCTCAAGAGCCTGTTCTTGGAGCTTCTTCTGCTGCTTGGTCAGCTTCACGCGCTCCGCAGCTCCGGCGTGTTCGATGGCGTCCGCGAGGTGAGTGAGCTGGGTGCGGTAGCGCTCCTGCTGCTCGTGAACATAGTCGGTACGCATCCGGGCAAGAAGGTCACTCTGGTAGCGGTGCATATAGATCAGCGCCTTGAAGCCGTTCTTCTTGCCGCTGTCGAAGAGCCAGTAGATCGGACGCTTCTGATAGGTTTTCAGATGGTCGGCATAGAAGTCATTCAGGAAGTAGCTGCGGATAACTTCGCGGGGCATACCCTTGCCGCCGAGCGCATCTGCGATGAACTTGAGGTTTTCTTCCAGCGTTTCCTTGCCGTAGACAGTTTCCACCCACTTCACAAACCGTCCGGTGATGTCATCGTCGAAGTAGTCATCATCGCAGATGGGGATGATATTGTCCGTGTCAATCGGGAAAGACTTGTAGTTAGCCTGATTGACCTCGTGATAATAGGAGCCATAGGAGACAGAACCGTCCGCGTTCTGCTTTGCGAACTTCTCAAGCTCAGGATCATCGCCGTCAAGCGTCTTGGTAGTCTGCTCGATTTTGCTGTACCCAGCAAAAACCAGACCGGGCTTGTCCAGCGAATACCGCCCGAACATACAGCCCACGGCATAAGAGATGAGGGAGACGATCTCGTCTCGCATGGTACGGACGTAGTTGCTGCCCTTCATGGACTCCGGCACATCATCTTTACGGTCAAACACGCGATGCACGGTCACATCCTTGTCCGCCACATCCGGCGTCAATTCGTCCTGCAAGCCGTAAATGTCAATGAAAATGCGGTTAAGTTCTTCTTCGTTCTTTTTGAGCTGCTGGAAACGGTCTTCACATTCCTGTTTCCATGCGGTGTAGGCAGCGGTCAGGTTCTTACCGTTCACAAGAAGACTCTGTTTGAAATCCCATGAAGTTTCATAAGAATCCCAATCCTGTTTGGATGCCTCTATATTCTGATGAACCACTCGAATAACCAAGTCCATATCGTCATGAGAAATCAGAACAGGTATCTTTCCAATCGGACCTTCATGGAAGTCAACAGTTGGGCATAGGACTTGCAATAGTTCATAAATCACGACGCTATTAACTAGCCCAAGGACATAAATTAGCATTTCCTCAGAGTTGAAAAACAGTACAGACCCCTTCGTTTCAAATAAGTGTCCCTTGGGGCTGAATCTCATTGATAACTGTCCGATGCTCAGGGTTGACCAAGTTATTCCCTCCCTAAAATAAAAGTCCATATTTTGAGGGCGGGAACGCAGTTTTCCGTTCTCATCCTTAAACGCTCTAATTTCTTCACCGTCGTTTTTCCAATTTACAAGGAAATCATTGTTGCCGTACCATTTTCTGAATGAACCACCTTTATTGCATGGGAACCATTTTTTGCCGGACTCTTGTGCCTCCTGACGAGATTGTGCAGTATAGCTTACATTGAAAGTATTTACTTCATGCCATAGCCTTAAAAACCGTCCATTATCTCCGGTGGCAAGTCCTTGTTTTGCAGCGCCGATACCATTTATAGGTTCGTGAGAGAAGGCGTTTAGCAGATTGTCAGGAAGCCAATATGCAAAGGGCGCACCGGGAATCTTCCAAAATTCGTCCTGAACTGAAACAAAACTACCTTTCTGTTCAAAGAACCAAGTTTCTTTTGTGGAGAGGCTGTCAACAGCCCCCTGTTTCTCAAACAATCTTCTGTAATTCGCACGGTGATTGGGTGTGAAAGAGCGCGAGAACACAAATGCAGTCGTACCAAAGTCGGAACCAAAAACACCTCGACCTAAATGCAACATATTTCGCAACGTTGTGTTTCGTAGCAAGTCTTCACGCAATTTCTCATAGCTTGAGAGGAACATCCAAACGGGAATGTTGATCATTGACATATAGCCATTCCGTTTGCACATTTTTAGGGTATGCTCCATAAATACAGTGCTGAGGTCAGATTTGCTGTTTGGATAGGCTACCTTCACATAGTTAGACAGTTTTTGCCCCATGCCGCCATTGCCCATGTAGGGCGGATTCGTAACTACAACATCATACTTCTGTGCCATAACCTCTGCCACCTGAATCAGTGGCAGGATGCTGTTCAGCACGATCTCGCGGAACATACTGATGTCCGCCCGCACTTCCTCGACTCTGGCATAGAGGGAAGCAAAGTCCACCTGAGAGACATTCAGGATAGAACCATATTCCTTCGCGTCACGCAGTTCGTCTACCAGAGTTCCAAAGTCCTTTTCGAGCGTTGGATCATTGTTGGTGAAGTAGTCAACGGAGCTGCTGTCCAGTCCGTTGCTTTCTACGATGGCGTAAACGTGAGGCTGAATGCCGCGAGAGAAGATACGGCGGTCATACTGCCGCGCCTTCATCATGACGGCGAAATAGGCAAGCTGCGCCGCACGGTCATCAATATCGAGACCGTAAAGATTGTTTTCAAGAATGCTCTGTGCCGCGTCGCGCTGGCTATACCCGCTTGCCTCATAAATCTGCATCAGCACATCAAAGGCATAGACGAGGATATGACCGCTGCCCATGCAGGGGTCGATGACCTTGATGTCTTTGACATCCAGCGTGGCGTACTCGTTCTGAATCTCGTCAAGCTGCTTGCGCACGTCCTGCGTCTGTTCCGCTTCGGGCAGATAATACTTCCAGCCCATTTTGTCGGCAATCAGCTTTTCCGTTGCAATGCGCTCGGACTCTGCTTCATCCCAAGTCATTTCATCCAAGCCGCGACCGTCCGCATAGATGCCCTCGTTCTTGCGCTTGTCCACATAGATTCTGCCAAGGCTGTTTTCAACCATATAGCGGACAATCCAGTCCGGAGTGAAGAGCTGCGTTGCGGAAGGAATGCGCTCCTTACTGATCTTCACATTCTTCTTGAGCAGCGCAAAGGTATCATCCTTGAGTTCGGAGTTGTAATACTGATACAGCCAGCCGATGATCTGCACCTGGTCTGTCCAGTCCGCTTCGGGAATATCCGCGACCATGTGGCCGAGAACGCTGTCCTGTTTCAGAATGTTGTTCGGCAGCAGAAGCTCGGTATAGCCGCCCATTTTCTCAAACATACGGGGAAGAGGGTCGTTTAGGGCGTTGCACTGCGTCAGCAGCAGATAGCGATAGAGACCTTCGGTGTCGTTGCTCTCGATATACTCCGCAACTTTCTCCCGGTTCAGTCCCGGAAGATCAAGGTGCAGGACATCACTTAAAATTTCCGGCTTGAACGCACCGGTACTGTCGGAAAAGACTCGAATGTGGGAAGGCAGATAGTTGTTGACCTCCATAAAGCGCAACGCAATAAAGCGGTTGAACCAAGTGTAAGCAACCTCTTCCATGACCTGTGTATAGCCTTTTGAGCGGATCTGATCGACAAGCTCCTTGCGCTGCTTCTGCTCATCGCCAGTCAGTGCGCGTCCGCCCACCGTTACGGCGTTTGCCTCGCCGCAGCCTTCCTTCGTGATTCCATACTGATAAGCTCTCTGCGACACCTGAGCGATCAGCTCATTACGCGCCCAGATTGCAAATCTTTGTATCGCACCTTTATTCATGCTCGTTATCTCCTAACTATGCGTGTATTACGCTTTCTCTTGCCCCAGTTCATCAAACATTGCCTTAACAGACGGAGCGTTCTTTGTCAGCTTCTTGATGCTAAGGTCCTCCGCTTTATTGTTCGCAAGGCGAAGATTGTTTTCAGAAGAAAGAAGTGCTGCCTTTGTCTTCTGTAAGTGGTCAATTGTTTTGTCAATCTCATCAATCGCCGTTGAAAACTTCTCGCTTGCCAGCCGATAGTTTCGGGCAAAGCCTTCCTTGAAGGCGTTCATGTTTTCCTCGAAGTTGCGGATGTCAACCTGCTGGTTGCGAACAATTTGAAGCTCCTGCCTGTATTGCAAGGAGTTTTTTGCCGCATTCCGCAGCAGCGTAATCATCGGAATGAAAAACTGCGGGCGGATGACATACATCTTCGGGTACTTATAGGACACATCCACAATGCCATTGTTATATAGCTCATTGTCGATCTCAAGAAGAGAGACAAGAATTGCATACTCGCAGCCCTTTTCGTTTCGATCCTTATCCAACTCTTTGAAAAAGTCCTCATTCTTGTGCTTGGTGGCGGTTTCATCAGCCTCGTTCTTCATTTCAAACATAATGGAGATGAACTCCGTACCATCTTCACCGCACTCACGGTAAATGAAGTCACCTTTGCTGCCGGTTTTTGCATCGTTGTCTTTCTCAAAATAGGCGTTTGGAAAAGCCGTCATTCGGATCGCATTGAATTGTGTCAGGCAGTGCTGCTCCAAACTCTCACCGATCATCTTTGTTGATTGCCGTGCTTTGAAGTCTTTGTAATACTCAATCTGTTCGTCTTTCAGCTTGAGCTTTTCTTCATACTGCTCTTGAAGGGACTTCTCGCTCAGGCGGCTCTCAGTTTCCTTGTTCTTTAGTTCGCCCTTGAGGTCGGCAATCTCAGTCGCTTTTTGAGATAATTCCGCGTTCTTCTGTTCAACCGCCTCTGCAACAGCAAGTTTCTTTACCGTTTCACTGGCGTCAAGTTTGGCTTGCAGCTCTGCTATTTTTTGATCCTTCTCAGAAATCTCAGCATCTTTCTGGGTGATATTCGCAGTATGCTCTTTTTCCTCCTGCAAGCGAATTATCTCAAGCTCCTGTTCGCGTTGAGCATCCAACTCTTTTTTGCGACGATCAAGCTCTTTCTCGAACTCTCTATCACGCACCTGCTGTGCAATCTGGTCGTAGCCGCTTTCATCGACTTGAAATACTTCACCGCATTTGGGGCATCTAATTTCCTGCATACCATTCTGTCCCTTCTATAATGTTATCAGTTAATCTGCACACCGTCGCAGCCATCCAATGTTTTCATCAGCTTCTCGCGGATTCCATCGACGTACCGGTCAATATCCTCCTTGGATTGCAGACGCTTGACAGAGCAGAGGTCATACCGGCGAAGTGTCGTAATCTTCGGCATCTTCGGAGCGGGCTGTGCCGTACCTGTACCGACCGGGGTAATGCGTTCCTGATGAGATGCAGACATAACCTCCATGCGACGGCAGATATTGTCCTTGTAGGTGAGAAGCTGGGTGATCATAGCGTCCAACTCGGTGAGAGAAGATGCGTTCTTCGCCGCCTCACGCTTGCCGACAAAGTAATCATCTGCCTGACGTAGCAGAACTCCAGCATCCCGTGCCTCGGTTGCAAGCTGATGAACGTCCTGCATACACTGACGGATATTCTCGGCAACCTCATCCTTCTTCAAATCCAGCAGACCGGAGTATGCCGTTTTGACCTTTTGAATCAGCTCCGGCAGCTCACCAATGCGGTCATAGGGCTTAGGCTGTGCAAGGATGGTCGCAATAGTATGGAAGACCTCCAATGTATCCGCATCAGAAGCAAAGTAGTCACGTTCCTTGTTCACGCGCTCCATCTGACGCCGTGCCTCATCATACACACTCCGCTGCGACTTGAAGAAGAACTCCACACCCTCCATGTCCTCAGAGCAATCCAGAAGGTCTTCCTGACGCTGCACCATGCGTGTGAGAAGCGCAACATTGTCCCTACGCTGACTCAGAACATCATTCATAAGGTCGCGGGCTTTTGTGACAACTTCCTTTTCCGGGTAACGGAACTCAGAATAGGCTTTATCAAGAAGCTCCTGATAATGCTCCTGCTTTTGGGTAAAGGTGTCCAGCACGAAGCGGATCAGCCCATCCTCATCAGAAGGAATATCCATCGCACCAAGATAGTCCCGGAGGAAGGCAATGCTCTTGCGCATAAGGTCCTCGGACGGGGCAATTCTGCGGGTAACGACTGCCTTGTCGATCTCGGATTTTTTGCGCAGATAATCAACCAGTCTGCGCTCGTCCTTGCCAACCAAAGCGCCGCCGTATTTGATGGAGATTTTCTGCTGAGAGATTAAACGAGCAATCAGCGCAGCAATATCAATTTCACGCCAGCCGTAGGGAATCGCCTGATACCGGCGCTGCACATCGCCCATTGATGTGCTGAGCATCTTCTGATTTTGAAGCTCAAGCCACTGGCTGATCTCGTTCAGCGCATCCTCGTTGTTTGCACCCTGACCGTTGAAGGCAATCTGCCCGTCATCCGCTCCATTCAGGATGGAAAGAATGTCTGCGTCGCTCTCTACGAAACGGTTGACCATGTTGAGCTTGGAATAGACGCTCTCAACCAGACCGTTCATCGCGGCGTCCAGCTTGTCTTTCGCGTTGCCAGTCTTGATGTCCATGACTTCGCCGTGGACAATGACCTTTGCACCGACGATAGCTTTTTCAATATAGCTACGCGCTCTTTCTTCCAGAATACGTGCCTGTTGCTGCCGCTTGCGGATGATGTCCTGAATGCTTTCAGGAAGCTGAGATACATTCCGCTGCTTAACATACTTGCGGATCTTCATTGCCTGTTCCAGCTCATCAAAATACGGCGTCTCATTGGACAGTACAACGATTGCTTCATTGTTGACCTGAGAATCCATAATGAGCCGTTCGTTCGGCGCACCGTAGTAGTCGCTTGCAACGGTCACAATGCGAAGCCGCATTCCTCCGCAAGCAGAGCCGTTCAGGGTCTCGTCAATGTATTGGTCATAGGCGAAGTCGTACTTATCGTGCTTGAATTTTTTTGAGGGATAGATTTCTCCGTAAACGGTCTGTGCAATGCTGGTGATGACCTGTGCGCTGTCAACCGGTGTGTTCTTGATGTCGATGGCAATGTCCTGTTCCTCGTCCGTCAGGAAGGCATAGGTATCGCCATTGCGAGAAATGTAGTTCTGCGAGAGAAGCCTTTCCAGCGAGGCGGAAACCGACGCCCGCAGCGCAATCTTATCTGTGCGGATGTCATCGATCATGAGGATGGAGATATTGTCGATATTCGCCTTGATGTCCTCAATATAACGTACAAGGTAAAGGAGCTTCAGGACGCTGACATCCTGCTGCTCAAGCCCATCGTGATTGTCTGCCGCAGTCTGGCAGCGGTCGATAACCCGTCGGATGGGGCTTTCGAGGAATGTGTGAACTGTATTGTAAAAAAGATGGAATGGAACCAGAGCATTTTCATCCTTATCCTTCACATCCTGTGCTGCTTCTTGGAACCCGGAGAGCATGGAACGCTCACCGCCGGACAGATGCTTACCGGAATTGCCGTGCTTGCGAATCTCGGCAAGCACCTTCTGGATCACGATGAACTGATACGGCACAAAGGGGAAAGTTGCAGAAAACTCCGCACCATCCGTAAAGCCCTTGATGTCAAGAACGGGATTGTTGAAAGTATAGAGGTTTTTGAGTACGGCGTGTTCCTTGTCATAGACCATGCGAAGAAGCTGATCTGCCGCATCTGTTTTCGCCAGAACACGCTTTTTGATAACTTCATCAACGGAGGACGAGGAAAGGCTGAGGCGCGTATTGAAGCGTCCCTGAATTTTGGAAAAGTCATTGCCGGTGATATGGACAACGGAGTCAATCGCCTCCTGACTTGTCACCATGACCCAAACCTTGCCGTGGCAGCGAATGCCAATCTCTTCTACAAGAGATTGCAGATTGATCATCAAGTCACCATCGTCACCAATGTACTGACCGACTTCATCCACCATAAACAGCAGTCGGAAATCCTTGCCCTTGCCGTCTACATATTCCTGAATGTCAGCTACGAGCTGGGCGATGCTCAGTTCATTCGTTTCCTCACCATTGAACCAGTTCCGCGCCGCCTGTTCGCTCATGCCGAGCGTAGATTGCAGAACCGAAACAATGTCATCCTCAAAGAACGCAAAGGAATCGCGGGTCTCCGTCCAAGGCGCACCATTGACCTTCTCAAAGGCTTCGCGGAACTGCTGCGTCTTGCCTTGCTTTTCAATGAAGCGTTCCAGCTTGGCAATTTTCAGATCATCGCCGTAAAACCCGCAGTGATTGTAGAACATCTTTGCAAAGACGCGCAGCACTGCGGTCTTATCCTTCGTGAGAGGACCTTCGATGTCAATGTTGAAAAGGATAGACTGCGTAGGCACGGACACACTTTTAACCGCCTGAGCATACATCATCGGGTCATCGAATTTGTCTGCAAAGTAGTCAATCGCTCTTTTACCGCAGACTTCCTGATTGGAAAGCAGGTAAGAGAGGATTTTCAGGAAATGAGATTTACCACTTCCAAAGAAGCCGGAAATCCACACGCCGATTTTATCAGTCGGCTGGTCGATAGCCTTTGTGTAGTTGTCAAAGAATGTGCGGAAGTGACGGCGAAGCTCCTTGGTAATTATGTATTCGCTGAGTTCCTGTTCCAAACTCCGGTCATCATCCTGCATAACCTTGATAACGCCGTTGATGTCTCTTTCAATGTCCTTCTGGAACATATTCTGTATTTTCACGTTGCTACCTCCATTATAGCAGATTGAATGCCCGATAATAATTGCCTTCTTTGAACTCGTCGAATAGATTGAGCGTCTGTCCATTGAAGGTTCCGGGATAGAACATCACAATAGGGATGTCTTCAAAGAGATGCTGCATACTATCAAGCATCTTATGGGAACGCATAAACGGATGAATTTTTCCAATTCCTGTCATGAAGAGAACATCCTGACCTTTGATATGGGGTGAATAGTCCATCTTGGCAAGGAGAGCTTCCGGTGTGGCGATCTTCTGCAACTGATCCAGAAGATACTTTTTGCCTCGTTTTTCTTCTAACCCTGCAACTGATTTCAGAATGCGCTTGTCCTCCAAAAGGGAGAGAAACACTTCATAAAGGTCGCACTCAATAATCCGATATGGCGTGTTCGCCTCGCTTTTCAATCTGCGGATATAATCCTGAACGATCAACTCATCCTCCGCTTTGTAGCAGAAAACATGGATACCAACTTCGTTGCTCAGTCCTTTGTTTTCAAGGAAATCCTTATTCGAGATACGCTCTTTGATCCTGTCTAATTCCTGTTTTATCATGGTCGTGTCCGCCCGTCTATCTAAAGTAATTAAATGCCGGAAGTGCATCATAATCGTTGTTTGCTTCGATACCTCGTTCAAGTTCTTCACAGAGAAAAACGGGATTCAGCGTGGTGTCTTTCAGCCCGTCCAGATACCCTGTCTCTATCAGCATCCGAACGAGAACACTTTTGATTTTGGTGATTGTCGCATCACTCCAAGCGGCAACAGAATCATCCTGTGCTTGCAATCTGGAAAAAAACGCATTCATGTCTTTCCTTGAGAAGTTCATGTCCTGATTGCGGTATTTTTCGCCTATCACCTGAATCATAAACTCCCAGACCAAACGATTATACCTCATCACCGCGTATAGATTGATCTGCTTTGCAATCTCATTTGGTGCAGAGGCAAGCTCGTGAACAAGCTGATCGTTGCCGAGCGCGTCCAGCCGCTTATAACAAGCTCTTGCCAAACGGGAAACTTGTCTCTCTGTTGGATATTGAAAGAGGTTATTCTTCTTAATCCGCTCGATTGCCTCATCAATTTTCAAGCCAGAAACATAGTATTTTGCAGCAATTCTTATCTCGTAGAAGAGAAACTGTTCAGCAGTTAAGCTGCCGTTATAAGGGTGCGTCTGATCCATTATATTTGCTCCATTCCTAATAGCATACTGTATCATATTGCCTGTCCCATATTTAGGACTGTGTTGTGTTGTCAGGGACAAACTCCACGATGTCACCGATATTGCAGTCAAGGCAAATGCAGATTTTTCTCAGAGCTTCCATTGACACGTCTTCACCTTTTCTGAGCTTGGTCATTGTGCTTGAAGAAAGACCGGACGCCTTATGAAGATCACCCTTGCTCATTTCCTTATCGACGAGCAGTTTCCACAACTTTTTGTAGCTTGCTTTCATGACTTTCACCTCAGCAAAGTATGTAAAATAAACCTAACTTATATTATAGCACAAGAAGGTCTGCTATTCAATAGAGTTTCGTAAACTTTGGCTGAATACGACCGATTTGCACGAGACGTTCATCATTTTCAATTTGGATGATATACAGCTAAAGGGAAAGACTGTGCCGGTCAAAAAACCAGCACAGTCTTTTTGTTATTCTCTCTGATTATCTCGAATTTGCTCAGACTCTTGGACTACACTCGGCTTGAGAAAAATATCTACGTTTGCCTTCATGGTATCGATGATCCGCGCCTCCTTTTTGAGCGTTGCGCGTTCATCGTAGAGCCGCTGCTGCTCTTCAAGAAGTCTCTGCTGTTCCGCTTGCAGCGTCTTCAAGCTCGGCAGTTTTTCATCTCCCTGCATCGCAAGCAATGTACTCCGTGCCGCCTCGAAAATCACAAGCTCGGCTTCGTGCTTTGCTTTGAAATCCGGCTTGTCTTTTGCCTTCTGGAATGCGTCATATACGGGCTTGAGGCGCTGGTAGTTGGAGATGTTTTTGATAAGCGGCTGGACTTCCCGCAGACGTGCTTCAACGCCTTTCAGTTCCTTACCGGTACGGTCATAGGAGCTGTGAACATCCTCGACCTTCTTTTCAAGATCGGCGTATTGGAGCAAGTTGTTTTCC
>OLGF01003151.1_pt1 | contig 14058 bp, 10 predicted proteins | sample 1604971 | NCBI WGS metagenome assembly OLGF01 (sample SAMEA3888902, study PRJEB22519) | human gut metagenome | biome: human gut; feature: human-associated habitat; material: faeces | place: Denmark | collected 2011 | reverse complement strand
GTGGGACTTGGAGTGGCTGGGGGCGACGTACTGGCCGTTCTCCTTCTTGACCAGCTTGCCCTCCTTGACCAGCTCGTTGGGGCTGTAAATGTCGTTGATGTTCCAGCAGCCGGGGGTGGGCACCACGATGTTCTCCATGGGGGCCTCCACCAGGAAGGGCTTGCCGGCCTTGTTGGCCTCGATGGCCTTCTCCAGGGCGGGCTTGAACTCGTCAGCGGTAGAGCAGCGGATGGAGTCCACACCGTAGGCCTTGGCCACGTCGGCCCAGCAGGGGCTGTAGGACTCCCCATCGGGAGTGTGGAACACGGTGCCGAACTTGGTCTTGTAGTTGGCGTTCTCCAGACCGGCGATGGTGCCGAAAGCGGAGTTGTTCATGACCACCCAGGTGCAGGCGATGCCCTTCTCCACGGCAGTAGCCATGCAGGTGGGGTTGACGCCGAAGCCGCCGTCGCCGGTGAGGGTCAGCACGATCTTATCGGGGGCAGCCAGCTTGCCGCCCAGGACGGCGGAAGCGCCGAAGCCCATGGTAGCCAGACCGGAGGAGTGGTGGATGGTGCCAGGAACGGTGATGTCGAACTCCTGGGCCACGCCGTTCTTGTTCCAGCCCACATCGGTGAAGATGATGGCGTCCTCGGGGATGACCTCCTTCACGTCCTTCAGGATGCGCTGGGGAGTCATGGGGAAGCGGCCGTCGTTGGAGATGGCCTCGTTGCTGGCCTTGAACGCGGCCTTGGCGGCAGCGATCTGCTCACGCAGCTCGGGGTTGCTCTTGCCCTCGGGGCAGATCTTCTTCACTTCCTCCAGGATCTGGGCCAGGCCGATCTTCAGGTCGCCGATAGCGCCGATCTCCACAGGGTAGTTGCGGCCGATCTCGTTGGGGTCGATGTCGATCTGCAGGAAGGTGGTCTTATCGGGATCGAAGGTGACGCCCTGATACCAGCTGGAGCTGTCGGCCTCGCCGAAGCGGGTGCCCAGGCCCAGGATCACGTCGGCATTGGTGGTCAGGGAGTGGGTGAACTCCAGGCCCCAGAAGCCGGTCTGGCCGATCATCAGGGGGTGCTGGTCGGACAGGCAGCCCTGGCCGGCCAGAGTGCGGGACACAGGGAGATCCAGGAACTCGGCCAGAGCGGCCAGCTCCTCGGAGGCCTGAGCCAGCAGGATGCCGCCGCCGGCGTGGAGGACGGGGTTCTTGGCCTCCACCAGCTTCTTGGCGATGGCCTTGGCGGCAGCGGGGTCCAGGGCGGGCTTCAGGGTCTCGTGGCTGTCCTTGTAGGTGCGGGCCCACAGCTCCTCGTCCATCTCACGGGAGAACATGTCCATGGGCACGTCCACCAGGACGGGGCCGGGACGGCCGGCCTCAGCCAGACGGAACGCCTTGTCCAGGATGTAGGGCAGGGCCTCCACATCGTCCACACGCCAGCTGCGCTTGCACACGGGCTTGAGCATGCTGTACTGGTCACCGTCCTCATGCATCTGGATCTCCTGATGGGGGTGACGGCCGAAGTAGTAGCTGGGCACATCGCCCGCGATGACCACCATGGGGATGGAGTCCAGGGAGGCGTTGGCCACGCCGGTGAGCACGTTGGTCAGGCCGGGGCCCAGGTGGCACATGACCACGGAGGCCTTGTGGGTGATGCGGGCGTAGCCGTCAGCCGCGGTGGAAGCCACGGCCTCATGCCGGGTGCCGATGTACTCGATCTTCTTGCTGCGGGAAAGGGCGTCCAGCATGCCGATGACGGTGTGGCCGCACAGTCCGAACAGCTTGGTGACGCCCCGGCGCTCCAGGTAGTCCACCAACAGGTCAGATACCAGTTTCTTGCTCATTGTGTGAAATCCTCCATATCATTTTTTTGGATCAGCAATCTCTTATCAGGCTTTCGCCCGCTTCTCCCAAACAGTGTTCCTGCCCGGCGGCCTCTCCCTCATTTCCTATGGAATCAATTCATAGATCAAGGGAAATTTTTAATCCTTCCACTTTGGCTATTTTTCAGCAACAGCCGCAGGGCATCTCTCTTTTTTCTGTCTACTACTACCATACAAAGAATAGTATATTCCCTCTTATTTGTCAAATAGCTAGTTTTCATTCATTGTTCAAATTCCTGCATGGGATGTGCCAAAAAAGGCCGGCCTGTCCGAGGTGGGACAGGCCGGCCAAGTCTTTTGTCCGGTCATTTCGCTTCAGGAGCCCTCTTTCAGATTGTGCCGCTCCAAGAAGTGGTTGAAGATCAGGCCGCTGCGGATAATAAAATCCCGGAAATATTCGGCGGCGGGGGGCATATACTGCTCCTTGTTCCATTGGATATACAGCTTCCGCGCGGGGATCTCGTTTTCGATGGGCAGCACCTTCACATTGTAGGGGGTCCCGCCCAGGGGCCTGGGAACGATAGCGACGCCGTGATTGGCGGCCACCATGCCGTACATAATGACGTCCTGGGCTGTCTCCATGGTAATCTTGGGCTGGATGCCCAGGCTCCGGAACAGCTCGTCGGTGACGGAGCGCAGCTGGCAGTTGTTGTCGAAAGAGATGAAGGGCTCCCCGTCCAGCTCCCGCAGGTCCACCGACTCCCGCTGAGCCAGCCGGTGGCTCTCCGGGACCAGCAGGACGATCTGGTGCTCACCGATGAGGGCCCCTTCCACCCGGGGGTCGTCGATTTTAGTACAGAAGAGCAGGTCGATCTCCCCGGCCAGCAGCTTGTCCCGCAACTGCATGAAGGTGGCCTCCTGGTTGAACTGGAGGCGCACCCCCACCCGGTTGGTCTCGGATAAATAGCGCACGATCAGCTCAGGCGCGAACTCCGCCAGGGAGGGAAAGCAGGCCATTACCACCGTGCCGCTGTTTGGGTTGATATAGTCCTGGAGTCGGGCCACTCCGGTGTCCAGCAGGTTCAGGGCCTGGGAAACATAGGGGAGGAACAGCTCCCCATATTTGGTCAGTTTGATGTTGCGTCCCTTTCGAACAAAAAATTCCACATTCAGCTCGTCCTCCAGCTCCTGAATGGAGTGGCTCAGGTTGGACTGACTGACATACAGCTTTTCCGCCGCCCGGGTGTAGTGCTCCAGCTCGGCGATGGTCTTGAAATATTGCAGCTGCCGTAAATTCATACGGCGCTCCCCCTTTCTGTCCCGGATCTTAATATATTGATTCAATTATGCCATAATTCGATGAAAAAATCAAATATATTTTTCAGTTCGGGACAGAAAAAGCATATCTTATCGGTCTGACCCGGCCTGCGCCTGCTTTGCCAGCTTGCGGGTCTCCAGGGTGCTGAGGATGACATCAGCGGAGATGAGCACCAATCCCACCAGGAAGGAGGGGGTAAAAGTCTCGTTCAGCAGCAGTATGCCCAGCAAGGCAGAGAACATGGGCTGGAGAGGGTAAAAGAGGGAGCAGGTGCTGGCGGGCAGCTCGGCCAGACTGGCCGTCCAGGTGTACTGGGCCAGCCCGGAGCCCACCAGCCCCAGATAGAGCACCACCAGGATGTTGGCGGAGCTCAGGCCGGTGCCCCCTGCCTGCACCGCGGCCGCCACCCCCGTGGGGATGTGGAAGATCAGACTGATGACCATGCCGTAGGCTGTGACCAGAATGGGGGGATACTTGGCGGTGAGCTGGCGCATGAAGACAGAGGCCACGCTCCAGGTGACCACTGCCGCCAGCACCACCAGGATGCCCGCCATCTCCCCCTGGCCGGTGGCGCCGGTGGTGATGACGAAGGTGCCCACCAGTGCCAGCACCAGACACAGCACCTTGGTGGGGGTAATCTTTTCCTTCAGGTGGAGGGCAGCGAAGATGGTGACCCCCACTGGTGTCACCGAGTTGACCAGGGAGGCCATAGAGGCCCCGGTGAGGGAGATCCCCAGCTGGATGAGGAAGATAGTGAGGAAATAGCCCATGACCCCCACCCCGGCAAAGTATTTCCAGTCCGCCCGGTCGATCTTCACGCCGAAGTGCTTCCGGGCCATGAGCATCAGGGGAAATGAGGCCACAAAACACCGCAGGCAGCCCAGCAGGGGGGCGGGCACATCGTCAGAGATCAGCTTCCCCCCCACGTACACGCTCCCCCAGAAGAAGAAGGTGACAAACAGAAGCAGAAATGCCCGGCTTTTCTTCAGCAGCTCCATAGAAACGCTCCTCTCCAAAACACAGCAGTCTTTCAGCGGATCAGATCTGGCTGGACGCATGGGACCGCCTCCGGAATATTTCTCTGCCGGGAGCAGACCCACGGGGCCACCCAAAGGAAGAAACGGACCGGCGCCGCTGGGGCGCCGGCCCGTTTGAAATTCATGGGTACGCGCTTGTCCGCAGCTGGGGATCAGGCCCCGGCAACAGCGGCCAGCTCGTCCTGCAGGATGGTACCCAGACCGTCGACCTCGCCGTCGATCTTGGTGTACAGGTCCTGCACGCCCTGCAGGTTCAGGATCTCGTCATAGAACTCGGGAGCGTACTCCACCATCTCCATGCCGCCGGCAGCCAGGGTGTCCTTGCTGCTCTTATCCAGCTCGGTCAGAGCGGGACGCAGCTCGGCAATGGCCTCTTCCACAGCCTGAGTCAGGGCATCCTGATACAGGGGGTCCAGGCTGTTGAACTTGTCATTGTTGATGATGATCTGGTTCAGGTACAGGATGTGGTTGGTGAAGTTCAGGTACTTCTGGACCTCCTGGAAGTTGGAGGTCATGCAGGTATCAGCGGCGTTCTCCTGAGCGTCGATGGTGCCGTTCTGCAGGGAGATGTACACCTCAGGCCAGGCCAGAGGAGTGGGGGCAGCGCCCAGAGCAGACCAGAAAGCCATGTGGTTCTGGTTCTCCATGGTGCGGATCTGCAGGCCCTTGAACGCATCCAGAGTGTCCAGCTTCACATTGGAAGTGGTCAGACGGTAAGTGGCGTTCTGCAGGTAGCCCAGGATCTTCATGTTCTTCTCTTCGTACTTGGGGGCAATGGCCTTCAGGAACTCGCTGTCATCGCCGTTCAGCACCTGGTCAATGGTGTCGCCGTCATACTGAGCGAAGACCATGGGCAGATCGAACACGGCCACGGCGGGCACGAAGGAGACGGTGGGAGCGGTCTGCAGCACCACATAGTCCAGGGTGCCGTCCAGCATCTGCTGCTGGATGTCCATGTCGCCGCCCATCTCGCTGTTGGGATAGTACTCAACGGTCAGCTGGCCGCCAGTGATGGCGTCCACCTTCTCGGCAACCAGCTCGCCCAGCTGCTGGGCAGCGGCGCCCACGCCGGAGGAGTCAGCGCCGCGCAGGACCACGGGGTCCAGGCTGGCGTAGTCAGAACCGGTGCTGGCAGCGGGGGTGCTGGCAGCAGGGGTGCTGGCAGCGGGGGTGGAGCTGGCGGCGGGGGTGCTGGTGTTGCCGCCGCCGCAGGCGGCCAGGCCCAGAGTCATGGCGCCAGCCAGGACAAGAGCTGCAAATTTCTTCATGTTTGTTTCCTCCTCTTAAATGGTATGTTTTATTTGTTCACTTGCCCGGCCGGCCAGAGGCCGGCCAGGTCAAGGGTGAACCAAGATCAGCGGTCAGCGGCCCAACAGTGCCAAGCTGACAGGCTCCACATAAGTAATGAGAGCTAGGGCCAGCAGGAAAGCGATGATGAAGGGGACCGCGCGCTTGGCGACAGCCATAGGCGGCTCCTCCGCCAGGTTTCCGGCCACGAACAGGTCCAGGCCGAAGGGAGGCGTGGCCAGGCCGATGGACAGACAGCACACCAGGATGACGCCAAAGTGGACGGAGTCCACACCCAGGGCCTGCACAGCGGGCAGCAGGATGGGGGCCAGGATAACGATGGCGGGGCCGGTATCCATGACCATGCCCAGGATCAGGAACAGGATGACCAGGACAGACAGGACGCTCCAGGAAGTGGTGAAGTTGCCCACAATGAAGTCCTCGATCACCTTGGTGGCGCGGGTCAGGGACAGCACGCGGCCGAAAGCGGTGGCGAAAGCCAGCACGAAGGCCAGGCCGCCGTAAGTCTTGACAGAGCTGGCCAGGAAGGGGATCAGGTCCTTCAAGGTGATGGAGCGGTACACCACCAGGGAGACGAACAGCGCGTAGAACACGGACACGCAGGCAGCCTCAGTGGGGGTGACGATGCCGGAGTAGATGCCGCCCAGCACGATGATGGGGCACAGCAGGGCGAAGAAGCTGTCAGCAAACAGCTTCAGGAAGCCGTTGCCCCGCAGCTCGGACATCTTGGCGCGGATGCGCTGCTTGTCCTCACCCTTGGTGACGCAGAAGATCACCGCATAAGCCATCATGAACACGCCGATCAGGATGCCGGGGATGACACCGGCCAGGAACAGGTCGCCGGTGGAAACGCCGGTGGCCAGGGAGTAGAGCACGAAGGGGATGGAGGGCGGAATGATAACGCCCAGGCCGCCGGCCACGGCGATCAGGCCGGCGCTCCAGCGCTTCTCATAGCCCATTTCCACCATGAAGGGGATGCACATGGAGCCGACGGCGGCGGTGGTGGCCGGGCCGGAACCGGAGATGGCGCCGTAGAACAGGCAGGTCAGGATAGCCGCACAGGGCACACCGCCGGGGATGTTTCCTACGAAGTAGGAGAAGAAGTTGAACAGCCGGCGGGAGATGCCGCCCTCTGCCATGATGACGCCGCCCAAGATGAACAGAGGCACCGCCAGGATGGGAGTGGAGTCAGCACCGGACAGTGTGAAGTTGATCAACTGGTCCACCGGTGCTCCGGCGTTCATAAAATACTGGGGGAACAGGGTGCCCAGGCACATGGCCACGCCAATGGGCACGGACACGGCGATTGCGATCAGAAATACGATAAATACCATTAATGCAGCCATTAGTTCGCGCCTCCTTCCAGATCACCCTTGGCCGCGGCGGCCTCCTCAGCGGCGTCCGCCATAGCCTGCTCCAGAGTGGTCAGTTCCTTCTTATTGAAGTTCATGACATGAAGCACGATCTGCTGGATGCCGCGGAGGACACCCAGGCCGAAGCCGATCAGCAGGCAGATGTACACAGCGGCCATGGGCAACTCCATGGCGGGAGAGGTACGGCCGCTGTTCAGGGCGTTTTGGATCACGGTGATGGATCCATAGAAGAACAGCGCCATCACCACAGTGTTGATGAGATCGATCACGATGTTGATCGCGTTGCGGGCCTTGGTGGGCAGCAGGTCCACCAGCACGTTCACGCGCAGCATGTTGCCCTTGCGCATGGTGTAGGGCAGGGAAATGAACACGCTCCAGATCCAGCAGTAGCGGCAGAACTCCTCCGGCCAGGAAAGGGCGGAGAAGAAGGTTCTGGCGATGATCTGCAGCATGGTGATGCAGGAGATGAGGACCAGGAAAATGACCAGGAAGGTCTCTTCAAAGTGCTCATCCAGCCATTTGATGACTTTCATGTTTTACCTCCTCTTTACTACTTACAACGTCTTTCACCGGGCTGTTCCCGGCGGCAGACATGTCCGGCGGGGGGCCGGACTGCTCCGCATCCCGATCTCTTCTCCCCCCGGAACGCGGAAATACCCCAATGCGTGGTTTCCTCCTCTCTCTCTTCTTGTCTTCTCATTCAAAACAGCGCACAGCGCAGATGGGGGGTCCTTACTTGCTCTCCGCCAGGATGTCCATGAGCTCCTTGCGCATGGCTTCCACAGGGGCTTTCTCGCCAGTCCACAGTTCGATCTGTGCGGCGCCCTGATACAGGGACATGCCCAGACCGTTGAGCACCTGGCAGCCCTTCTCCTCCGCGTTGAGCAGGAACTGGGTCTTGTCGGGGTTGTAGCAGGCGTCAAAATAGAACTGACCGGGCTGGATGTGCTCCACGGGCATGGGAGTCTGGCCGATGGTGGAGCCCATGCCGATGCCGCTGGCGTTCATAACCACGTTGCACTCAGCGATCTTGGCGTAGTCGCCGTGGTGGACCAGCTCAGCCACAGGGGCAAAGTTCTCGTTGATGTCCATGACCAGGGACTCAGCGCAGGGCTCATAGAAATCGGTGATATAGATCTTCTTGGCTCCGTGATAGGCCAGCACGCTGCACATAGCACGGCCGGCGCCGCCGGCACCGAAGCAGAAGAAGGTGGACTCCTCCACGTTGATCTTGCCCTCTTCCACCAGGGAGGTGTAGAAGCCAACGCCGTCGGTATTGTAGCCGATCAGCTTGCCCTCGGGGGTCTTGACCACGGTGTTGCTGGCGCCCATCTTCTTGCACAGGGGGTCCAGCTCGTCCAGGTAGCGCAGCACGCGGACCTTGTTGGGCTTGGTCACGGCGAAGCCGGCAAAGTTCATGTAGCGCAGGCCGTTGACCACATCGCCCAAGTGGTCCTTGTCCACCTCGGTGTAGAAGTAAAGCATGTTCAGACCGGCGGCCTCATAACCGGCGTTCTGCATCCGGGCGGCGAAAGACTGGCCCAGAGGTTTGCCCAGCAGGGTGATCATTTTGGTGTTGATGTCGATCTTCATAACGATCCCTCTCTCATTCTCTTCAAAAAAGTTTTATTGCGGTGATATCAGACGGCAGGACTCAGTCGATGCCGTGCTCCTTAAAGTAAGCCTTGGCAGTATCCAGGCAGCGCTTGGCATGGCCGGCCACACCCAGCTCCTCGATCCGCTTCAGGTTGGGCAGCTCGATGGACAGGGGGATCTCGGGCATCCCCTTCACCATGCCGGCGATGTCCATGGCACCCTCTCCGGGGTACAGGCGGCCCTCACGTGCGGTGAAGAGCATCAGCTCGTCCTTGATGTTGTCCAGGACGGGGTCTCCGTCGGGCCCGGCGGGGCCGTCGCACAGGTGGATGAAGTTGAAGTATTTGGGATCGGTGCGGGCCAGCTCGGCACCGGTGACACCGGCGCGGCCGGCATGGAGAGTGTCCACCATGATGTACAGGTTGTCCGCCTTCACAGTGTCCACCAGCGTGATGGCCTCCTGGAGGTTGCGGACACCGGCCCAGGGCAGGAACTCCACGTTATACTTCAGGCCGTACTTCTTGGCCATCTCGGCGATCTTGGCCACCTGATCGATGTAGTAGGCCTTGTCCCGGGTCCAGATGCTGCCCAGCACGTCGGTGGCGCCCAGCTCGGCTGCCTTCTCAAACGCGGGGTCATACTCGTTGATGTCCAGGTCGGGACGGACGCGGGCCAGCTCGATGTCCATCACGGGCATGTCGTACTCCTTCAGAGCCTGGCGGGTCTCCTCGAACAGCTTGGCGTCCTTGTGGAGCAGGAACTCCGGCTCTCCGGGCAGGTGCATCGGGATGGTGCGCAGGCTGACGAAGTCATACCCCGCCTCCTTGGCGATGCGGATCTGGTCCACAGGGGCGGTACCGGGGATGGTCAAATAGGCCAACGAAAACTTTCTGGACATACTGCATTCCTCCGAATTCTAATATCATATTGTATTCGGTCCCGCAGGGGCCGTTTCCCGGCCTTTGAGCTGGAGGCGGCGGGAACATCCGTCCCCCCTGCCCGCCCGGGCCGGCACGCCGATGGCTGCCATAAAAATAAACAATCCCGGCGGCAAACATGAGGAGAGGGCACTGGAAATATCACCCTTGTGGCACTATCACCAATTCCCTCTTTTCGTTGTCTCCCATTTTATTTCAAAACTACAAATTCGTCTACTGCGAACTCTTCATAATTTCATCAATACTTCGCATGCTTTACCCGCTTCTCATCCCAATTTATTGTTCCATTTGTATAGTTTTACCCTATCAAAATTGTGCACCCATACAGGAACCTTGGTTTTTTTTAAGGATTTGGACATGCAAATTTTTCGATTGTGCAAATCGCTCAACTTTATTTAAGCTCCCCTATTTCTCCATGATGTCTGACGATTTTCCCCCTTTGGGGCTCTCCAAGCCCCTCCCGGTCCCGCTTCCAGGCCGCCGGCAGCCCCAGGGCAAGGGGCGCGGAGCTCTTTGACGGTCCGCCGCCGCGCCTCAACCATCGAAATTTTCCATAGTTTAATGTAAAACTTATATTGGAATAATGGAGACCAATACAGTATGATAATCGTATAAGATGCTAATGAATGTTCCGGCATCCGGCAGGCGTTTCGCACATTTTCCACAAAACCTCGCCGCCGTGCCGGCATTATCAAGGAGGTTTCCCCAGCTATGATGAATCTACCCTCTGAAATCACCATCTGTGAGGTGGGCCTGCGCGACGGCCTCCAGAACGAAAAGACCATCGTCTCCACCGAGGATAAGCTCTCCCTTCTGCGGGACTTGGTGGACGCCGGCTTCCCCGTGATCGAGGTCGGCTCCTTCATGCACCCCAAAAAGGTGCCCCAGATGGCAGATACGGATGACCTGTTCAAGGCTCTGGTCAATGAATTCCCCGGCGTGGAGTTCCGCGCTCTGATCCCCAATCTGCGGGGCGTCCAGCGCGCCGCGGACTGCGGCTGCAAAAAGGTGAAGCTGAATGTCTCCGCCAGCCGTGAGCACAACCTGAAGAATCTGAATATGACTCCTGAGGAGAGTGTAGCCGGTTTTGCCGACTGTGTCAAGGCCGCCGCGGAGCACGGGATCGAGGTCTCCGGCTCCATTTCCATGCCCTTCGGCTCCCCCTGGGACGGCCGCATCCCTCAGTCCGAGATCGACTCCATCATCGATGCATATCTGGACGTGGGCATCACCGAGATCTCCCTGTCCGATACCTCTGGCATGGGCGTCCCCAACCAGGTCTATGAGATGTGTTCCCATGTCCACACCAAATTCCCCACTGTCTCTTGGTGGCTCCACTTCCACAACACCCGCGGCGTTGCCATGGCCAATATCATGGCCGCCATGGAGGCCGGCATGACCCGTTTTGACACCTCCTTTGGCGGTCTTGGCGGCTGTCCCTTTGTCCCCGGTGCTGCCGGCAACATCTCCTCTGAAGATGTGATCCACATGTGCGACGAGTCCGGTATCACCACCGGCATCGACGTGCGCAAGGTGATGGCCATCTCCAGAAAGGTGCAGACCATTCTGGGCCACACCACTGACAGCTACCTCCTGCGGGCAGGCTGCTCCAGCGACCTGCTCCAGACGGTCAAGTAAGGGGACCCCTGTTACTTTCGCTTCCTGTCTTCTTATTCTCTTCTCCACAACGCCCGGCCTGTGTAAACAGGCCGGGCGCTGTGGTTCCAGCCCATTTCCGGAACAAAACAGCGCGCCCCGGGGAAACTCCCCCCCGGCGCGCGCTGTTTTTTGTGTCAGGCCAACGGATTTCCAGGTGCCTCCTGAATGTTGTGCTTCTTGGCATATCCAGTGAGCATCAGGGTCAGCGCCCCGTCTCCGGTGATGTTGCAGGCGGTGCCAAAGCTGTCCTGAAGCGCAAAGATGGTCATCATCAGGCCGGTGCCGTCATTGTCGAAGCCCACTACGCTGATGATCAGGCCCAGGGAGGCCATCACCGTGCCGCCGGGCACGCCGGGCGCCCCCACCGCAAAGACACCCAGCAGGAAGCAGAAGAGGATCATTGTGGGCAGGGAGGGCAGCTCACCGTAGAGCACCTTGGACACCGTCATCACGAAGAACACCTCGGTGAGCACTGAGCCGCACAGGTGGATGTTGGCAAACAGGGGGATGCCGAAGTCCACCATGTCCCGGCGCAGCACCTTGGACTTCCGTGCTCCCTCCAGGGCCACGGCCAGGGTGGCCGCGGAGGACATAGTGCCCACCGCGGTGAGGTAGGCGGGCCCGTAGTGGCGCAGGACCTCCCAGGGCTTCTCCCCGGAGTAGAGCCCCGCCAGCAGATACAGAACTGCCAGCCAGAGGTAGTGTCCCACCATCACGATCAGGATCACGATGAGGAAGACGGGCAGCTGGCGGGTGATGCTGCCCTCATAGGCCAGCCCGCAGAAGGTGCCCGCGATAAAGAAGGGCAGGATGGGGATCACCACCCGAGAGACCACCGCCAGCACCACCCGCTGGAACTCCTCCAGCACCTGGGTGATGACCTTGGCCCGGGTCCAGGTGGCCGCCAGGCCCACCAGCACAGAAAAGACCAGCGCGGACATCACCGACATGACGGGCGCGATGTCCAGGTTGAACAGCAGCTCCGGCGCCTCCCTCAGCCCCTCCGCCGCCGACTGGATGGACAGGCCGGGGATGATGGCGTAGCCGGCCCCCATTGACATCAGTGCGGCGCATACTGAGGAGGTATAGGCCAGTGCCAGCGCTAGGACCAGCATCCGGGAGGCATTGCTCCGCAGACGGGTGATAGACGGGGCAATAAAGCCGATGATGATCAGCGGGACACAGAAATTGATCAGTGAGCCCAGCAGGTTTTTCAGCGTCAGTACCACCTGCATGATCGTGCCGCCCACGTCGGTGCCTCCGATCCACAGGTCCGCAGAGCCCAGACCGATGATGATGCCGATCACCACGCCGATGATCAGACGGACGGGAAGACTGCTCAGTATTTTTTTCATACTCTCCACACTCCATTTCCCAGTTCAGAAGCCGCCCCGCCTTCACACAGCACGCGGAGCGCCGCTGTCAGGACCACTATACCACATTATGCTTCCCTGTACAAGAATGGAGCCTGTCTTTCTCTCCCCTCAGCCAAGGAACCCCAGATGCTCCAGCAGGATCTTGCTCCCCATCAGGACCAGGATCACCCCGCCGGCAAGCTCCGCTTTGCCCTGGAAGCGGTCCCCAAAAGCTCCGCCGATATACACGCCCGCCGCCGACAGCAGGAAGGTGATGACACCGATGCAGGAAACGGCCGGCCCGATCTCCACCCGTAGAAAGGCGAAGGTCACTCCCACCGCCAGTGCGTCGATGCTGGTGGCCACCGCCAGGGGCAGCATGGACCGGGGGCGGAAGGAGCTGTCCACGTGCTCTTCCCCGCCCCGGGACTCCCGGATCATGTTCGCTCCGATCAGCCCCAGCAGGAGGAAGGCGATCCAGTGGTCGACTCCTGCGATGATCTCTTGAAAGCGCACCCCCAGCAGATAGCCCAGAAGAGGCATCAGCATCTGAAAGCCGCCGAAATAGATTCCTGCCGTCACGGCGTGGCTTCCCCTGACCCGCCCCACCGAAAGTCCCTTGCATATGGCCACTGCAAAGGCGTCCATAGACAGTCCTACCGCAATAACAAACAATTCCCACAGGCTCATATTGTGGTTCCTCCTCACACGCAGCCGGTCCTCCCCGACCCTGGAACGGGCAAAAGAAAAGACCTATCTGTCCCCACGACAGATAAGTCTCATCGTTTCATGCAGAGCCAGGAGGACTTTCCTCCAGTTTGTTGACTCTGCCGCGCGCCGCGCCGACTACTCCCTTATATGTTTATCTAGCTTACCACGCGGGACCACGCTCTGTCAATCATTTTTATTGTACTGCTCCTCTCTTTATGCACCCATCTTTTTTCATTTCGGCTGACGTTTTTCCGCAAAAAGTGTTGACAGCAGGACCAAGTTATGCTAATATATCACCTGCACTGAGCGTTTTCTGTGTGCCGCCAATATGCGCGAGTGGTGGAATTGGCAGACTCGCTAGATTCAGGTTCTAGTGTGCATTACGCACGTGCGGGTTCAAGTCCCGCCTCGCGCACCAAAAAGAAAGACACGACTTTTGTCGTGTCTTTCTTTTTGGGTGCCGCTCCCTTTGGCATTTCGATGGCCTGTCGGTCAAAGCCCTCCCTGCGCAATTGTTTAGTCCTGCGGACCTGCGAATTTACGGCGCATCAGCGCCGCCGGTCAGAAGACCGGTCTGACATCTCTATAGCCCAGATTTTAACCGTCCCTTTCACGTCGGAGCAAGTTTTGTATCGCTTGCTCCGACTTATTTTATAAGTCAGGGGACGCTTGTTTTGCTGTCTTTTCTTTCCCACTGCATCCCGCTTCGTCGGGCTCGCAGTGGGCGGGGCCGGCCTGCGGGCGGTATTCCCCGGCTGTCTCATCAAGAAGGGAGGTATCTGCGTCCACAGATGCCTCCCTTTTTGCGGGGTCCGATGTCCTCATCGGGCCGTATCCCAGCACTCCCCTCAAAAAATGCCCGTGAGCCCTGCACAGGCGGGGCAAAATGAGCACAGTTTTGCTTTACTTCCATAATTTGTATTGAAACGTCTCACAAAACAGCTTTTCCCTCCGGTTTTG
>OLGF01003146.1_pt1 | contig 14080 bp, 6 predicted proteins | sample 1604971 | NCBI WGS metagenome assembly OLGF01 (sample SAMEA3888902, study PRJEB22519) | human gut metagenome | biome: human gut; feature: human-associated habitat; material: faeces | place: Denmark | collected 2011 | reverse complement strand
CATGACGCCTGCCGGCATGACCTTCGGCGAGCTGGCCTCCTGCACCGGCGGCGGTGTTCAGACCCCCGGTTACATGGGCCATGGCCGTCACTTTATTTCCTCCAAGAAGTTTGCTGCTGCCGAGGGCGGCGTTGAGCGGATCGTCTGGATGCCCAAGGAACTGAAGGACGATGTGGCCGAGCGGCTGAACAAGACCGCCAAGGAGCTCTACGGCATCGACAACTTCAGCGATTATATCGCTGACGAGACCGTCACCACCGACTGCGAGGAGCTGCTGAACTGGCTCACCGAGAAGGGCCACCCGGTCCTGGGCCTGGAGGATCTGAGACTGGACCATCCAGTCCACAAAGAAATTGTCGCAGAAGGTGTCAAAAAAACGGGTGAAGCTGTCAAAGCGCAGCTGAATGTCCGCATACATCTGCACATCCGCCAGCTCCCGGCCAAAGGCCCGCAGCTCCTGTTCCGCCCGGTTCATGGCCCGCTGGGCATCGTCCATTTTGGAGTGCTTGAGGAGGCTGCTGAGAAAGCCGCCGCCCAGCATATCCCATAATCCCAGGCCCCGGGCGGCCTGCAAATGCCGGGCGGCCTCCTCCAGGGCGCTCAAGGCGCGGTTTCCGGCGTCGATGGCCTCGCGGATCTCGGTATTTTTGTCTTTCATCGTGGCTCCTTTCTTGAAAAAAGCGCAGGCTTCTGCTATACTCGGCTATAAGGATGCGCCGGATTGCCGGCAGCAAAATAACGCAAAGGAGAAATGGCTATGTTTTTGGATTTTTCTTCCATGCAGGAGGTAGCCGTGCCCCATTTTAAGGGCGGTGAGGGACAGGCGCTGGTGCGCAAATTTGAGGACGAGCAGGGAAAAATTCTGATTCTGACTCTGCCCGCCGGCAGCACCATCGGCCCGCATGTCCATGAGGGCAGCTATGAGGTGATGCACTTCCTCTCCGGCACCGGTGTCTGCACCGATGACGGCCGGACCGTGGACATCCGCCCCGGCATGACCCACTACTGCCCTCCGGGCCACAGCCACAGTGTGGTGAACACCGGCACCGAGCCCCTGGTCATTCTGGGCGTGGTACCCAATGTGAAGTGAATAAATCTGCCGGGAAAGCCGCGCTTTTCCGGCCGGGTCAAAAGGCTTGCCATCTCTCAAGTAAAAGATGGCAAGCCCTTTCTGTTTTACAGGCGCTTTTCCAGGTTCTCCCGGATGGCGGCAATAAACGCCTCGCTGGTGACGGCGCGGGCAGTCACACCCTCATCCACCAGGCCCACCAGATCCTTGGTCATGGTACCCTGGTTCAGGGTGTCAAAGCAGGCTCCCTCCAGCTGCCCGGCAAAATTTTCCAGGTCAGTAAGCCCGTCCAGCTGGCCGCGCTTGCGCAGGGCGCCGGTCCAGGCGAAGATGGTGGCCATGGGGTTGGTGGAGGTCTTTTCCCCCTTCAGGTGCTTGTAATAATGCTTGGTCACGGTGCCGTGGGCGGCCTCATACTCGGTGGTTCCGTCCGGGGCCACCAGCACGGAGGTCATCATAGCGAGGCTTCCGAAGGCGGTGGAGACCATGTCGCTCATCACATCGCCGTCGTAGTTTTTGCAGGCCCAAATGAACCCGCCCTCCGAGCGGATGACCCGGGCTACGGCGTCGTCGATAAGGGTGTAAAAATAGGTGATGCCCAGCTTTTCAAACGCCGCCTTGTAGTTTTCGAATTCCTCCTCAAACACCCGCTTGAACTCGCCGTCATAGACCTTGGCGATGGTGTCCTTAGTGGAAAACCACAGGTCCTGCCGGGTGTCGATGGCATACTGGAAGCAGGAGCGGGCAAAGGAACGGATGCTCGACTCCTTGTTGTGCTGGCCCTGCCAGACGGCGGGGCCGTCTACCTTTTGGACGGAAACGGTCTGCTCCGCGCCGCTCCGGCCCCGGAAGGTGAGAACGCACTCGCCGGGCTCGGTGGTGTATAGATCCACGCTCTTATACACATCCCCGTAGGCGTGCCGGGCGATGGTGATGGGCTTTTTCCAGTTCTTCACAACAGGGTGAATGGAGTCGATGAGGATGGGGGCGCGAAACACCGTGCCGTCCAGAATGGAGCGGATGGTTCCGTTGGGGCTCTTCCACATCTGGGTCAGCTGCGGATACTCCTCCATGCGCTGCTTGTTGGGAGTGATGGTGGCGCATTTTACGGCCACACCCAGGCGCCGGGTGGCATTGGCGGCCTCCACCGTCACCCGGTCCTCCGTCTCGTTTCGGTGCAGCAGCCCCAGGTCATAGTATTCCGTTTTCAGATCCACAAAGGGCAAAATCAGCTGCTCCTTTATCATGGCCCAGAGGATGCGGGTCATCTCGTCGCCGTCCATCTCCACCAGGGGGGTGGTCATTTTGATTTTCTCCATGGTCTCACTCCTTATTCCGGGCGGCGTAGTAGTTCATGAGGCAGCCGTCCAAAATGATCTCTTTTTCATCCGCCGTCAGACCCTTGATGTGCAGCAGCAGGTCGTGGACGCTGCCGTCCCGGCAGATGACCTTGGCGGGAATGTCCTCCCGGCCCTGCTCCACCGCCTGACGGATGTGGGGCACGAACACGCAGTCGCCGCTCTCATAGTCGAAGGGCGTGCCCTCGTCCAGAGTGAAGGGCAGGATGCCCCAGTTGATGCAGTTGCTGCGGTAGCGCTTGGTGGCGAACTGATAGCAGATATTGGCAAAGCCCCCCAGTACCTTCTGGCAGGAGGCGGCCTGCTCCCGGGCAGAGCCGTCGCCGGGCTTATTGGCAAAGACGCAGGAGCCGAACTGGGTGCTCTCCGCCAGCCGGTGGGCATCGCCCACCTGAGAAAGCACCTGGCGCAGATGCTCGCTCAAGGTCCCCTCTCGCCGGGCCGTTTCCTGCCGGGCCACAGCCTTGGACCTATCCACATACTCCGGCACCCGGCGGCTGAGGGTGAACTCAGCCAGGCGCAGGGGATTGCTGCGGTAAGACGAGGTCTCCCCGGAGGGGATCAGCTCGTCGGTGGTGGTCACCGGGTCGTGGATTACCGCCGCCAGCTCCACCAGCAGGTTCTCGCTCAGCTGGTACATCTTGGGCCAGTCGGTGATGTTGGGGCCCATCTGCAGCTCCACAGAGGGGTCTGCCTTGCCGAAGCCGTAGTATACGCGTTTTTTATACACGGTATCATCAAAATGATATTCGTGGTGTACGGGGGTGTAGTCCAGGTCCGTGGCCGGGGTGATGCGTCCGCCGTTTGCGGCGGTGGCGGCAATAGACCGGGCATCCATCAGACACACGCCTGCAAACTGTCCCTCGCCGGGCTTGCTGCCCTCCCGGTTGGGGAAGTTCCGGGTGGTATGGCGCAGGCTAAGGCCGTTGTTGGCGGGTACATCCCCCGCACCGAAGCAGGGGCCGCAGAAGCTGGGCTTGATAATGGCCCCGGACTCCAGCAGATCCGCCGTGGCACCCAGCTTCATCAGCTCCAGGGAAACCGGCACCGAGGTGGGGTACACATCGAAGCTGAAGGCTCCGGACCCGGTAAATTTGCCCCGGAGGATGTCCGCCGCCTCTGCGATATTGTCAAATAGGCCCCCGGCACACCCGGCGATGACGCCCTGGTCGGCCCACACGCCGCCGTCGTGAATTTTGTCCGTCAGGTGGGGGTTCGCCTTGGGGAAGCGCCGCCGGGCGTCGGCCTCCACGCCCTTGAGGATCTCCTCGGCGTTTGCCAAAAATTCCTTAATGGTGTAGGCATTGGAGGGGTGGAAGGGCAGGGCGATCATAGGCTCCACCTTGTCCAGCTCAATGGTAATGTACTTGTCATACCAGGCAACCTCGCCCGGGTGCAGGGGCTTATAGTCCTCGGGGCGGCCATGGGTACGGAAGAAGCCCTCCGTCACCTGGTCTGTCTCCCAGATGGAGGAGAGGCAGGTGGTCTCGGTGGTCATCACATCAATGCCGTTGCGGTAGTCAATGGGCAGGTCCCGGATGCCCGGGCCGCAGAACTCCAGCACGCAGTTATTTACAAACCCTGTCTCAAAGGTGGCCTTCACCAGGGCGATGGCCACATCGTGGGGGCCCACGCCCTTTTTGGGCGTTCCGGTGAGATACACCAGCACCACCTTGGGCATGGGTACATCCCAGGTGTTTTTCAGCAGCTGCTTGGCAAGCTCCGGGCCGCCCTCGCCCACGGCCATGGTGCCCAGGGCGCCGTAGCGGGTGTGGGAGTCGGAGCCCAGGATCATCTTGCCGCACCCGGCCAGCTCCTCCCGGGCGTAGGAGTGGATGACGCTCTGATTGGCGGGCACATAGATGCCGCCGTACTTCTTGGCGGCGGACAGGCCGAACATATGGTCATCCTCGTTGATGGTGCCGCCCACGGCACACAGACTGTTGTGGCAGTTGGTCAGGGCGTAGGGAAGGGGGAATTCCTTCATGCCGGAGGCTCTCGCCTGCTGGATGATGCCCACATAGGTGATGTCGTGGGACACCATGGCGTCAAAGCGCACCTGCAGCCGCTCCGGATCGCCGCTTACATTGTGGGCCTGCAGAATTTGCCAGGCCATGGTGTTCTCCCGGGCCCGGGCGGCGGGCACGGGGGCTGTTTCCGTCAGTTGGCCGTTTTCCAGGAAAACGCCCTTATCAAAGCACTGGATCATACAATATCCTCCTTGCGTAAAACCAATTCAAAATACTATACCACACTTCTCACCGTTACTCAATAGGTATGGCCACCTGCGTGATAAATTTATTCGCATCCGAGTGGTGGGCCGGGCCCTCCAGATAGATATGGCGGCAGGTTCCCTTAGGCCGCAGCCCGTGCTGCCGGGCATAGTCCAGCAGCTTTTCCCGTATTCGGGGGATATCGGTGTAATCCCCATGGAAAAACACGCTCACCGCCCGTTCCTTTTCCCACTGCTCCACGCCGTCTCCACGGCTGCCCTGGGGCACCGCCACGCAGAAGCGGGTGTCGTCGGTGTCCTCCAGAGGGTAGGCCAGCAGGAACATCCGCTTGGAGCTGTCGCTTCCATACAGGCGCATAGCCTCCGGGATCACCTGCCGGAAAATTTCCATTCGATGGGCCACCGTAGGGGTGCTGCAGCGGCGGATATACACCGTCTGGGCCGGGATCTCCCGCACCTCGATGACATCCTCTTCATTTTCGCTGACCCGCAGGCGGAGCTTTTCGATGCACAGGTCCAGCTCGTCCCGCATATTCTCCAGCCGCCCGATAAATTCCCGCAGGTCGGCCTTGTCCTCAAAGTAGAGCTTTATTTCGTCCAGGGAGATGCCCAGGGACTGCAGGCGGCGGATGGCCCGGATGCGGGTCACGGTGTCGGTGGTATAGTAGCGGTTGCCGCCCTTGCCCTCCTTCACATCGGGGTGTACCAGCCCCTTGTCCTCGTAGTTGAGCAGGATGCGGCGGGTGATGTGCAGAGATTTTGCCACCTCGCCTATCGACAGTAAATGCGGATTGTTGTTTCTCATGGTTTCTCCGTTCGCTTTCAATAATTTTACAGCTTTTTTCAAAAAAAGGCTTGCATCGTACACCGGTGTACGGTCTATACTCCATTATAAATGAAATGTCAAAATTTGCAAGAAAATAAATTGGGTGAAACCCATCCCAAGGAGGAAGAAAGATGAAAAAACGCATAGGAAGCCTGCTCATGGCCCTGGTCCTGGCTCTCAGCCTGGTCCCGGCCACGGTGTGGGCAGCGGACGGCGCGACGGAGGTCGGCACCTTCGAGGAACTGAAGCAAGCAGTTTCCGGCGAGGCCACCGACATCGTCGTGACGCAGGACATTGAGCTGACGGAAAGACTGACGGTCGCCGCCGGCATCACCATCCGCAGTCAGGAAGGCAGCGTCTTCACCCTGAAGCGCTCCGAGTCATTTACGCCCGCATCTGACAATACGGATTACAGATTTAAATTGGACGACGGCGCCGATTTGACCTTCCGGAACATTATTCTGGATGGCAACAAAGAGGCCGGACAGGCAAAAAACGGATTTTTCCGCGTGTCCAGCACGAAGGCCAAGCTGACCTTGGGCCAGGGTGCCACCATCCAAAACTGTTCTGCCATCAACGGCGGCAGTGCCATCAGCTTGGTACTGGGCAGTGTGGTCATGGAGCAGGGCAGCACTATTAAAGACTGCACTAATACCTCCAAGGGTGGTGCTATTTATATCTACCGTGAGCCTCAGGGGTCCTGGGACAAGGATGCCGCCACCCTCACCATGAAGGGTGCCACCATCTCCGGCTGCTCTGTCGCTGACACCTACGGCCGCGCTACGGGCGGCGCTATCTACGCCTATGGCCGCGTGACCATGAACATCACAAACAGCACTATCACCGGAAACACCGCCACCGGTAACGGCGGCGCCATCTATGGCGAGACCAGCAAAAACTCCGGCGATATTGTCCTGAACCTCAGCGGCACCACCATCACCGGCAACACCTCTGAGAAGCTGGGCGGCGGCGTGTACTTTGCCGGCACCACCTTCACCGTCAGCGGTGTCACCAACATCACCGGCAACACCGGCAAGGGCAGCTCCAACAATGTGTACCTGGCCGCCGGTAAGACCGTCAGCGGCTCCGGCCTGGAAGCGGGCAGCCAGGTCGGCATTTCCGGCGCAAACATCCCCTCCACCCTGGTCACCGGCTATGCCGACGACAGCGAAACCGGCTATTTCACCGCCGACCGCACCGACACCAAGCTCAAGGCCACCACCGGCGGCGATCTTGAGCTGGTGGGCAAGGATGACCACACCCACTGCATCTGTGGCCGTACCGACTGCCAAGAGACCGGCACCGGCCATCGAAAGATCACCTGCAAGGGCGTCAGCAGCCTGGACCTGATCAAAGATAGCGGCAGCTACTACCTGCTGAACGATGTGACCCTCACCAAAACCTGGAAGCCCAACGGCGGGACCCTGTGCCTCAACGGCCACGCCATCCATGCAGCGTGGAAAACGGCGGCCATCGAATTGGAAAACACCTATATCACATTTAACCTCACTGACTGCGGCACCGACGGCAAGGTCACCGGCAACATTAACTCCTCGGGCGGTGTCGACGAGGCCAGCGGCGTTATCATCGGCGCCAGAGCCACCTTCAACCTCTATAACGGCAGCATCTGCGACAATACCCTCTACTCCTATCAGACCGGGCTCAAGGCGGGTGCTGTGGAGGTCAACGGTACATTTAATATGTATGGCGGCTCCATCAAGAATAACCAGGGCACCGGCTGGGTCGGCGCCGATAGCAACTATATCGGCGGCGTGCTGGTAAGCTCCACCGGCGCATTTAACCTCTATGACGGCGAGATCTCCGGCAACCGTTCTGCCCACGATAACCGGTCCAGCGGCACCTTTAACGGCGGCGCCGTGTATGTAAACGGCGGCAAATTCACCATGACCGGCGGCGTTATCAAGAACAACCGGGCCGGTGGGGGCAATGTCCTGGGTGACGGCGGCGCTGTGTATATCGGCGCTGGCGGCAAATTCACCATGACCGGCGGCGAAATTTCCGGCAACACTGTCTCCCGCAATGGCGGCGGCGTGGCCGTGGTCAAAGGCACCTTCGAAATGACCGGCGATGCCAAGATCAGCGGCAACAAAGCCCAGATGGACTATAGGCACTACGAGCACAAGGGCGGCGGCGTCTTTGTGGGCGCCAGCGGCACCTTCACCATGAGTGGAAACGCCGGTGTGGAGGGGAACCTCGTCCGCAACGGCTATAGCGACAGCGTTGCCCAGGGCGCAGGCGTCTATGTCAGTGAGGGCGGCACCTTCACCATGAGTGAAAAATCCTCCCTCAAGTCCAACACCATGACGAGCCAGTATCAGAGCGATGCGAAAAACCTCTACGGCGGCGGCGTGTTCGTAGGCGGCACCATGAGCCTCAATGGCGGCACCATCGAGGACAATACCGCCTTCTACGAGGGCGGCGGCCTCTATCTGGACACCAAGGGTACCGTGAACCTGGGCACCGGCACCATCATCGTCCGGAATAACACCTCCGAAAAAACCACCGGGCACAACCTCTATCTCCCCGGCGCGAAGAAGCTCATAGCTCCGGTGGCTCCGGCGGACGGCAGCAGCATCACCCTCTCCCTGCCTCTGGCGCGCATTCAGAAGGCAGAGGGTACCGCGGTAATCACCAACACCGGCAAGGATATTCGTGACGGCGACAGCCGCTTCGCCTTCGAGGCGGAAAAGATCACCCTGGTCCGTGACGGCGACGGCGAAGATGTGCTGGCCAGGATACCGGCCCACACCCACGATGGCATTACCTACACCCCCGTCTATTCGCTGGCCGAGATCCCCAGCAATGCCACCGGCAATTATTACCTGCTGCAGGATTCCAAGATGTCCAGTAGTGTGACCGTGGGCGCGAATAACACCGTAAATGTCTGCCTCAACGGCCACAAGAGCGAGCCCATCTACTTCAAAAACAGCGGCACTCTGAACATCACCGACTGCAAGCATGGCACCGCGACCCCCGGCTACATCACCGGCTATTCCTACAGCTCCGGCAGCAACAACATCGAAACTACCTCCGGCAGTACTCTCAACCTGACCAATGTGACCGTGAAGGAGAAAACCGGCAGCACCTTTATCTCGTCTACCGGCGCCACCGTCAACATCAGCGGCTGCGAATACTCTAATAACAAGAGCGGCTTCCTGGTGGCCTCCACCGGCAGCGAGGTCACGGTGACGGACAGCACCTTTAAGAATAACGCCATGGGTGCCCCCACCCTCTGGTTCACGGACAAGGGCGCAACCACGGGCAGCTTCACGGTGAAGAACTGCACCTTCACGGGCAATGCCAATAACACCCAAAATGCAAATTACGAAAACAGCCGGGGCTGCGCCATCAACAGCGGCTGCCCGGGCACTACCCTCATTGAAGACTGCACCGTCACCCAAAACCTCTCTCACGGCGACGGCGGCGGCATCTACCTCTACGGCAAGGGTACGGCCACCATCAAGAACACCACCGTTGAGGATAACAAATCCGAAAGGCGCGGCGGCGGCATCGCTGTGGACAGCACCAACGCCCCCGTTTTCACCGGCAAGGTCGTGGTGAAGAACAACAAGTCCCGGATTTCCTATAATGCCTACTATCAGGACACGACGACCGTTGTTGACTGCAATGTTATGATAGGCTCCGGCTGCGCCATCACCACGGACAGCGGCTTCAAGACCACCAGCTCCATCGGCCTCAGCGCCTGGGATATTCCCTCCCTGGTGGTTTCGGGCAACACCAGCGGAAAGGGCTTCCACGCAGACGACAGCAGCTTTGTCCTGCGGCCTACCACCGACAAGTCCGGCCCCCTGCTGACCTCGGGCAATACCGGCCTGGAGCTGTGGCACAACGGTAAGGGCCACACCCACTGTGTCTGCGGCACCGGGGAAAACACCGCCGACAGCACCCACACCCACGAAAAGCTCAACTGGATCGGCGTTACCGAGCTGAAGGACCTGCCTGCGGGCAACTACTACCTGCTGCGGTCTTACACTTATAATCAATGGACCCCCACCGGGGACTATAACATCTGTCTCAACGGCGGTTGGATCGGGGACAGCTCCCGCTCAGACGACGCTATCATTAATATCAAAAATAAGAATTCCGTTGCCATTACCGACTGCTCTGTGGATAATTCCGGCAGGATCAGCTGCATCTATAATTCTACCGGCTACTCCCGCGGCGTGAAAGTGAACTCCGGCTCCACCTTCACCCTGTGGAACGGCCAGCTCACCGACCTTTGGGCGCAATGGCCCAGCTACTCCAGCAGCACGCCTAACGGCGGCGGCGTGTGGGTCAATGGCGGCACCTTCATCATGAACGGCGGCTCTATCTCCGCCTGGACCGCCAGCGGCAACGGCGGTGCCGTATATGTCGGAAGCGGCAAATTCATCATGAACGACGGCTCCCTCAGCGGCAAGGCCCTCAACGGCAGCGGCGGCGCCGTGTATGTCTCTGGCGGCAGATTCGTCATGAACGGCGGCACCGTCACCGGCAAGGCCTCTGAAACCGAAAAAGATAATGGTTCCCGCGGGTGGGCCGGCCACGGCGGCGCTGTGTACAACGATGGCGCTACCGTCATCATCAACGGCGGCACCATCACCGGCAGCTCTGCGGCTGAGGGCGGCGGCATCTACGCGAACGGCGGTACCCTCACCATTGGCAAAGCCAACATCACCGACAACATCGCTGCGCATGGCGGCGGCGGCATCTACGCATACGAATGCGCCCTCACCATTGACGGCGCCAGCATTACCGGCAATAACGGTGGGGAGAGCCTGGGCGGCGGCATTTATATTTCCGAAGCCAAGGGCAATGGAACCGCAAGTGACCCCTATATCCCCGCGGTTATCCAGAATGCCACCATTCAAAATAACACCGCCAAATGCGGCGGCGGCATCAACGCCTCCGGCCCCGTGAAGATCAGCGACACCACCATCACCGGCAATACGGCCACCACGCTCGAAAAATGGGGCGGCGGCGGTTTGAATGCCCGTATCATTCCCAAAAGCAGCTACGGCAACGGCTGGGTCTTTGAGCTGTCCGGCAAGATGAATATTACCGGCAATAACGCCGAGGGAGTGGTCAACAACCTCTATTTCCCTGAAGTGACTGCTGGAACAATGCTCCCCGCTGTCACCGGCCTCACCGCAGGCTCCACCATCGGTGTCACCACCGAGGTAAAGCCCCTGAAGGACGGCGGCACCATCGCACCCGTCTATATCACCGGCGATGCGACCAGCAAGGACTATTTCACCAGCGATGAGGGCTATGAGGTGAAGTTGGATGCCGACAAGAATCAGCTTTACATCATCGCTGAGTCCAGCACCGTCACCGTCACCCCGGGCAAGAACATGACCGCCTCCGGCGACCTGAAGCAGACGGTTCTGAAGAACAGCCCCATTGCGGATGTGACCATCACCGCCGCAGACGGCTATTACTTCCCCGAGAACTACGGCTTCACTCAGGATGGCATCACCGTCACCCGTGACAGCCTCACCCAGATCACCGTCTCCGGCACCCCCACGGCGGAGGAAGTGGCCCTGATCCTCCCCGCCGCCACCGCTAAGACCACCCCCGCCGCTCCCGGCGGCCTTCAGGGTGTGGCTCCCAGCACCTGGGAGGCCGTGGACGGCAAGATCAGCGGCACCAAGGCCACTATGGAGTGGGCCACCTCTCCCAACAGCGAGACCTGGACCCCCTGCACCGAGGGCACTACCACCGTAGGCGGCCAGGGCACCTACTATGTCCGCGTCAAGGCAACGGATATTTCCTACACCTCCGAGGCTGCCGAAGTGACCGTGCCTAAGTATCTAAAGGCTATCAGCTTCCCCGCGCCCACCCTGACTTATACCTATGACGGCAACGAGCACACCCTCTTGGTCCCCGGCGAGGGTTACACCGTCAGCGGCGATACCAAGGCCACCGACGCCGGCACCTACACCGCCACGGTGAACCTGAATACGGATAGGTACCAGTGGAGCAGCACTGTCACCGACAACACCATCTCCTGGACCATCTCCAAGGGAGCGGCCCAGGCTACTGACTTCGCCTTCACCGCTCCCACCGATCTGGTTTGGGACGGCAACCCCAAAACCGCGAGCATCACCCTGAACACTCCGCTGACCCTGGGCGACTGCAAAACCTCCCTGGTGTATAAGCAGGGCGACAAGGTGGTAGAGAATCCCACCGATCCCGGCACCTACCAGGTGTATCTGGTCATCTCCGGCGACGGTAACTTCGCTCCCACCGATGGCCTCACGGCAGATAGCTGGACCTTCACCATCACCCATCCCGCCGATCACCAGTGGGGCGAGTGGGAACATAACGACACCCAGCACTGGCGCAACTGCACCGTGCCTGGCTGCTCCGCCGAGGAGCGTGGAAACCACATGACCGACACCCCCGCCACCTGCGTCACCAAGGCTGTGTGTACCACCTGCCATGCCCAGTATGGCGAGTTCAATGCCCACAACCACACCGAGGGCAAGGTCACTTCCACCGCTTACAAGGCTCCCACCTGCGGCAGCAAGGGGAACCAGGCTTATAGCTATTGCGCCGCCTGCCACAAGTATTTCAAGGACGGCGACAAGAACCTCTATGACGATGCCACGCACTTTGCCATCGCTGCGCTGACCCATAGAAGCGCCACCAAGACGGCTGCTGTGGCTCCCACCTGCGAGGTGGGCGGAAACCTGGCCTATTGGTACTGCGCCGACTGCGGCAACTACTATGCCGATAAGGACGGCAAGCTGGATTCTACCACCGCTTCCGCTACCAACGCTCCCTTCCTGCTGTCCGCCCTGGGCCACGACTACGAGGGCCAGCCCTATAAGAGTGACGCCACCGACCACTGGCAGGTCTGCAAGCACGACGGCTGCACCCAGGAGACGGCCCACCAGGCCCACACCGGCCATGAAGCCACCTGCGTAGCCGAGTCCAAGTGCCAGGTTTGCGGCTACAAGCTGGCGGATAAGGACCCCAATAACCATCTCCTGGCCCACAAGACGGAAGCCAAGGCACCCACCTGCACCCAGCCCGGCAACGATGCCTACTGGCACTGCGCCGACTGCGGCAAGTATTTTGCCGACAAGAACGGCGACATGGATACCTCTAAGGCTTACGACACCAACGATCGCTTCCTGAAGTCCGCCCTGGGCCACGACTTCACCGAGAAGCTGGTGGATGATGCGCACCTGAAAAGCGGTGCCACCTGCACCGAGGCCGCCGTGTACTACTACGACTGCTCTCGCTGCGATACCCACAGCACGGACAAGACCTTTGAGAGCGGTGATCCCCTGGGCCATGACTTCACCGAGAAGCTGGCGGACGCTGCCCACCTGAAGAGTGCCGCTACCTGCACCGAATCCGCCGTGTACTACTACGACTGCTCCCGCTGCAATACCCACAGCACGGACAAGACCTTTGAGAGCGGTGATCCCCTGGGCCACGACTTCACCGAGAAGTTGGTGGACGCTGCCCACCTGAAGAGCGCCGCCACCTGCACCGAGGACGCTGTGTACTATAAGAGCTGTGAGCGCTGCGCCGAAAACGGCAGCGAGACCTTCACCGCCGCAGGCACCGCCCTGGGCCACGACTTTGCAGGCCAGCCCTATCTGCACGATGAAACCGGCCACTGGCAGACCTGCAAGCGCGATGGCTGCGATGTGAGCTCCACCGCTGAGAAGCACATCTCCGACGAGGGCAAGATCACCAAGGAACCCACCGCTGCTGTGGAGGGTGAAAAGACCTTCACCTGCACCGTCTGCGGCCTGGTGCTGCGCACCGAGCCTGTGGCGAAGCTGGCTCCCACCATCGTGGAGGGCGCGAACGGCAAGCACCAGTCCGGCGGCAATACCGATCTGACCTTCCGCTCCGATGCCTCCTTCGAGGACTTCCTCTCCGTCAGCGTGGACGGCAAGGTGCTGGACAAAAACCAGTACACCCTCCGGGAAGGAAGCATTCTGGTGACGCTGAAGGCCGACTACCTGAGCACCCTGTCCGTGGGTCAGCACACCCTGGGTGTGAACTCCGCCTCCGGCACGGCTGAGACTGTGTTCACCGTCACCGCTGCACCCGCCGTGGTGCCCACCGGTGACACCACCGGCCTGACTCTGTGGGTTTCCCTGGCAGCCCTGTGCGGCCTGGGCACCCTGGTGGTAGTCAGCCGCAAAAAGCGCGAGAACGGCTGATAATGCCGCCCGAAAGGGCCAATAACCCATAGCAAAACCGCCCTGTCCCTTATTTCGGGGACAGGGCGGTTCTTTATAAGTTTCGAGGGAAAAGCGCTTCGGCTCAGCCAAACAGATAGCTGTATTTGTCACGAATGGTGACGATCAGCTTCTCCAGGTCGGCGGGCAGGTCATTGTCGCGGCTCAAGTCGTAGTCCTTAGGCTCACCGAAGGTGCGCACACGAACCATATCGCCGCCCAGGAACAGCACACCGGCGTTCTTGGAGTCCACCATGTCCTCTGCGGTCTGGAACAGGGTGAACTTGTCGTGGCAGGGCTCGGAGGCGTAGGGGCAGAACTGGCTGCGAGGTTGCTCGGCTTGCCAGGATCTTCATCTTCTGC
>OLGF01003141.1_pt1 | contig 14092 bp, 10 predicted proteins | sample 1604971 | NCBI WGS metagenome assembly OLGF01 (sample SAMEA3888902, study PRJEB22519) | human gut metagenome | biome: human gut; feature: human-associated habitat; material: faeces | place: Denmark | collected 2011 | reverse complement strand
TGGCGCCCCGGCCGTTGTTCCAAAAGCCCCGGAGCCGGGCCCTGGGGCCACACCTCTCGAGTTTGTGAGGCCAATGTATGAAGAGAAACGAGATTGCAAAACTGAATAGCGCCCAGGCGGCCACAAACCGGTTTGGGATCGGAATGCTCACGCCCACCCTGATAGTCCTGCTGGTCATGACGGCCTATCCCCTGATTTTCACATTTGTATACAGCTTTACCGACTACAACTACCTGAAGGGCACGGAGAACGCCTCTTTTGTGCTGTTCGATAACTACGTCTCCCTCTTTAAAAACGGATATTTTCAGCAGGCGGTGTGGAACACCATCAAGTTCACTATCCTGGCGGTGGTACTGGAGATGGCCCTCGGCCTTCTGATCGCAGTATTTGTCAACTCCCTCAAGCGAGGGCAGAAGATTATGCGGACGCTGCTGCTCCTGCCCTATCTGCTGCCCGCCGTCACGGTGGCCCTCAGCTGGCGGATGATGCTCTCCGCCAACTACGGCATCATCAACCAGTTCCTGAAGGGACTGGGCCTGCCGGTGTTCAACTGGTTCATGGACACAAAAACGGCCTTCGGCACGATCCTGCTGATCGACGTGTGGCAGAACGTCCCCTTTGTGTTTCTGCTGCTGTACGCCTCCCTCCAGTCCGTGTCGGAGAACCAGTATGAGGCCGCCCGCATCGACGGCGCCGGCTTCTTCCAGCAGTTCTGGTACATCACCCTGCCCAACATCAAGGGCAGCCTGGCCCTGTGCGCCCTGCTGCGGACCATCGACACCTTCCGCCTGTTCGAGAAGGTGAACGTCCTCACCGGCGGTGGCCCGGCGGGCACCACCACGACCATCACTCAGTTCTTGTATACATACGGTATCAAGTCTCTGGACTTCGGCTTCGGCAGCGCCGGCGCCATCGTGATGACATTGCTGGTGCTGATCCTGTCCAGCTTCTACATCAAGCGGGCCATGGGTTGAGCGCCTATGGAAGAACTGAAGCTGACATTCGTCAACGTGGGCTATGGGGAGGCCGCCCTGCTGGAATGTCCCGACCCGGCCTTCCCCGGCGGCACCTTTGTCATGGTGATCGACGGCGGCAGCGCCGAAGCAGAAGAGTACCGGGACAGCGCCACCGGCCGTATCCCCTTGGACCAGTACCTCTCCCTGCGGGGCGTGGACCACATCGACCTGATGGCAGCCACCCATGTCCATGAGGACCACCTGTGCGGCCTGCTGCCCGCGGCGGAGAAGCTGCCTCCCGCGGCCCTCTGGCAGACGCTGCCCCCGGAGTTTTGCCGCTCCATGCGGACGCTGGACATTCCGGCGGAGGGCCTGACGCCCTCCCGGAGCAAGTTTCTCCGGGCCCTGAACGACTACCGCCGCCTCTGCCTGGGGCAGAGCTGCCCGCGCCACCGGCCTCTGGCCGGAATGGAGCTCCGGCTGTGCCGGGATCTCTTGGTTCGGGTGCTGGGCCCCTCCCGTGCACAGGCGGAGAAGCTGGCGTCCTCGTGCCGGGCACTGTATGAGGAGGCGGACCCGTCCGCTTTCTGGCAGCGCCTGGACCAGCTGGACGCGGCTATGAACAATTACAGCCTGATCCTCCTGCTGGAGTACCGGGGGACCCGGATCCTACTCCCCGGCGACACCAACCACATGGGCTATGGAGGGCTGGACCCCGCCTCCCTGCGGGCCGACCTCTTCAAGGTGGGCCACCACGGCCAGCGGGACGGTATTTCTGCAGAACAGATCCAGGCCATCGCTCCCCGGGCGGTGGTGTGCTGCGCATCCAGCGACCGCCGCTACAACAGCGCCGATCCGGCCATCCTGCAGATGATGGCGGACAGCGGCGCACGGCTGTACTTTTCCGACTGCCCGCCCGGTCCGGACGGCGCAGTCCCGCCCCCCCATCAGGCCCTGACGTTCACAGTAGGCGCCGGCGGCGCAATGGAGGGCACATACCTGTCCATCCCGGATTGAGTCCCCGGTCAAATACGACATATCTGTCCGCTCCGGCACTCCACATTCTGCCGAGAGCGGGACGAAAAAAGGAGGAGAACCCCGCCTGGCTCGCGGTGCGGCAGTGTGGAGACCTGCCACAGAGGCGGACCGGCCCCGGCCGGCCGTGAGGGAACAGCTGCGGAGGCGCTGTTTCCAGAGCCTGATATCATGGCAGAAGTTATTCTGAAAAACATCAAGAAGGTCTATCCCCACCAGGAACCCGCCAAGAAGAAAAAGGGCTCTGAGGAGAAGAAGACGAACCTCCAGATTACGGATGAGGGCGTGCTGGCAGTGCAGGAGTTCAGCCTGAACATTGCGGACAAGGAGTTCATCGTGCTGGTAGGCCCCTCCGGCTGCGGCAAGTCCACTACCCTGCGGATGGTCGCCGGCCTGGAGGAGATCAGCGGCGGCGAACTGTATATCGACGGCAAGCTGATGAACGATGTGGCACCCAAGGACCGGGATATCGCCATGGTGTTCCAGAACTACGCTCTGTACCCCCACATGACTGTGCGGGAGAACATGGCCTTCCCCCTGAAGCTGAAGAAGTACCCCAAGGAGGAGATCCGCAAGCGGGTGGATCAGGCGGCGGAGGTTCTGGGCATCACGGAGTATCTGGACCGCAAGCCCAAGGCCCTCTCCGGCGGCCAGCGCCAGCGGGTGGCCATTGGCCGGGCCATCGTGCGGGAGCCCAAGGTCCTGCTGATGGACGAGCCGCTCTCCAACCTGGACGCCAAGCTGCGCAACCAGATGCGGGCGGAGATCATCAAGCTGCGCCAGCGGATCGACACCACGTTCATCTATGTGACCCACGATCAGACAGAGGCCATGACACTGGGCGACCGGATCGTCATCATGAAGGACGGCGTCATCCAGCAGATCGGCACGCCCCAGGAGGTGTTCGACCATCCCACGAACCTGTTCGTGGCGGGCTTTATCGGCACGCCCCAGATGAACTTCTTTGATGCGGAGCTGGTGAAGGAAGACGGCCGCTATGCGGTGGTTCTGGAGAACGCCCGGGTGGAACTCTCCGAAGCCAAGCAGGCGAACCTGGCCCGGAAGCAGGTCCAGCCCGGCCCCATCACGCTGGGCGTCCGGCCGGAGCACATTTCCCTGGCCGGGGATGCGTCCCAGGCGGTGCGGGGCACTGTGGACGTGGCGGAGATGATGGGCTCTGCGGTCCATCTCCACGTGGACGCCTGCGGGCGGGACACCATCGTCATCCTCCAGACCATGGATCTCCAGGGGGCGGGGCATCCGATTCCCGCCACCGGCAGCGCCCTGCCGTTCACCTTCGGCGGGAACGTGGCCCATGTCTTCGACCGGGAGACCGGCCGGAATTTGGAGGTCTGATCCGCCGCCCTGCCGTGCCGGATGCACCACGGTCAAACTCTGCTGTAAAAGGAGACGCGCTTTTCAGCGCGTCTCCTTTTTTTAGTTTCAATCAGGGCGCGGCCAGCGGCACGGCAGTGGCTGCGGGACCGTGGAAGCACAGAAGGGGACCGGCCGTTTGGAGCCGTTCTCTGGCCGCCGAACGTCAAAAAACGGCGGCCTCTGGATATCGTTCTTTTTGGGCGGGAACGGTTCGGTCAAAATCCACATTTTCAGCACCGCCCTTCCAGTCGGCACGGGCGGCGGGCAGGTGTTTTCCCGGAAAGCGGATGCCTAGCGCAATGCAAATTCATTCACCCGCGTATTTTAGAGCATCGGAGGGCGGAGTCATCCCTCCGGACAGCGAAACCCGTCAAAAGGGACATCCCAAAAAGATGCCCCTTTTGATGGCAGGGCCGATTGGAGTCGATATTGCCTCGTGAGTAAGATAAAATCGCCGCAAAGCAGCAGACCCAAACCGAAGCCCAGTGAAGTTGGTTCAGTTTGAAATCGAGAAGCAGCAGAACGAGCGCACGATAAGCTCTGCAATGAAATGAAAAAGCTCACCGCAAGCGATATGACGCTTGCGGCGAGCTGGTGCGGGTAACAGGACTTGAACCTGCACGGTTGCCCAATGGAACCTAAATCCATCGTGTCTGCCAATTCCACCATACCCGCAGAGATGATGCCGGGATAGTTGCAGTATATCACATCTCTTCCTCTTGAACAATAGGAAAATCTACGATACAATGAAATGCAGTCTGTTCAAAACCATTGAAAAGAGGAAGCGTACCATGATGACCCCACGCGTTGCTGCCATTCATGACATGTCCGGCTTCGGCCGGTGTTCTCTCACTGTGGCCATTCCTATTCTCTCCGCCATGGGGGTCCAGTGCTGCCCCCTGCCCACGGCATTTCTCTCCACCCATACCGGCGGGTTCGAGGGGTTCACCTTTCTGGACATGACCGACGAAATGTCCAAGGTGGCGGACCACTGGGCCAGCTTGGGCCTGACATTCCAGGCTGTATACAGCGGCTTCCTGGGCAGTGAGCGGCAGATCGGCGTGGTGGAGAACTTTATCTGCCGGTTCCGGGGACCGGACACCGTGGTGGTGGTGGACCCGGTGATGGGGGACTACGGCCGGGTCTACCAGACCTACACCGCCGCCATGTGCAGCGGCATGGCCCGGCTGGCGGAGCTGGCGGACGTCATCACCCCCAACCTGACGGAGGCAGCGCTGCTGCTGGGCCAGCCCTATGAGACGCTGCCCGCCGGCGAGGCGGGCCTCCGGGAGATCACGGAGCGGCTGAGCCTGGGAGGGCGGCGGTCTGTGGTGCTGACGGGCGCTTCTCTGGCCCCCGGCCGGACCGGCGCCGTCTGCTTCGACGCCCGCACCGGGAAGACGGAGGCCGTTCAGACCGCCTATGTGGCCCATGAGTTCCACGGCACCGGGGACGTGTTCTCCAGCGTCCTCACCGGGGCCCTGGTGCGGGGGGAGTCCCTCTCCTCCGCCGCCGGAGAGGCGGCGGCGTTCGTCCGTGCCTGCGCGGAGCGGACCGCGGCGGAAGACCTGCCTATGCGGGAGGGCGTGGATTTTGAACCCCTGCTGGGTCTGCTGATTCCCGGAAAGGAGACCGTATGACCGAATTCCCCTCTCTGCGGCGGCTGAACGTATCCTATACGCTGGTCCACGTGGTCTACTGGGCCATGTTTGCCATCTTCGCGGGCTACCAGACCTCTCTGCTGCTGGGGCGGGGCTTTACCAGCGGGGAGGCGGGGATCTTTGCCTCCATTCGCTGCTTTGCCGGCATTTTGGCTCAGCCGTTGCTGGGAGGCTGGGCGGACCGCCACCCGGAGGTGCCGATCAAACGCCTGCTGAACGCCTGTCTGGTGCTGGCCCTGGGGGTGAATGTGGTATTCTACACCACCCGCCCCGGCTTCTGGGGCACCGCCCTGATCTTCCTGACCCTGGGCATTCTGGAGCTGAACGCCTATCCTCTGCTGGACTCCATGGCGGTGCAGTTCATCGCCGCCGGGGTGGACATGTCGTACAGCCTCAGCCGTGGGCTGGGGTCTCTGTCCTATGCCCTGGCCTGCGTTGCGTGCGGCCAGCAGGCGGTGCGCTTCGGAACAGAAAGCCTGCTGCTGACCCACATGGCGCTGCTGGTGCTGATGATCGCGGTGGTGGCCCTGTACCCTGCCTTTCCCAAAGATGCCTTGCAGGCCCAAGGCGGGGGAGAGTGGCCCCACTCCATATTGTACATTCTGAAAAGCAGCTGCCCCTTCACCCTGACGCTGGTGAGCCTGTTCTTCACCCTGGCGGCCATTATGCCCATCGTCAGCTTCATGGTGAACCTCGTCTCAGACCGGGGCGGCGACGAGGGGCACCTGGGTCTGGCACTGTTTCTGATGGGGGCGTCGGAGCTGCCCGCGGCGCTGCTGTTCACGCCGCTGTTCCGCCGCTTCGGCGCGGCGGGGACCCTGCGGATGTCCATCTGCTTCATGGCGGTGAAGCCCCTGCTGTTCCTGCTGGCCCCCGGCCTCTCCGGACTCCTGCTGGTGCAGCCCGTCCAGCTGCTGGGGTACGGGCTGTTCACCCCCGCCTCGGTCTACTACGCCAACGCAAACGTCTCCCCGGTGGACCAGGTGAAGGGCCAGTCCATTATGATGATCGCCTCCAACGGCCTGGGGGCCATGTTCGGCAACTTCCTGGCGGGGTACGTCATCGACTGGGGCGGCGCCGACGCCATGCTGGGGATGTGCCTGGTCTTTGGCGTCATCGGCGTGCTGTTCATGCTGGCGGCAGGGCGGAGCAAGACATAAAAAGAGCGGCACGGCGGTTGCCGTGCCGTTTTCTATATGGCGAGAAACTCTGGAAAGCCCTTGATTTTCCATTCTCCATCGGTTAAACTGAATGCGGAAGCATAAATTGCGGCAGGGCATAGCGGGCGGCCACCCGCTATGTCCCTGTGATGAGTGTCATGACCACTCAACACAACAGTCATCTGACTGCACCGTATTTCCCATTATACCGGCGGGGTGCGCTTTTTTCAAGTGCGAACCGGGGAGTGGGCGTTGTGTTGCGCTTTGATCCAGAAGATCAGGCGGTGTTGAGTCCTGCGCTCAACACCGCCTTTGTGTTTCCGGCAGACACCGGGGACGGGTATCCGTCCCCGGGAACGTCTGTTGGACCGGATCTTTCCGGATTTTTTACTTGACCTTCCCCTGGGGGGAAGGTGTATCCTGGCACTGTCATCTCGCCGGAGCGTCCGGCACAAACGCCCTGTGGGGCGGGAAAGGAACTGTTATGAACGTACTTCACACTCGCTGGAGAGCCCTGGTTCTGGCCCTCCTCCTGGCCGTGAGCCTGGCGGTCCCCGCCGCGGCGGCGGAAACCGAGACCGCCGCGGAGGACCTGCAAACCCTGGCGGACACCGCCGCCTCTTACGCCGCCCAGTACGGCGGCGCCCAGAGCCTGCAATATGCCCTGTGGCAGGATGGGGAGATCGTCCTCACCGGAGAGGCAGGCACCTTCTCCCGGTCCGAAAACCGCCTGATGACCGGGGACGAGCTGTACGGCATCGGATCCGTCAGCAAGATCTACACCACCGTGGCAGTGATGCAGCTGGCGGAGGACGGCAAGGTGTCTCTGGACGCCCCGGTGACCCGGTATCTGCCGGACTTCAAAATGGCGGACGAGCGTTACAGGGACATCACCGTTCGGATGCTGCTGAACCACTCCTCCGGCATCCTGGGCACCGGCCTCTCTGACGCCATGCTGTTCGGCGAGGCCAGCACACGCGCCCATGACACCCTGCTGGAGAAGCTCTCCACCCAGCGGCTGGCGGCGGACCCCGGCGCCTTCAGCGTCTACTGCAACGACGGCTTCTCCCTGGCGGAGCTGGTGGTGGAGGCCATCACTGACATGGACTTCATGGACTATGTGGACGAACATATCCTGGCCCCTCTGGACCTGGACCGCACCTTTGCTCCCGGCGGGGACTTTGACGCCAACGATTTGGCCCCCATCTACCGGGGCACCGACCCCCGCGCCCTGCCCCAGGATGCCCTGAACGCCATCGGTGCCGGAGGCATCTATGCCACGGCTTCCGATCTGGCGTCCTTCGGCGGCGCCCTGACCGGCACGGAGCTGCTGCGCCAGTCCTCTCTGGACGCCATGGCCTATCCGGAGTACAGCCGGGGCCTGTGGCCCGACAGCGGAGAGCCGGACTCCCTGGCCTACGGCCTGGGCTGGGACAACATGGAGTGGTATCCCTTCTGCCAAAGCGACATCCAGGCCCTGGTGAAAGGCGGCGACACCCTGTACTACCACGCCGGCTTGGTGGTCCTGCCGGAGTATGACATGGCCGCGGCTGTGGTCAGCTCCGGCGGCGTGTCCACCTATGACCAGCTGGCCGCCAATCAGATCCTCATCGCCGCTCTGGCGGAGGAGGGCATCACCGTGGACCAGACTGTAAAGGCCCTGCCCGCGGCGGAGTCCGCCGCCATGCCCGCGGAACAGCTGGAAAACGCCGGGTACTACGGCTCCACCTCCGCCCAGTATCAGGTGGATATCCAGGCCGACGGCACTTTGACCATGTCCTACCTGAACTATCCCACCTCGATCCCCGCCCAGACCTTCACCTATTGCAGCGACGGCTCCTTCCGGGATTCCACCGGGTTGTCCTACATCTCCTTTGTGAAAGAGCGCAACGGCCAGACCTATCTGTACCAGCAGGCCGTCTCCCCTCTGCCGGGCCTGGGGGCGCTGCCCATCGCCAACTACGCCGCCGTGAAGCTGCCGGAGAACGATCTCTCTCCTGAGGTAGCCGCCGCCTGGGACAGCATCGCTACCTTGGGTATCCTGCCCATGAACGAGCCATACAACTCCCAGACCTTCCTGGCGCTGGCGGACGCCGCCGCGGTCGCGGAGGTTCCGGAAACGATCCCCGGCTATATCGGCGCCGCCCGGATCGCGGACGAGACCACCGCCCGCTCTGAGATCCAGGTGCCCGGCGTGGGCAGCCGGGACGGCGTGGACTACCAGCTGGAGGAGCGGGACGGCGTCCTCTGGATCAACGCCAAGGGCAGCCTCTACATGGACGCGGCCGCAGCGCCCACGCTGTTCACTGGCTCCGGCGCCTCCTACACCACCATTCAGGCGGATGGCTATGCCCGCTGGTACCAGGTCGGCGATGCCGCCGGCAAGGCCATGACCGTGCAGGTGCCGGAGAATTCCGGCTTCTGGGTGTATGACGGAAATGGCCAGGTGACTGCCTCCTCCGTCCTGTGGGGCGACACCACCGTCACCTTGCCGGAGGATGGAACGATTGTCTTTGCCGGTGATCCCGGCGCCCGCTTCCACCTGCGCTTCCAGGGATAACGTCTCCAGGACATGAAAAACGCGCCGCAGAAGCGGCGCGTTTTTTCAGTTCAGCGGTCCGAATGAGACCAGGCCCGAGGCTGGTTGTAGGGGCGGTACGTGGATGTGAGCACATTTTCAAAGATCGGCGCGTCGGGCACCTCCACCCGTCTGAGGATCTGCTCACCCGCAGCCTGCCCCAGGTCCTCCACCGGCTGGATGATGGAGTCCATCTGATTGGCGTACAGGGCGTACACATCGGAGTCATAGTCCACAAAGCTCACCAGGTCGATGTCCTGGGCCAGCTGGATGCCCTTCTGGTGGAGATAGATGATGGTCTCCGAGGCCATCAGCCCCTGACAGACGATGATGGCGTCGCACTTGCGCTCCAGCAGCTGGTCAAGGCAGGCGCAGGCGCTGTTCTCCAGGGAGTCGCCATATTGGATTAAATGCTCATCCTCCGGCAGGCCACAGTCCGCCACAGCCTGCCGATAGGCGGAGATCCGCTCCTGCGTGCTGGAGAGGCGGGGGAGGCCGCCGATGATGCCGATCCGCTGGTCGCCCTTTCCCGCCAGCCGGCATACACTGCGGTAGATGGGCTGGAAGTTGGACACGCAGACGGAGGAGTACTTCTTTGTCTCAAAGATCCGGTCCACCAGCACCACTGGAAATCCCGCGGGGATCAGAGCGTCGAACCGCTGGAAATCGTCCATGGTGCTGGCCACCAGCAGCCCGTCCACCAGTCCCGCCGTCAGCAGGCGGATATTGGTCTCCTCCCGGTCCATATTCTCCCGGGTATTGGCGATGATGAGCTGGTAGCCGTTGGCGGAGAGATATTTTTCCACAGACTCAATCATGGTTGCGAAGAATTTATTGGCGATATCGGGCACAATAAAGCCGATGATCTTTTTCTTTCCCGTGCGGAAACTGCGGGCGGAAGCGTCCGGTGTGTATCCCAGCTCCTCGATGGCCCGGTAGACCTTCTCTTTCGTCTCGTTGGACACATACCGGGTATTGTTGATGGTGTGGGACACGGTGGCGGTGGACACTCCCGCCAGCTTCGCCACATCGCTGATGGTCACCTTCATGGGACAGCCTCCTTGCGCAATGGTTTATTGGTTTACGCAAATAATTAGCCACTTCAGTATAGGACAGCTTTCCCTCCGCGTCAAGCCCCTTTTCCCCTTGTTTCGTGTAAAAATTGTGAAATATGCCCTTTTTCTTATGGATTATCCACAACCTGCCGCAGAAAATGTTATCTGAATTGACAGTTGCAAAAAGGTCGACCGTATGATAATATACTTGTGCGATTATTAGAAAACGTTTACGCAAACGTTTCGACGGCGCGCCGCCGGTGCGTCTGATTTTGTGAAAGGAGTCTTTCCGATATGAAAACCAAGATTGGCATCAATGGCTTCGGCCGCATTGGCCGCCTCGTCTTCCGCGCCGCCCTGACCCATGACGATGTAGAGGTCGTCGGCCTGAACGATCCCTTCATGAACCCCGAGTATATGGCCTACATGCTGAAGTATGACAGCGTGCACGGCAAGTTCCCCGGCGAGGTCTCCGCCGAGGACGGCGCCCTGGTGGTCAACGGCAAGAAGTATCCTGTCTTTACCGCTATGGAGGTCAAGGACATTCCCTGGGCTTCCGTGGGTGCGGAGTATATTTGTGAGTGCACCGGCAAGCACCTGACCAAGGAGCTGTGCCAGGGTCACATTGACGCTGGCGCCAAGCACGTGGTCATGGGCGCCCCTTCCAAGGACGATACGCCCATGTTCGTCATGGGCGTCAACAACAGCAAGTACACCTCTGATATGACGTTCGTATCCAACGCCTCCTGCACCACCAACTGCCTGGCCCCCATCGCCAAGGTGCTGAATGACAAGTTCGGCATCGTGGAGGGCCTGATGACCACCGTCCACTCCGTCACCCCCACCCAGAAGCTGCTGGACGGCGCCTCCCTGAAGGACTGGCGCGGCGGCCGTGCCGCCACCGGCAACATCATCCCCTCCTCCACCGGCGCCGCCAAGGCCGTGGGCAAGGTCATCCCCTCCCTCAACGGCAAGCTGACCGGCATGTCCATGCGCGTGCCCACCCTGGATGTCTCCGTGGTGGACCTGACTGCCAAGCTGGAAAAGCCCGCTACCTATGAGCAGATCTGCGAGGCCATGAAGGCCGCTTCCGAGGGTGAGCTGAAGGGCGTTCTGGGCTACACCGACGAGGATGTGGTCTCCAGCGACTTCATCGGCGATTCCCGTACCTCCATCTTCGACAAGAAGGCCGGCATTGCTCTGACCGATACCTTCGTGAAGGTCGTCTCCTGGTACGACAACGAGTGCGGCTACTCCAACAAGATGGTGGATCTGATCCGCTACATGTCCTCTGTGGACCATCAGTAATCGCAAACAAACATGCCGCCCGGACAGTTGTCCGGGCGGCATTTCTATGCGGCGAGGCTGTCATGATTTTTAGGGCAAAAGGAAAAACGGGGACGTAACCGTCCGCCGTCTCCAACGTTTCCATGCTTTTCAGGCGCTGCCGTTCCAGATATAACACAACCCCCCATTCGCTCCAACGACGAATGGGGGGTTCACTTCTGGATCGGATTTTCCAATACCTCTTACCTCTTGCTTTCATTGGATTACCGTTCGGACGCTGGGGGAAACATCTGGGGAATCGAAAACTCTGGTTACTTGCCAATCCATAAAACATCAGGTACACGCAGACGTCTGCTCTGGTTCCTACCAAAGTACTCTCGTGTGGCTCATCCTAGTGAGAAATGTTTCGTCTTTGGGAACTTGCCGGAGTTACGCTTACTTTGAGGAATTCCTCGATTCCGAACGGCGCTGGGGTTTGGATCTTGGGAATCTCTTGAGCTAACCTAGCCCATGGGACTCACTCCTTTCCTGTGACTATAATGTACAATACTTTTTTGAATTTGTCAATAGGTTTTGTGCAATTTTACATTTTAGACAAAGTAAAACGATACCGCGAGAGCACTTTGCACAAAGTTCGTCATCACCGTGCCAACTCCCCAAGAAGCTGGGGCAGCTGCAGCCCCGGATGGCTCCAAAATGCGTTCTGAATGGCCTCCAGGTTTTCCGGACTGTGCTCGATCTCCCGGCTGAACTGGCGCAGCGCCTCCGGCAGGCCGCACACTGCTGCCGCCCGCTCCACTGTCAGCACCGCCAACACGCAAAAAGCCGCCCGCCCCAGAAGATCTCCGTCATTGACCGCTTTGAGCGGATAGCGAAAGATGAAATACGCTGCCGTACGCTCCAGAAGGTCGTCCGGCACCGGGATCGGAGCGGCTTTCTCCGCCCGGTCCAGCAGCGTCTGCCAGGCAGGATCCAAAATATCCAGTCCTTTTAAAACGTGCAGCACCGCCGGAAATACCCCCCCGTTCTCCGCCGCCCATGGCTTCGGCTGCCAGGACGATGCCAGAGCAGGCAATTTTCCGATCTCCTCCTGGTCCAGCAGCTCCTGAGCCGCAGCGGCCAGCAGCAGCACGTCCGCCAGCCGCTTCCGAAGTCGCTTGCTCCGGTCCGCCAACAGCGTCAGCATCCGCTCCCGCACCGGCAGCAGCGCCTCTGTCCAGGGGTCGCTCTTCTCCCCGTCCTCCGCCGTCTCCCGGGTACAGAAGGTCAGTGTCTGACTGCTTCCCAGCAGCAGCGCATTGGCCGCCGGGCAGGAAGCGGAGAGGCTGATCTCCCGGAAAGAACCGTAGTCCTCCGTAAAGCGGGGATGCTCCTGGCAGGTGACGGAAGTGGCCTCCTCTCCCAGCTCCCGATGGATCTCACAAAGATTTTCTCCATCCAGAAAGGGGCACCGTCCTCCAGAGAGCGGAAAACAGACGTCCCCCTCTTCGTCCACCGCCATGGCCTGCCGGAGCTTTTCCCCAAGCGGACCGGAGAGTTCCTGATACCGGGCGGCAGTCTCCCCGTCGATCACAACTTCCCATGCCTCGCAGCAGGTATGGGGACAGGCTCCGGCCAGGCAGCGGAACCGGTCGTAATAATCCGGTACCCGAATCAGCATCCCAGCTCCTCCTCTCCCGTCTCCTCCGGATGACGGCGGAGCAGATGAAAATGATTCTTGCGGAACTCCAGAATCCCCTCATCCCGGAGCTTCCCCAGCGCGGCGGACATGGCACTGCGGTCCACCGCCAGAAAATCCGCCAACTGCTGACGGTCCAGCGGGATGTCAAACGACGCATCGCCTGCCCGGATCGCCTGGGCGGAGAGATAGCTCAGGAGTTTTTCCCGGGTGGTCTTGCGGGCCATATGGCCCATCTTCCGGGTCAGTGCCAGATTTTTGCCCGCCATCAGCGCCAGCAGATTGACCGTGAAGCGGCCTGAGTATACGCCAGCCGCCTCCGCGTCCAGAAACAGCACCTCTGCTTCTCCCGGTGAGAAAACGCTCACCTCCAGGGGCTCTCCCGCCAAGGCAAAGGACTCCGCGAACACATCTCCGGCTTCTACAATGCCCACAATGGTCCTTCCGCCCCAGAAATCCTCCCGAATGACATGTACGCTTCCGGAGAGCAGCAGTCCCAGACGGCCGGTCCGCTCCCCGGCCCGCAGCACCATCTCTCCCCGGGTATAGGTCCGCCGCTGGGCACCGCTGTGCCGGAACAGCTCCTGGATCTGTTCCCGGTCCAGTCCATGAAACAGAGGCATTTTTTCCATTGCGGCGAAAATTTCCATAGCAAGTCTCCTCTTTTGTTGGAAAAACAACTGACTTTTCAACTCGATTATACGATAATCACAACCAGAAAGCAAGAAATGGCTGAAACGCCGAAAAGGAGACATACTATGGTAAGACGGATCATCGAAATCGATCAGGACAAATGTAACGGCTGCGGTGCCTGCGCGGCAGCCTGTCATGAAGGTGCCATCGGCATGGTGGACGGAAAGGCCACGCTGCTGCGGGACGACTACTGTGACGGTCTGGGCGATTGCCTGCCCACCTGTCCCACTGGGGCCATCTCTTTTGTGGAGCGGGAGGCCGTCGCATATGATGAGGCAGCAGTGCTGGCCAAGAAGGCAGAGGCCCTCAAGGGCAGTGCCCCCGTGACCCGGACCGGCTGCCCCGGCAGTCAGAGTCAGGTCCTGCATCACCCCGCCGCCCCCGCTGCTGTCCAGGCCCCCGCAGCCGCTGTCTCCCAGCTGATGCAGTGGCCGGTGCAGATCAAGCTGCTGCCGGTGGAAGCCCCCTATTATAACGGTGCCAAGCTTCTGATCGCGGCGGACTGCACCGCCTATGCCCGGGCGGACTTCCACCAGCGCTTTATGCGGGGCCGCATCACACTGATCGGCTGCCCCAAGCTGGATGAGGGCGACTATACGGAAAAGCTGACGG
>OLGF01003130.1_pt1 | contig 14116 bp, 9 predicted proteins | sample 1604971 | NCBI WGS metagenome assembly OLGF01 (sample SAMEA3888902, study PRJEB22519) | human gut metagenome | biome: human gut; feature: human-associated habitat; material: faeces | place: Denmark | collected 2011 | reverse complement strand
CTGCTGATAATTGGGATGGATTCCTTCCTTCATTGCTCTCGTTCACCTCTTTCTGATCCAGACTACCTCGCCGGAGCTTTCACCCCATAAAGGCGTTTATCAGTGTATCACACGGACGTCAAGATTGCAAGACCTTTTTTCATTTTTCCGGAGATTTTTTCAGGAGGGGCGAAACTGCTCCACCCACTCCGGCGTACAGTCCGCAAACCAGTCCTGGTGATCCGGGTCCTCCGGGTCGTAGAGCCGGTCCGTCAGGGCCTGGAAGGCGCTCCACTGCTCCTCGGTCAAAACATGGACGGCGATGCCGTCCTCTTCCTGCCACCGCTCCAGGATCTCCGCCTCCTGCTCCCGGTTCCAGAGCCGCTGGTCCGCCATGGCCTCCCGGCCGCAGCGGTCCACCGCCTCCCGCAGGTCCGGGGAGAGGGAGTCGTACAGATCACTGTTCATGGTGAGGATGGCGGGCTCGTAAAAGGCCGGGAAGATGGTCACGTCCGTCTGGACCGTCTGGTAGCCCGCCGCGGCCGCCTCCGCCAGGGTGCTCTCCTGGCCGTCATAGTATCCCGCAGACAAAGGCGTCATCACATCTAAAAAACTGGAGGGGTAGAGTTCCGCTCCCCAGCAGTCCACATACGCCACGGACACTTCCAGCATTCCCGCCGTGCGGATCTTGAGCCCTTCCAGATCTTCCGGGGCAGTCACCGCACGGCCTTCAGAAGTCGTCGGATACCGGAAGCCCAGCTCCCCGTATGCCAAGCCCCGGAGCCCCAGCTCCGCCAGGACGCCGTTCAGTGCCTCTCCGCCGGTGCTGTCCAGGACCTCCGCCGCCGTTTCGGCGTCCGGGAACAGAAAGGGCATGGTCACGGAGAAAAACGGTCTGCCCAACTCTTCTTCGTCGCCGTAGGAGCCATATACGAAACTGCTGTCCAGATAGAGGTCCACGATCCCGGCCGCAGCCTGCTCCAGGGAGGTAACCCTATCGAGGGGCATCGGCTGAACCCCCACCGCCACGGCGCCTTCCGTGGCGTCGGACAGTGCCTCGGCAAAAGATTCCGCCGCGTCCCAGCAGGTGGAGCCCTCCGGCTGGCCCACCACCAGGGTCCAGGTTGTCTCAACATTCTTCGGAACCGGCGGCTCCTCTGAACCCTCCTCCTGTGCCCCGCCGGTGCAGCCGGTGAGGGCCAGGACCGCCAGACCGGCAGCGGTCAGCTTGGTAAGACGGCGCTTCATTTCAGGTCCCTCCTTCTTGTTCCAGCGCCCGCCCCAGGTCCGCCAGATACCGAGCCTGCTGGCGGCGGAGGTAGCCCTTGGCAAAAAAGCGCATCCAGGGCTTTTTTACGGTGATGGTCTCGGTGAAGGTGACCTGGGTGCCGCCGCCCTCCGGCCGGAATTCCCCGGCCCACCGGCCCGCCAGGTTGGCATTGTCCAGGTCAAAGGCCCAGCGGGACAGGGGGCGGCGCTCCGTGACGGTGAAGCGGGTGGGAAAGCCGCTTCTGTCGTACTCCGTAAAGGCGTCCTCACCGACGTGGTCCAGGCGGCTCAGATCGCTGCGCCACTGCCAGCAGTCCAGATCCGTCACCACCGCCCACACCCGCTCCGGCGGATACGGCACCAGGGCCGTGGCTATACTGACGATTTCCCTTCCCATTGGCCTTCCTCCTCAAATCTCCATGGTCTCGCCTGCAGCCAGGAAATACAGGGCCCGGCGGACCACCTTCTTTTCCAGCACCCGCTCCAGGGCCCGGCTGTATGCCTCCAGCTGGGGGCGGTAGTGCTCCGCCCGCTGCCGGACCTCCAATGCCGAGAACACACGGTCCGTTTTGAAGTCCACCACGGTCAGGCCGTCTGCCGTCTCGAAGCAGCAGTCCACCACGCCCTGGAGGAGGATTTCCTCCCCCGCCGCCGCGGCGGGATCGTAGTCCCGGGCATCCATCAGCAGGGTGAAGCGATACTCCCGCAGGACGCTTCGGCTTTTGCGGATCTCCTCCGCCAGGGGGGAGCGGAGAAACCGCTCCAAAGGCGCGGTCTCCACGGCCGCGGCCTGCTGGTCCGTCAGCAGGCTCCGCTGCCGCAGGGCCTCGATCTGGCCCGCCACGTCAACGTTTGAGAAGTCTAGGTATTGCAGCACCAGGTGGGTGGCAGTGCCCCGCTCTGCCGGGGTCAGGCCCTGCCGCTCCCGCCGGAAATTCGGCTGGCTCAGGGGCCGGAGGTACGGGGTATGGGCGGCATACTCCGCGATCTCCTGGTCCGCAGGGCGGCCCTTCAGCTGGGTGGCCGTCACCTTGGCGGGCAGGGCCGTCTCCCGCTGGTAGGGGTAGATGAAAGACAGCAGCTCCGGGTCAAAGAGGGCGGTCTCCCCTGTCTCCTCCGCCGTCGCCTGGGGCCGAGCGGGCCGTTCCCGGTAGTCCTCACTGTCATGTAAAAACACTTGCCAGGATCTGTCCTCTCCAATATATAGCTGGTCAATCTCTGTCTCCGCCATAGCCCGCAGGGGTGCGGCCTCCGGCCGGCACAGCAGGGGCAGCAGGACCCAGTCCCCCAGGGTGCGGCCCTCTGCCACCGTCTCCGGCAGCACGGGACAAGCAGCCACAGCGGCCAGCTTCTGGAGCCGCCCGGTGGCGTTGTACAGGGCGTCCACCAGGATCAGCTTCTCCTTGGGCCGGGTCATGGCCACGTAGAGGATGCGCTGCTCCTCCGCTAGGTTCTCCCGCCGCAGCTTTTCCTGAATGGCCAGCCGGGCCAGGGTGGGATACTGGATTTTCCGCTCCAGGTCGATGCGCTTGGGCCCCAGGCCCATGTCCGGGTGCACCAGCACCGGCGTGTCGAAGTCCTGCCGGGAGAACGCGTGGTCCAGATCTGCCAGGATGACAATGGGGAACTCCAGGCCCTTGGACTTGTGGATGCTCATGAGCCGCACGCCGGCAGCCTCCGCCGGGCCCCGGGTGGCGGGAGCCTGGTCCTGCTCCAGCAGCCGCCGCAGCTGCGTGACGAAGGCGAAGAGGCCCCGGTATCCATTGCTCTCAAACTTCTCCGCGTGCTGGCTCAGGGCGATGAGATTCTCCCGCCGGGCCGCACCATCATCCATGGCGCCGAAGACCCCCAGCACATTCAGTCGGTTGTAGATGTGCCAGACCAGGCGGTGGACACTCATGTCCCGGCCCGCCTGCCGCAGGTCCGAGAGGGTTGCCAGGAAGTCTTTGCAGTCCTCTCCCCCATCGGCGGTCACAGCGTCGTAGTAGTCCCCGGTGGGGGCGGCGGAGCGAACCTCCGCCAGCCGGTCCGCCGTGAAGCCGAACAGGGGCGACCGGAGGACGGAGATCAGAGGCACGTCCTGCCGGGGGTTGTCCACGATCTCCAGCAGGGACAGCATGACGGAGATCTCCATGGTGTGGAAGAAGTCCCCGCTCTCCTGGAAAGAACAGGGGATGTCCCGCTCCGCCAGGGCGGCGGCGAAGGCGGCAGACCGGCTGCCGGGGGAGCGCATCAGGATCACGATATCCTCCGGCCGGCAGGGGCGCAGGGTGCCGTCGCTCTCCGTGACGGGATAGCCCTCATCCAGCAGCTTCCGGATGCGCGCCGCCACGAACCGGGCCTCGGCGGTGACCTTTTTTACCGGCTTGTCATTCTCCCCCGCCTTCTGGTGGGCAGAGATGAGATGGAACTCTGTCTGGCAATCCATCCGCTCCGGGTAATACGCCGCCCCGAAGTGGAGGGCCTCGTCCTCGCCGTAGTCCATCTCCCCCATCTCCACAGACAAAATGTTGGAGAAGATGAAGTTGGTGCTCTCCAAAATCTCCCGCCGGGAGCGGAAGTTGCGGGACAGCAGGATCTTCCGCTCCTCTCCGTCAGCCGCCTCCTGCCAGGACTTGAACCGGTTGTATTTTCCCAGGAAAATGGTGGGGTCCGCCAGGCGGAAGCGGTAGATGCTCTGCTTCACGTCCCCCACAGTGAAAATGTTCTGCCCGTTTTTGGACACCGCCTGGAAGATGGCGTTTTGGATCTCGTTGGTGTCCTGGTACTCATCCACCAGGATCTCCCGGTATCGGGCCGCCACCTGCTCCCCCAGCTCTGTGGGGGCACCGCCGGAACCCACCAGCAGGCCCAGGGCCAAGTGCTCCTGGTCGGAGAAGTCGGCAGCGTTCAGCCGCAGCTTCTCCTGCCGGTACCGCTCCGCAAAGTCCTCCGTCAGCTCCAGCAGGGCCACCATGGCCGGGGCCACGGCAGTCAGGTCCTCCATAGCCTCCTCCTCAGAGACAGACAACAGGCCCGCCAGCTTCTTCTCCTCCGCCTTGCACCGCTCCCACACCTGTTTCAGCGCGGCAATGCCCGGCTCGTCCTTCCGTCCTTTGGGGGTGGAAAGCCGGGGGAAGGCGACGGCCGCTTCCGTCTGCCGGGCCGCCTCCCAGGTCTGGACCTGGGCCAGGGCGTCAAAGGCCACAGACACCTGGAGAAACTTCTCCCCGTACCCCCGGTACAGCGCCTCGTCCCCCTCGGTCCGGGCGGAGGCGGACCGGAGCAGAGCCCCCCAATGGGCCCCCTTCCGGCGGATGGCGGCCAGCAGCTCGGCGGCGTAGGGGGTGTCATCAAAGCCGCCCTCCCAGCCGCTCCAAACGGTCCGGTTCTCCGCCAGCCACCCGGCCGGGTCCGCGTGGCTCTGGACCTTGTCGTACAGCTCCAGCACCAGGGCGGCCAGACGGCTGTCGTCCCGTCCGGCCCCCAGCGTGTCCGCCAGCAGGCCACGGCCCTCGTCCAGCTGGTCATAGAAGTCCTCCAGCGTCCGGGAGAGCACCCGCTGGCGGATCAGCTGGGCCTCGTTATCGTCCAGCACCCGGAAGTCTGGGGTCAGGGCCCGGCTGTCCCCCTCCCGGGCCAGGAGGTGGGTGTTCTCCCGCAGCAGCGACGTGCAGAAGGCGTCCACGGTCTTGATGTCCGCCTGATACACCCGCAGCAGCTGCCGCCGGAGCTGCTGGTCCCCCGGCGTCTGGCCCAGCCGCTTGGACAGCTCGGAGGCGATCTTGCTCCGCAGCTCCGCCGCGGCGGCCTTGGTGTAGGTGATGATGAGGAAATCATCGATATTGCAGCGTTCCTCCGTCACATAGCGGAAAAGCCGCTCCACCAGTACCTTTGTCTTGCCGGAGCCGGCGGCGGCGGACACCAGCAGGCTGCCGCCCCGGTTTTCCACCACCGCCTGCTGCTGGGGGGTCAGGGTCAATTTTGCCATGTTACTGTCCGCCTCCTCTCTCTGTCTCCTCTTCCACCTGGCGCCAGAACTCCTCCGGCTTTACCGGCAGGATGTAGTGCAGGTGGTCGCCGTCCCGCCCATCCTGGAAGTGGCAGGCGTCGGCCCAGTCGCAGTATTTGCAGAAGCTGTCGTCCTCATTGTGGCAGCAGGGGTCCGCGTCGATGTTGCCGTCCCGGACCTCCCGGGCGATCTGGTGGAGCAGCCGCTCCACATACTGCCCCAGCCGCCCAAGCTGATCGGCGGAGGCCAGGGCGCCGGACACGTCCCCCTCCCGGTTTACCCGCACCGGTAGAAACCGGGGACTTTGCAGAGCCTCGTGCTCCATGGCCTGGAGCACCTCCGGTTCAGAGAGCAGCAGGCCCGTTCGGCGCAGCTCCTTCTCTCGCTGGCTCTGGAGCTGCTCCGGCGTGATATTTCGCTCGGCGGAGAGGATCTCATCCCGGGCAGGGAGATACAACACCCCGGCGGGTTCAATGTCCATGCCAAACCGCTGCTTGCCCTCCTTTTTCAGGGCGAACAGGTACAGCAGCATCTGGATATCCAGGCCCATCCGGACGGCGGCCAGGTCAAAGGCTTTCTTGCCGGACTTGTAGTCCACTACCCGGAGATACAGTCTGTTGTCCTTCACCCAGCCGTCCACCCGGTCCACCTTGCCGCCGATTCGCAGCTCCGCGTCCGGCTCGCTGACCGTCACCGCCGGCAGTTCTCCGCGCTCGCCGAAGGACAGCTCGAAGGCCAGGGGCACGAAGTCGGAGCAGCGCATCTCCTCGGCGATCTGGTCCACCACCGCGTAAGCGGTGTTCCGCAGCCGGGCGAAGAGGTACCGGAACCGGGCGTTCCGGCCCTCCAGATTTTGGAGCACCTCCGCCGCATACTGCTCAATATAGCGCCGCACCAAGGCGTGGAGGTCCTCCTCTCCCACTGCGGCAAAGCCGCCCCAGTCCAGCACGTCCTTTGTGACGTGCTCCAGCAGGTAGTGGAGGAAGGTTCCGATCTGGGGGGCGTCAAAGGCCGCCGCCCGGCGGGCCTTGGCCTTCAGTCCGTACTCCATAAAGTAGGCGAAGTGGCAGCTCCGCAGCCGCTCCACCCGGGAGGCGGACATGGAGATTCGCTCCCCGTACAGCGCCTGTACCGCGCTCCTGGAGAGGCTCCCCCGCTTCAGCGCAGCCGCCCGCTCCATGGCCGCCATGGGGGGCGCCAGGACCTCGTCATCTGCGAAATACCGCCACAGGATCCCCCCTGGGGCGGTCCCTGCGGTCTCCAAGGCAGGGATCCTTGCTGTAAGGCGATAAGCCTTGTCAGTCCCTTCGTGCTCGATACGCAGCTCCGGAAACAGCGTTAGCAGGCGGTCCACTACAAAGGCAGGCCGCAGCTCTGCACCGGACACGTCCGCCGTGGGGTAGCTGACCACCAGCCCCTCCCGGGGCTGAACCAGAGCGGCGTAGAGGTTCTGGAGCTCAATGCCCATCTGTTCCATGCCGCTGGGCGCCAGGCGGATGCCCCGCTGGGCCAATTCCTCCCGGTCATCGTCGTTGAGAATGCCGCCGCTCTGTCCCACAGCGGGCAGCACATGGTCATTGGCCCCCAGCAGAAACAGGTAGGCATCCGTGTGACGGTCATTTCGGGTGATTTCCGTGACGGACACCTGGTCCAGAGACACGGGGATAGTGCCCACGCTGTACTGGGAGGCCACCTGCCGCAGCAGGCGGCTGAATTCATCGGTCCCCATAGGCTCGTCCCCCAGGATCTCCACGAACTGGTCCAGGATGGCGCAGAGGATCTCCCACAGCTGGGCGGTCTCCTCCGCGTCCTGGAGGCGCCCTGCCTCCGCCTGGGCCCGCATCTGTTCCTCCAGCGCGTTCTGGAGATTCAGATGCTCCAGGAAACTATAAAGGGAATTTACTTTCTCCCCAGCTGTAACGCCGGCTTTCAGCCCTTCATACAGCTCCGCAAGAGGTGCGCGTACCCGGCGGCGCAGCTCGTTCACCCGGTCCAGGCGGGCCTGGCGGCGCTTATCCCAAGGTGCGCCATAACCGTCCGGATTGTCGGTCCAGTCCACATCCCGGAGCCACATCTTCCCGTGGATCTCCCAGGTGAGAACGTAGTTTTCCAGCTCATCGCACTCCTCCGGCATCAGGCCCGCCAGGCCGGTCTTCAGCCAACGGAACATGTCCTCGTACTCCAAGCCGTTTTCCAGAGCGGAGAGGACGCCGGTGATAAGGCTCCACACGGGCTTTTCCAACATACTGCTCCGGCGGCTCAGATAGGCGGGGATGCTGTACCGCTCGAATACCGTCTCAATGGTGCCCTCGTAGTCGGTCATGTTCCGGGCGGCCACGGTGATATCCCGGTAGCGGCACTTCCCCGCCGCTACCAGGCGGCGGATGTCCGCTGCCGTCTGCTCCACCTCGGAAAAAGCGGTGTCCGCCTCCCGGACCCGGATGGCGGAGCTGTCTCCTTGGTAGGGCTCCCCCTCTCCGAAGAAGTGATGCTCCAAATATCCCAGGGCGGAGTCGTCGGCGCTGGTGAGCGTCCGGACCTCCCATGGGCAGCCCGCCTGGTCCGCCAGCCGCGTCAGCTGGTCCCGGGTGCGGAGAGAGACCTGAAACATCTCCTCCGCACTGTCCGCCTCCCCCAGCAGCGTGACAGTGACAGACCGAGCCTGCCGCAGGATGCTCTCCAGCACCTGCCGCTCCTGGGCGTTGAAGTACGTGAAGCCGTCTACAAACACGTCCTTGCCGAAAGCGTAGCGTGAGGACTCCAGCACCTCGCAGAGCTTGGTCATCCGGTCCCGGGCATCAAGGCCGGGGCGGTACAGCCGGGACTCATAGGCGCCGTACAGCAGGCTCAGGTCCAGCAGCTTGTCCCGGGTGGCGCCCTGGATTTCCCGTGCCTGGCTCTCCAGCAGCTCTGGGGACACGTCGTAGCAGCGCAGCTCGTCGAAGAGGTCCAGCAGCTGCTGTAAAAACGACGCCTTCTGAGAGGGACGGCGATACACCTTCAGCAAGGGGGCCACCTCTCCCAGGGCCTTCTGCAGGGTCAACAGCTTGCCGCCGGCATCCAATGTCACCTGAGCGGCGCCGCCGGTGATGGTCAGCACCCGGTCGCACAGGCGGCGGAAGCTGAGGACCTCCGCATGGCGGCTGGCAGTGTCTCCGCAGGCACGGCACAGATCCACCTCCGCCTGGTGGGAGGCGTGCTCCGGCACCAGCAGGATCTGCCGGCTGGAATCCCCCAGTTCTCCGATCCGGCGGAGCACCTGTTCCGATTTTCCCGTTTTGGCCCGGCCCATCAGGATCGTCAGCATGGCGGGACCTCCTTTGCGCAATTTCAAAATTCATTGTAGCATATCCCGCCGATTCGTGCTATCCTGTTTCTTGAAGATTTTCCGAGGAGGACTGACCCATGCACATTCCCCAAGGCCCCACAGCCGCCCTGGCGCTGGAGCTCTTTGACGACGCCCTGGCCGCTGCCCTCCGGCCGTCGCCGGACTATGATGTGAGCCGGTGGCTGTACGTCCCCAACCATTATTCGGAATACCGGTACATCCTGGGCACACGGGGCCGGAAGCCCCTGATCTGCATAGGCATCAACCCCTCCACCGCCGCGCCGGACGCCCTGGACCCCACCCTCCAGTCCGCCCAGCGGATCGCGCTTTCCAACGGGTACGACAGCTTTTTGATGTTCAACGTCTACGCCCAGCGGGCCACCCGGCCCGATGACATGGAGCGAAGCTGTAACCCGGTGCTCCATGCGGAGAACCGAAGGGCCTTCCGGTATCTCCTCTCTCTGTCCCCGGCCCCCGCCCTGTGGGCCGCCTGGGGGAACATCATCGAGAAGCGGGGGTATCTGATGGATTGTATGCGGGACTTTGCCGCCGACGCCAGCGCCGCCGGGGCCGGGTGGTTCACCGCCGGCCCCCTGCTGAAATCCGGCCACCCCCACCACCCCCTGTATCTCAAGGGGGACACGAAGCTGCTGGCCTTCGACATCGACAGATATCTGCGGGACCGGGCAACCTGAACCGCTGCGAGGCACAAAGCAGGCCGCCCCCCAATGGGGGCGGCCTGCTGTTTTTCTGTGTCACAGCCACTTTTTCTTCTTGAAGTAGATCACCAGCGCCGCCACGATCCCCACGCTCACCAGAATCACCGCCGGGTATCCGTACTTCCAGTGGAGCTCCGGCATCCCCACAAAGTTCATCCCATACCAGCCTACCAGCAGGGTCAGGGGCAGGAACACCGCCGTCACCACGGTGAAGATCTTCATCAGGTCGTTCTGCTGGATGGACAGCTGGGACTGATAGGCCTCCCGCAGTTGGGCCACAGACTCCCGCAGGGACTGGACCGCGTTCAGATACCGCTCCATCCGATTGCCCAAGTTTGCAAAACGGCGGGTGTTCTGCTTGCCCAGCAGGCTGTTGTCGTTCTCCGCCAGCTCGTCAAAGATGGAATCCAGCTGCTCGTAGTACCGCTTCAGCCGCAGCAGCTCCTGCCGCCAAGCGATGATCCGGTCCAGATACGCCTCATGGGCACCGGTGAGCACCTCTGTCTCCCCATCGCTGATGTCCGCCTCCAGCCGGTCCAGATGGGCCATATCCCCCCTCAGCAGCCGGACGAAGAAGCGGTGGAGCACCTGCTCGTTGGACAGTGCCTCTTCCTCCGGCACCAGCAGGGCCGCCTGGGCGGCGTCCTCCGCTGCGTCGTCCTCACAGAAGACGAACAGGTCCTCCCGGTCCAGATACAGCAGCATCTGGGATGCTGCCGTCCGCTCGCTGCGCACGTCGTACCAGTCAAAGGCGATCAGATCGAAGTCCTCAAAGCCCTCAAACGCTTCGATCTGCCCCTCGTGGATGTAGTCCAGCACCTTGGCGTCCATATAGGGCTCCATCTCCCGGATGCGGGACATGGGCAGTACCTTTCGCATGGCGGTCTCTCTCCTCTCGGTCTCTCACAGGTTTTCCAGGCCGGCGTCCTTGGGCGGCAGGCCGTCATAGAGCCCGGCGCACTTCCACAGTGCCGCGAGAAACCAGATGATGCCCACCAGCAGGGCAATCAGGGCCATCAGTGCCAAAGCGTCCAGCAGCAGGCCGCCCAGCGTTCCGGCAATCTGTGCCGCCAACAGGACAAACCAGGCGGTCCGTGCCGAAGTGCCGTTCAGATCTGTCCCATAATGGGTCTCCATCTCCAAAATGGCCTGGATCACGCTCCAGGAAATATACAGGGCGACCGCCAGAGCAGCCAGCTCCAGGAGCGTACTCAGCCAGTTTGCGCCGGTCACGCCCAGCAAGTCTCCCACCCACAGGATACCCGTGTATATGGCCACAGCCACAGAAAAGGGGCGGAGTTTCCCGAATCGACCGCTCTCTCCCAACAATTCCCCTGCTGCCCGATAGAGTAAGATATAACCCGCAAAGGTCGGCAGCAGATTCAGTGTATGTCCGTTGATTGTCACATAAAAATTGATAAAGATCAAGAAGAACCCCCAAAAGATTCCCTTCACTGCATTTCCTCCTCCCGCTTCTTTTGTACATGCCTTTTTCCGAAATACAGCACCAGCACCCCCGCCGCGATCTTCACGGCGGCGTACAGGGCCGGGAACAGCAGCACACCTGCCGGGAACACGTCAAGCAGATTCACTCCGCCCATCTCCGCCATATCCCAGCCGATCAGACCCGTGAATCCGCCCAGCATCCCCCGGTACGCCAGATAAAACAGCGCCAGCTGCACCAGATCCAATACGCCCCAGGCGATCAGCACCCATCCCAGCAGGTACCACTTCCGCTTGCTAAAGGCCAAAAAACGCTCCACCCAGTCCTTCCGTTCCTGGGGCGGCGGCGGCTTCTCCTCCGGCTTCGTCTGCTCCAGCTGGAGGCGGAGCAGATAGTCTGTTGTCACACCGAAAATATCCGCCAGGGCCACCACTTTGTCCGTCTCCGGCATGGTCTCGTTCCGTTCCCAGCGGCTGACGGCCTGCCGGCTCACCTGCAGGCGCTCGGCCAGCGCGTCCTGGCTCATGCCGGCTCTCTGCCGGAGGGATTGCAGCTTCTCTCCGAATGTCATAGGCATTCTCCCTTCTCTTGGATGCCTTCAGCTTATCAGGCCGCCCGGTTGCATACCAGCAACCAAGCATGGAAGTTCCGCAATCTCAGATTGCCTTCCTCTCCAACATACCACAACAGGGCTCCCCGCGCAACGGCTCCGGCCCATATTGCAAGAAAAAGCCGAGGCACCGGACGTCTCCGCATCCAAGCGCCCCGGCCTATCGGGCGGGCTCCAGCACAATGGGCAGGTCCACGATCTCCAGCCCCCGGCGCATGGCGTACTCCACCGTGTACCGGGTTCCGCCGGGAGACCCGTCAAAGGCGGCGATCAGCAGCGCGGCGTGGTCCACCATATACCGGTCCCGCCGCTGCATACAGGCAGGGGTGTAGCAGGCGGACACCAGGGTCTCAAAGTCACAGGCAGCCACCAGCCGCTCATACCGCCGCCGCTGGTCCGGCGGCCAGGCATCCGCCTGGGAGGGACATGGGACGGCCGCCTCCACCGTCACGTCCGGGTGCGTCTGGCGCAGGCGGAGGACGCACTCGCAGAAATACAGGTCACAGCCCAGGGCCATGCCGCAGAGAAAGTGACGGAATCCCTCCTGATAGGCCGCCTCCACCGCGTCTGCGATGCGGGCCTTGAGCGACACGCAGCGCAGGTCCTCCTCGTTATACCGCCATGGCAGCTTACCGGGCCGGTGCCCGGTAAAGCAGCAGGCCGACTGCCGCCCCCGCATGGTCTCCGCCTCCCTCCTTCTGGTCTTTGATTCAGTATAGAACATCCGTTCTTGTTTGTAAAGACCCACGGGAAATTTGCCGTTTTTTCATTTAGGGACTTGCAATTTCTTCCGCGCTGTCATATACTATGGCCAGAAAGCAACTGAATACTTTGTCTTCAGGGCGGGGTGAAATTCCCCACTGGCGGTACAGTCCGCGACCGCCTGCGCGTATGCACAGGCGCTGACTCGGTGAAACTCCGGGACCAACAGTTACAGTCTGGATGGAAGAAGATGAGTACGGGAAAGCCGTGCACTTTATGTGCGCTCCTTTTTCGTTTGTTCACCTTGGAGAAGTCAAAGCATCCAGGGTGTTTTCAAATGAAAAAAGGAGTGTATTTTTTATGTCTGAACCCAATGCCAACGCGATCCCCTCCACCCGTGCGGCCAATCGGAGCCGCACCCACAAGCTGACTATTTCCGCAATGCTCTCCGGCGTGGCTTTCCTGCTGATGTTCATTGAATTCCCCATCCCGGCTCTGATCCCCTCCTTCGTAAAGCTGGACGTGTCCGATCTGCCGGAGCTGTTGGCCGCCTTCTCTCTCGGCCCTGTCTACGGCATCGTGGTCACCTTCCTGAAGAACCTGCTGTTGATGTCCTGCGGCGATTATCTGACGAACCGTTTCTGTCTGAACTTCCCGTATTTCTTCCATTACGGTAACTGTCTGAACGGCAGACCGAAGAATTTCTTCGGTCTGAGTAACGTTCACTTCTTCCCGCTTCTTCTCCTGATCGTAAATTCCTTCTGTCAGAATTACCGGTGCTGCGACGGGAATGATTATCTTCTCTTACTCCAGTGTCATCCTTGTCATCAGAATATCTGTCAAAAGGGGTTTTGCGTCTGTTTACTCCGTTATATCCAGAAACAGTATCGCGATCCTGCACAGAATTTTTCTTTTTTCTGGACCTGCGTACCTCTTCTTCCGGTTCATCGTCGTCTTCATCTTCTTCATCGTCATCATCATAGCGATCCTTGTTGATGGCAAACTGGATCAGCATACCAAGAAGTGCAATCCCAACTGCCATACCAACGCCATACGGAAACTGTTCAAGGCCACCGATCTTCGCAATAGAAACCCCTGCCAACACTCCGCCAAGGATACTGGTTCCGATAATGATAACTCCTTTTGCATAACGCATAGCCAGGATACCAAGGCCTACGCCCACAAGGATGCACAGAAAGAAAGAAAAAGAACTGGTTGGGTGCACCAGATAAATGCTCAAGGAGATTCCAATACCAAATCCCAGAACAAAAATTCCGGCCCTGTATACCAAAAACGAAACAATAGCCAAGACAATACCAAGCCCTGCCATCGCACCAACGATCATCATTTTGTCCTCAACTCCGGAAAGATATGTTACTCCAAAACCAGCTCCGGCGCCAATAAGAAAACCGAAGATCATCATCCAGAACCGCAGGATACGGTATCCCAGAAAACAATTCAAAATACCAAAAACACAGATCACACCATAAACGATCGTCATAATCTGCCCGATCCGCTCCATCTCTCCTGCTCGCTGCAAAATATCAAATACCCTTGACAACATATCCATATCCATGTTCTCACTCCTCTCAAAAAATAAAATATATGGTATAAAAATTATCCAGCAGACCATAATGATACTCTACCTGGCTGTAACCATTAAGCTTCATATAGTACTGTGCCACATTCTGTACTTCCCCATCATCCAGCCAGTCTTTTCGCGCTGCATCAAAAGCTTCCTGGTTACTGAATTTAAATCTCACCACCGCCGCCCCGTTATCCAGCCGCATTTTGCAATAATCATAAATAGTCTGCCAGTCATATTCTTCAAAACACCCCTGGTTCAGAACATAAAAATTCAGATCTTTTGCTGTACATTTTGGAACTTCAAGCTCATCTGAAGGTGTATATGTTTTCTCATATTCTTCCGGAAACGGACAGAGATAATCATAGATGATCGTTTTATGTTCTTTCAGCTGTGCCGCTTCTCCGTTAAGAAAATCCGGCTGATCACCATTTGTTGCATCTACATAATAATACGACTCACCAATTTTTACAATATCCCATGCATGTC
>OLGF01003129.1_pt1 | contig 14118 bp, 10 predicted proteins | sample 1604971 | NCBI WGS metagenome assembly OLGF01 (sample SAMEA3888902, study PRJEB22519) | human gut metagenome | biome: human gut; feature: human-associated habitat; material: faeces | place: Denmark | collected 2011 | reverse complement strand
TGTTCCGTGTTACCTATAATGGTCATCGATTCCGGTTTTTAAGTAAGTTAAAAGATGGTGTTATGTCAGTACCATATAATGATGTTTATACACCATCCAGAATTGCATTCCGCAAGAAACTGGTTGCAATAAATCCAATGACTTCTACAGGATATATGCTGGAACGGAATCAGGAGCGGTATCAGGAATTGATGAAACGGTATCGTACCGCAATGGCAGCTTACAAGAAAAATCAGGGACAATTAGTAAAACAGTATCGAGCATGTAAGGAAGAATTTCGAACAGAGAAGTTTTGGAAAGCTTATTTAGAAATATGATTTTTAGGAGAATTTAGATGAGTGTAAAATTGGCAGATCGTGTTTTATGTACAGGGTGTGGGGCATGTAATAATGTTTGTTCTCAAAATGCTATTCAAATGCAACTGGATGATGAGGGATTCTTGCAGCCAAATATTAACGCGAAATTATGTGTTGATTGTAAGAAATGTGAAAACATATGTCCAGTTTTGCATCCGAAATACGAAAATTGTATTGTGGATGAATGTTACGCTGTTTGGACAAAGAATGATTTGCGATTGAAAAGTTCAACGGCAGGTGTGTTTGCACTTGCGGCACAGGCTGTTCTGCGGGAAGACGGGGGGGTGTATGGAGCTGCTTGGACAGACGAATGGACCGTGCATCATATCGGAATAAATACGGAAGCTGATTTGACAAAACTTCAAGGAAGTAAATATTTACAAAGTGATACTAAGAACACATATCAAGAAGTAAAAAACGATTTAAAAGACGGAAAAAAAGTACTCTATTCAGGTTGTCCGTGTCAGATTGCGGGACTCTATGCGTATTTGGGAAAGATTAATATTGAAAAGCTATTAACAATAGAATTGATATGCCATGGAGTTCCTTCCCCTGTTAGCTTCCAGAAGTATTTGAGAGACGTTACGGGAATTGATAAAAAAGATATTACGGACATTCAGTTTAGAGATAAAACAAAATTTGGGTGGTCTACAAATGTTAGAATTGATTGCGGAGATGAAATAGCATATCAAAAAAATGACAGGGAAGACTCATGGTATCAAGGCTTTTTACCTTGCATGATTATGAGACGTTCGTGTGAACAGTGCCCATTTTCGCGACTTCCAAGACAGGCGGATATTTCATTAGGCGATTTTTGGGGAATTGAAAAGTTTGACTCTAGTTGGAATGATAGAAAAGGTACAGAGGTAGTATTAGTAAATAACTCAAAAGGAGAACAGTTTTTCAAGAATCAAATATGCCCGCAGTTACAACGATGTGAAAAATTTCCTTTAACTATGGCAACAGATATAAACAAAACAATTTTACACCCATTTCATTCACATTCGGGAAGAAAACACTTTTTTAAGTCTCAAAATTTATTACCATATAAAACTTTGGTTGATAAATCTTTACATCATAATTACGATTTGGGCATTGTAGGGTTATGGTATGGGATTAATTATGGATCAATTTTAACATATTATACGCTATATTGTTTAGTACGTGATTTGGGATATGACGCAGTTATGCTACCTAAACCTAATAATTTATGGACGGAAAAATTTAATGCTTCTGATTCTATTGCCCAGAAATTTATTTGGAAGCACTGCAATGTGTTTAATACATGCCGTTATCAGGAAGAATATGTATTGATGAATGATCGTTGTAAAGATTTCATTGTCGGAAGTGATGTTGTTTGGAATTATGATGTTTGTGGAAAACAATCTGATCAATTTTTCTTCTTGGATTGGGTGGAATGTGAACATAAAAAAGTAGCTTATGCTGCATCATTTGGTCAAAATTTATTTGGTACAGATGATTATACGGAAAAGGCGAAATATTATTTAAAACAGTTTGATGCAATATCTGTACGTGAAGAGGCTAGCGCAATAGCTCTGAAAAAAGAGGGGATTTTTGAAAAAACTAAACATGTATTAGACCCTGTATTTGTGTGTGAAAAAAGTATATATAAGGAACTTATTGATGAGGCTTCCTATATAGAAAGAGGAAAAACTGTTTTTGCGTATATTTTACGTAAGGATATGGCACAAGCAAAGATAGAATTGATAAATTATGCAGCAAAATTATACAATGCAGAGATAAGAATTTGTGGAAACCCTAATGAAATGGAAGATGCCAGAAGAATATATGGCGATTCTATATTGCCAATGTTGTCAGTTGAAGATTGGCTTTATCAAATGAATCATTGTTCTTTTTATATAGGAGATAGCTATCATGCCTTATGCTTCTGCTTAATTTTCCACAAACCGTTTATTATTGTGTATGGTGCGGCTGATCACGGATTTGCAGGTGAAAGATTCCATAGTTTATTGAAATTGGTGGGCATGGAAGATCGATTCTTCGATACAGTAGATGATTTAGAAAAAATAAAGAGAGTTATGGAGAAGCCTTGTGAATGGAATATTGTGGATGCTTGCTTAGAAAAATTGCGCATAGAATCTTTGGCGTGGTTAAAAGAAGTATTAGAACAACCGCAAAATTCTAATCATAATACAGTGGAAAGACGTATTCATGAGAAAGAAAAACGAAAAACAAGCGAATTAAGTATTAGGCTATTGGAACAGGAAAAGCAAATAGAGCAATTGGAACGAATGATGAGGGGAAAGTTGGAAAATGAAAAGAAACAGAGGTCTATTTTGAAAAGAGGAGTTCAATGTATTTCTGATCACGGACTAGGATACACAATAAAACTCGGTTTTACGAAATGTATAGGTAAAGTATAAATTTAGGAAGGAGTACGTTGTTTTCGGAACATCAAAATTGAAAATGAAAAAGATAGATAGTGAAAAAATTGTATTGTTTACTATTTTGGCAGTTATAGCTACAATATATGTTCTTATGTTTTCATATAGTACATCGCCAATATTTCCATATTATTACGGCGGAGATTCTGCACAATTTTTAACAATAGGAAAAGCATGGTACTTAGGTAAGCTACCATATGTAGAGGTGTTTGATCATAAAGGTCCATTTATTTTTTGGATTAATATGTTGGGGTTTGTTATTGGAAAGGGTCAAAAATATGGAGTCGCATTTTTACAAGTGTTCTTTATGTTTTTTTCAATACTGGCATTTTATCAAATCGCTCTATTATTCTACAAAGACAAGATTTATAGCTATATAGTGGTTGCAATTACATTATTTGCTATGAAGATAAATTATTGTGATGGAAATACAGTGGAAGAATGGTGTATTCCGTTTATTAGTTGGTCATTATATGGAATTATTCGATATTGGAAAGACTATACAAATAGAGAGCATAATCCTAAATGGTCATTTTTATATGGATTAACATTTGGCATTTGTTTTTTAACGCGGATTACAAATTTTTTGCCCCTTTGTGCAGGTATATTTTATATAATTTTATATTTGCTATACAAAAAGCAGTATGGGAATATAATGAAAAATATCTTTGTTGGTTTGTTAGGCGCCAGTGTTTTGATTGTACCTTTTTTAGCATATTTTTATTCAAAAGATGCTTTGTATGAATGTATTTATGGAACATTGTTGTATAATTTTGAATATGCAGAAGGAAGAAAGTCATGGCTTTTAGTAGCTAATGCAGATAAGATAAAACAGTATTGTTTTAATTATTTTATCTCATTGAGTATTTTTGTAACAGCCTTTACGTGCCTTATTAAGAAGGAATATGGGTGGTGCTTATTATATGCCACTACAGGAATTTTAGAACAATTTATGTATTTAAGTGGAGATGCATTTACTCAATATCCGTTGGTATGTATTGTACAAATTCCTATATTGATAAATGCTGTTATGAGTTTGGTTTATATAAATAAGCCAACAGAAAAATTGATTATGCTTAGTTCTGTTTTTATATTATTAGTGTTTTTATCATCTAATATGACACAGATGATGAAAACTATCGAGTTAAGGCGAGCGTTTAAAGAACGAAAAGATCGTGGATGGGAACAATTGCTTGCATTAATTCCGGAAAATGAAACGAATAGATTTGTTGTATATGGTGGTAACCAATTTAAAGAATTATATCTTTTGGATGATTTGATGCCGTGTTATAAATATTTTGTTATACAAGAGTGGCAAGGAAATTTGAGCACGGAAACTAAAATTGCAATACATGAAACATTTGCAACAAAACAAGCAAAATGGATATTAACCGATGAAAAGGTTGATAACATAGAGGATATATTGTCTGAAAGTTATATGTTGGTTGATAATACAGAAAAATACTATTTATATAAGCTAAAATAAGATGCATTTTTACGAAAATATATAATAGGATAGAGGAAAAATGATTATTGAAAATTATAGAAGAGAATACAATGGATTATTGGATATTCTTAAATTTATTTTTAGTATATTGATAATATTTTCGCATGGGATTTTTTTGGCAGAAGAAGGAAATGCATTGTTTTTTGGATATGCTTTAATTGGTGTTGAATTCTTTTTTGTTGTATCAGGATATTTATTAATGTGTACATTATATAGTAGACATTTAACATTGAGGGAGTTTATAATACGAAGAATTTGTGGATTATATACATATTTTATTGTTGCATATCTTTTTTGCTTTTTTTGTTGGTTGTATTTATTGATTATAAATGAGAATCCAGGTAAATGGATATTGCTAACACGTATATTAAAAGCACCATTTGAGTTCTTTTTTTTGAACAGCTCTGGTATCTCAACTGCTGGTGTCAATGGAACATGGTGGTATATTTCTGCTATGCTTTTTGCGGAATGGTTGTTATATCCGATAATTTTGTATAAAGAAAAATGGTATCTTTACTATTTGGCACCGCTTTCTCTTTTTCTTATAAGTGGATATATGTCATTTAATTATGGGACGATTGCAACAGGTACTTTTTCTGGTTTTATAAAGACAGATAATTTAAGAGCGATTCTCGGTATAATGAGTGGAACAATGGTGTTTTATTTCGTAGAAAAGGTAAAACATTATAAATTTAAAAAATTAGTTAAATACATATGTAATTTTGTTTCAGTATTGGGATATGGTTTGATTTTTATACTAGCCTTTAATAATACGAAGACAATTCATGAGTATACAGATGGAAATCTAGGATTTGTAACATTACCAATTTTGTTTGTTTGTGTAAGTATCACTTGCTTAAATGAATTTAAAAAGATAAAACCAATATGTAAGTGGTTAGGAAAACTGAGTACTTGCATTTATTTGGTTCATTGGCAATGTATGACTATGATAAAAACAATGTGCGAAAAGAAAATTATAAATTGGGGGGGGACCTATCATCAGAAACTTATAGTATTGGTTGTAAGCAGTTTTCTTATTGCAAATATAGTATTGTTTATATCCGAAATAGGAAGAAACTTTATAATTAAAAATAAAAAAATATTTTTTGAAAATTCATTTAATGAATAACTGATATTTGAGGATGAAAATGGAAGAATGAATTTTTCACCAGGCTTGTTATTAATTTGCGTTATAATAGTGGCGATTATTTGTTGGATAAAGGTAAACGCACTATAGTAAGTACCTGTTTTTCTGATTCATTTTCTGTAATAATAGTCTCATATAACACAGAGTTAAAAAAGTTAAGCACTTAACTTTTTTGACTGACTATGGAGGTCAGACTATGAGCAGTCAAACAAGTTTGGTAGCTGAGCGGGTTCGGCTACGGCAGTGGGCCGCACAGATACAGTTCCCATGGAGATGGATAACATTTGCTTGTCTTTTCGCTGTACTTTTGATAGGAAGTTTATTAGACGATATAGAAACTTTTTTTTCAAAACAAGTGGTAAAAAATACAGGTATCATTCTTGGAAGCCTAAGTTTATTTATGGCGATGATGTTTTCGGGAAATTATATGGCTTCATTTAATATGTTTGATATGACAGAAACAGCACAATTGAATCATTCTTATGAAGCTAATGAATATATGCGCTATGGAGCTTTTATGGAAAATGTCACGCATGAATTACAGGCAGCGCATATAAATAAGTTGGAATTGTTAAATAGAAATGCCCCTGAAATGAAAATTTACTGCAAGGCGATGAAAGGACGAGGGGGAGAAGTGATTTTTCCGGTGTTCAATTATAAAGGATATGCGCTGAGAGATGATAAAGGTGATATATGTGAAATTTATGATTCTCCGAATAAAGAAATTGCATTTGCAGTTCCTGCAGGTTATGACGGAAATTATATATTAACATATGAGTTTCCGTGGTATTGGCGGCTTGGAGATATTATTTCACTTTGCTCTTGGATTATGTTAGTAGTAGGAAGTGTTTATTATCAGGTACGAAGGGAGACCAGCTATGAAAAGTCAAGTATAAATTAGGTGGAAATTTCAATTCCGTGTTTCGCAGAAAGAAGGGTAACTTTAACAAAGCTCCCTAAAAGCCCTTTTTCAAAATCTATCGATTATGGTATACAGACCTCTTATTCGAGGTTGAATGCTACTTCGTCAGTGAGCATCTTCCAGATGACTCTGACAAGTTTGCCAGCACAGTGCCCAAGGGCATTGTAATGAGTCCGGCCTTCCGCTCTCTTGGCATCATAATAAGCTTTGAAAGTAGCATTGTTTTTTACGACATTGTGAGCTGCATTCATGAGGGCATAGCGTAGCACTTTAGATCCTCTTTTGGACATCCTGGTTCTGTGAGCCTGGAAGTTTCCAGACTGATAAACGGTCGGATCCAGTCCAGCAAATGCAAGCAGTTTCTTTGGATTAGCGAATCGGTGTATATCACCAATCTCACCAAGAATCATTCCGCCATTCACGACACCAATTCCGGGAATGGTCATAATTACAGAGTGCAGGCAGGTGACAAGATTTGCCATTTCAAGCTCTGTAGAAAAAAGTTGGCTATCCAGTAACTCGATCTGTTCAATGGTATGAGTTATTTGAATAGATAGAGAACTGTCATTGACACCGACAGACTTCTGTGCGAGAACTCTTAATTCTCTGGCTTTATCCTTACCGAAATGGCCGTGGGAAGCAACTTCGAGGGTGTGAGCAAGATGGGTCAAATGCATAGAAGCAATAGCGTTGGGTGTCGGAGCCTCCTTAAGGACGGCATAGACAGAGTTTTGATGCAAGCCAGACTTAAAGAAGTATTGTAGTTCCGGGAATGCCTGGTCTACATAGGAAGTCAGCTGAATTTTTAAGCGTGTACGCTGCTTCACAAGTTTCTGGCGGAATCTACCGAGCTCTTTGAGCTCAATGTAATCCAGATCCTCTAAGGCCATAAACCGAAGGGAATCCTGCATCATAAGGGTTTTAGCAATCACAAACGTGTCGACTTTATCAGTCTTCGTTTTGCGTACATTATTTTTACGCATGAACGAAGTCTGGATAGGGTTGAGAACACACACTTTAAAGCCCTTGCTGATGAGAAAACGAACAAGGTTGTCACCGTAGTGTGCCGTTGATTCAAGACCTATGATGATACTGTTCTGGTCAAGTGGTGCCAGATGAGAAAGCAGTAGATAGAAGCCATCATAGTTATTAGAAAATTTGAACGGCTCGATGAGTATTTCGCCGTCGGAAGAAATCGCGGCGGCGAAATGGTTGAGTTTGGCAATATCAATGCCTACGTAAATCATGAGGTTGTACCTCCCTTTCATAAAGTCTGATACCGTGATATCCACCAGCAGTTATCATCGTAGACTTGATTGAAATAAGTACTCAGAGCAAACGCTCCGGCAACATCCAGCTAATAAACAATTCAGATAAAAGAGATGGCAATACACTCCTGTCGAGTAGTCGAGGCTACAAAAAAACATCAAAAGTCACAGTATCTGAATGTATTAAACCACGAAACAGAAAAAGAAAGGAAGTATGTTGTGTTTGCTTCTAACAACATCATACAAGAAGAAACATGAAGATAGCATTGATTGTTCCTTGCTACAATGAACAGGAAGCAGTTCCAATCTTTTATGAGGAAGTGTTAACGGTAATGAAAGAGATGGATTGTCAATATGAATTGATCTTTGTGAATGATGGTTCTAAAGATAGTACACTTTCTATTTTAAGAGAACTCGCAGAAAAGAATGAAAATATCACTTATATCTCATTTTCGCGAAATTTTGGCAAAGAGTCAGCCATGTATGCCGGATTCTGCAATGCAGATGCCGATTATGTTGCTGTTATGGATGCTGATATGCAGGATCCGCCTTCTCTTTTGCCAGAGATGATCAAGATATTGCAGTCTGGAGAGTATGATAGTGTTGCAACCCGCAGAGTGAGTCGCGATGGTGAGCCACCAATTAGATCTTGGTTTGCGCGAAAATTCTACCAGTTGATTAATAAAATATCAGATGCAGACATTGTGGATGGAGCCAGAGATTTTCGTTTGATGAAACAGGAGATGGTAGACTCGATAGTTGCTATGGGAGAATACAATCGTTTTTCAAAGGGCATATTTGGCTGGATTGGATTTAAGACTTACTGGCTGCCATTTAAAAATGTGGAGCGTGTAGCTGGTGAGACAAAGTGGAATTTCTGGAAGTTATTTAAATATGCAATCGATGGAATCATTAATTTTTCTGAAGCTCCTCTTAGCATTGCTTCATGGACAGGAATTGGAATGACATTTGTTTCGTTTGTGATTATGCTTATCATCATTGTAAGAAGATTGTGTTTTGGAGATCCGGTTGCTGGTTGGGCTTCTACGATGTGTGTTATTATTTTTATTGGAGCAATCCAGCTTTTTTGTATGGGAATTATGGGACAGTATATTGCAAAGACTTATAATGAAGCGAAACGGAGACCACATTATATTGTATCGGAAAGCAATAGAAAATCTGTTAAAAAACTGCAGTAGAGAAGAACTAACGGAGAAATGAAAATAACAGTGATAGGAAATGAATGAGTATAGTATATGTGTTCTAAAATTTGAAATTACTTATAAAAGTTATAAGGGGCATAGCTAATACAAATGAAAGAAAAGTACGGTGAGATAGTAAGATATTTAATTGTGGGTGTGTTAACAACTATAGTAAGTCTTGGGGCGTATTACGGTTGTGTTTTTACTTTTTTGAATCCAAAGAGTGCATTGCAGTTGCAGTTGGCAAATGTACTTTCCTGGATTGTTGCCGTAACATTTGCATATGTGATGAGCCGTATTTATGTATTCCAGAGTAAGCGAAAAAATGTGCTACAGGAGATAGTTTCCTTTTATTCCTCTCGCCTATTGACTTTGTTTATGGATATGGCAATTATGTTTGTTATGGTAACATTGCTGGGAATAAATGATAAGATTGCAAAACTTGTTGTTCAGGTGGTAGTAACAGTGGCAAACTATGTATTCAGTAAGATATTTGTGTTTCGTAGAGAATGATTCATAAATTGCACTGACTTGGAGTGATTATGCCGTGTCGGGAATTTATTGTATGTTTTTCGGCACGGCATATGGTTATCGTGGTTTTGGTTGAGGAGTAGAGTGTCTGCTTTTGAAACAAGATCATGATAAGGGATGCAGTTGTGGTTATTGACAAGATAAAGAAATGTGAAGACAAAGCGTTTTGTAAAGCAATACAGTACCCAGGAAAAGAGGACTTTTTTATTGGAACGTAGCAGTTATTTAAGATTGGCATTGATGTTTGGGGAAAATAAAGCAAGTACATTCAATAAAAACTTGGAAAAAATGATAGCACTTGTTTTGTTTGATAAATACAATACGGGGTTGACAATTACCGATATTATTGCGGATATCAGGGATAAATATGCACTTGATTTTTCGGATTCCGAAATAATTGGGACTATTCATAATAAAAATCAGAATAGGATTATTCAGATCAATGAGACGAGAGATGAAGTGCTTAAGGCATATTCTATAACCCCAGAAGAATATGAAAAAATCAAGAGGAAAACAGATGACTCCACTATTAGGAAAATTGTAGCATTGTTTTTAGAAGAGCATGAAGAACTTGATATTTCGGAAAAGGCATTTTGTGATTTACTGGTAAAGTATCTTTACGATGTGTTTAATTCCAATGCGGAAACGATTCAGGCCTTGATAAATGGGGAACATTTGGGAATCAAGTCGGCAAATTGTGACTATTCTACGGATGAAAAGAAAATTCTGAATGCATTCATTTACTGGGATAATCTGGACAAGAACCGTTGTGTTTATCAGTTGATTTCGTGTTGTTTTGATTATTGTATGATGACAGTACGCAAAGATAAGACTGTTTATCAAACTATTTTTAATCAGAAAAAATTTTATCTTGACACAAATATTGTATTCCGGCTGATGGGATTAAATAATGAAAAACGGAAACTGGTAATTGATGCATTTATTTTGAAATGTAAGGAAACCGGAGTTGAGATTTTATATTCAAATCACACAAGAAGTGAATTAAACGATACTATTCGTTATTATGTTGGTCAGATCAAAGCATTGTTGGCAGATTCAGCGCCGCTTTCGGTTCGTGCGATATCGTGTCTGGATGATAGAATGAGCAGTAGTGCTTTTTATGAGCAGTATGTAGAATGGACGAAAGATCCTGTTAACAGAACCAGCGATTACAGTTCCTTTGAACGGGATTTACGAATGCGGACGTCCAAAATTTTTTCCCGATTCAAACAAGTCACATTCGATGATTATTCCGGTCGGAACAAAAAGGAATACGCGGAACAGTTCGAATCGTTAAAGCAGTACAAAATTGAACATAGAAGAAATACCTATGATCCTTCCATAAAGGCGGATATTAATAATTATCTGTACATACAGGAACGGAACAGAGAAAAAAAGGGAGAAAACTTCTTTGCGACAGATCACTATCTGATTACAGCAGATCATGCCTTTTCTGGATGGGAAAGGGAAAAACGACCGGGAGCAATTCCCACCGTTGTTCTGCCGAGTGTATGGTATTCAATCATTCTTCAGTATGCGGGCAGAACAACAGCAGATGATTACTCTGCTTTTACAAGATTTCTGAATTTTAGTTTTTCAGAGAATGAGCCTGCCGATGCAAGAAAAATGAAAATATTGAAGTCGGTTATTGCATTACAGGAACCGGTTGATATGAAAGAAACGATTATTTTTGATATAGCAGAGAAACTGCAGCATGACTATAAAGATTTAAATTCCGAACAAATCGTGGAAACTTCACATCAGTATGTGATCAACCAGATTTTAGCTGAGGAAAATGAAAAAGCAAAACGGGAAACAGCAGCTGCAGTAGAGGCGGAAAAGGATAAGGCAGACGCGCAGGTAAATGCTTTAAGGAATGAAAAAGCATACCTTGAGCAACAATTAAAAGAAAGCGTTGAAAAAACGAAGGCGGAACAAAAGCAGAAATATATCGATTCAGAAACAGATAGAAGAACAAAACGCCGACTAAAAATATATATTGTGATTACGGGCGGCTTGGTCATAGGATTTCTGGCACTGATATTTATAACAGGGAAATGGGTGTTTTCAGTTAATGAGGTTACAGAGAAAGTGCAAATACGCTATGATTATATTAAGTATCTGTTGGATGTGTTATATGTAGTTGTTTCTGTTGTGATTGTATCATTTGGCTTTAAAGGACTCAATGAGGATAAGATCAGAGCTTCTGTTCGAAAAAAACTGGAGAAAGAATGGAAAGAATAAGTGATGCTTACAGTGTATAGAGACCGTCATGAGCAGAAAGGAATAAGCGTGAAACTATCATTAAGAAATATTGCGAAAGTGGAGCAGGCTGACATTGAAATCAATGGAATCACGGTAATTGCCGGTGAAAATAATACAGGAAAGAGCACTGTGGGAAGAGCTTTGTTTGCAGTGTTCAATAGCTTTTACGATATTGAAAATCAGGTAAAAGAGCAGCGAGAGGATAGTATCGAAAAATTGCTGGATCGGTTATATTACACTTACAATTTGGACAGGAATACTGTGCAGCGATGGAACACAGCTGAGATGGCATGGGATATTTTACTGCATCATACGAACGATGTGAAAGATTATTTGCTTTCGTACCTGGGTGACATGGATTTTTCAGAACAAACTCTGGAAAGAGCGGTTGCATCGATTGAACGTGTGTTGAAAGTAAAGGATTCTGATTTTTACAGTGCGGTCTTGGACAAACGAATTACAGCGGAGTTTGATGACCAGGTGTGTAATCTTTATTCGGAACAGACCGGAGAAATATGCTTGAACATAAAAGGGGAAAAGATAACCGTACATTTAACGCCAGATGCGGAAACAGAAGTTAAGCTAGCTGATGAATTATCATTGAATACGGAAGCAATTTATCTGGATGATCCGTTTGTTTTGGACGAACCGAGAGCTGTTTTGGGTATTTTTTCATCCCGTTATTCAGACCATAGAAATCATCTGCGCAGAAAACTTTTTTCTCCTGCTAAAAAGGAAAATCTTGTAGATGAGATTATCGCAAAAGATAAATTGAATGAGATTTATAATAAATTGTCATCCGTATTTGTGGGGGAAATCGTCAGGGGTAAACGTTCTGAGGTAGGTTATAGGAAACCTGATTCTGATAAAGTTCTCAGTGTTCATAACTTGTCGATGGGATTGAAAACGTTTGTTATTTTAAAACTGCTCCTGGAAAAGGGCGTGATAGAACAGAATGGAGTTGTGATTCTGGATGAGCCGGAGATTCATTTACATCCGGAATGGCAGCTGTTATTTGCAGAATTGATCGTGCTAATTCAGAGAGAGTTTGAAATTCATGTTTTATTGAATACGCATAGTCCATATTTTTTGAATGCAATTGAAGTTTATTCTGCAAAGTACGGGATTGCGGATCAATGTAAATACTATCTTTCTTCTTCGGACGGAGTGGCGGCCAGAATAGAAGACGTTACAACCTGTATCGAGAAAATTTACAGCAAATTGGCGAAGCCGTTGCAGACGTTGGAAAACGAGAGAGGTCGCCTGTGATGAATTTAAACGATTATACACTTTTTCGGGATAACAAGACAACATTGAAGGAGACATCGAAGGACGATAGTGATAAAATGAATGTGCAATATCTAACAGAATCCAATTTGAGTGTGGTTGATTTTGACAGAGTGAAAACATGCTATGCGAATCAATATGGATGCTCTGAAGAGGCGGTGGCTTCGGTAGATGCACTGACAGTGTGGAAAAATCAGATTGCGTTTGTTGAATTTAAGAATGGGAAAGTGAATAATCGTAATATCAAAGACAAGCTTCGGGACAGTCTCTTGATTTTTGGAGATATTACCGGAAGTACGGTGCTTACAGCAAGAGAAAATGCTGTGTTTATTGTAGTGTATAATCAGGAAAAGAACCCGCTTCCAAATCAGCAGAAAAAAGAAAAAACACAGGATTCTGTTTCCAGAAATAAAATTGGAGATTATATAGCAGGCAAAGCGAACAAAGAACTGATTTTATTTGATTTGGAACGCTATATGGGATTGTATTTTCGGGAAGTCCATACATATACACAGGAACAGTTCGCGGATTATTTGGGTTTATAAAATAATACTGTCCTGTGGCAGACTGTGGTAGGCGTACATTGCATGCTATTTTTCCGTGAATTGTTTGATTGAAACGACAAAGGGCTAGTAGATAAGATGATATAAATAAAATATTGGTGGAGGAGAGCACAAATGAAGAACGTAACTTTGGTTGTTATGGCAGCAGGAATTGGCAGCCGTTTTGGCGGCGGAATCAAGCAGCTGGAGCCGGTTGGCCCGAATGGTGAGATCATCATGGATTATTCTATCCATGATGCCTTAGAGGCAGGCTGCAACAAAGTAGTTTTCATTATCCGCAAGGATATTGAAGAGGATTTTAAGGAGATTATTGGGAAGCGGATTGAGAAGCTGGTGCCGGTAGAATATGCATACCAGTCTGTAGATGAGCTTCCGGGCGGTCGCAGGAATACCTGGGGCAGAACGAAGCCGTGGGGAACCGGGCAGGCGGTTCTGTGTGTCAGGGATCTGGTGAAGGAACCGTTTATTGTGATCAATGCGGATGACTATTACGGAAAAGAGGCCTTCGTAAAGCTCTATCAGTACATGACTACGGAAATGAATACAGAAAATCCGGTTTATGATATCTGCATGGCAGGGTTCATCCTTTCCAATACGTTAAGTGATAATGGCGGTGTGACCCGTGGCGTCTGCTCTGTGGACGC
>OLGF01003106.1_pt1 | contig 14223 bp, 14 predicted proteins | sample 1604971 | NCBI WGS metagenome assembly OLGF01 (sample SAMEA3888902, study PRJEB22519) | human gut metagenome | biome: human gut; feature: human-associated habitat; material: faeces | place: Denmark | collected 2011 | reverse complement strand
ACGGGCGTCAGACCGTAGAATCCCCATCCGACGTAAGTCGGGTGGGGTAGTTCAAGTATACTTACAACCATATGAAAGCATGGAAGGCTTCTGCTCCGGTTCTTGTAAAACGCAATCACAGGTATGAACTCCGCATTTCTTACGAAATGGCAGGCTCTAAATTTCCGAAATTCAAGAAAGATAAAGAAGTTGAGACTGTGATTGGGGTAGACTTGGGAATCAACACAGACGCAGTGTGCTCAATGGTACATAAAGACGGAACTGTCACAGGACAGCGATTCATCAACCATCCTGTAGAAAAAGACCGTATGTATGGATTACTGAACACTATTAAAAAGGCACAGCAGAACGGAAATTACAAGACACCGAGGCTCTGGAGGCTGGCAAATAACTACAATGAAGCAATCGCCGTTAAGACAGCTGTGGAAATTGTCAGATTTGCCATGGAATCCAAAGCGGACGTTATTGTTTTTGAGCATCTCAACATGAAGAAAAAGAAACGTGGCAATAAACAGAAACTTTCACTGTGGAGAAAGCGCGATATCCAGCGCCGCGTTGAGGTGCTTGCTGCCAGAACTGGAATCCGCGTTTCTTATATCTGTGCTGTAAATACATCACGTCTTGCATATGATGGCTCCGGAAAAGTCCTCCGAGGCAAAGATGCAGGATTTAATACGTATGAATTATGTAAATTTACAACCGGAAAGGTCTATAACTGCGACCTTTCCGCATCTAAAAATATCGGTGCACGGTTCTTCATCCGTGTACTTCTTAAATCTCTTTCTGTAAAGGAAGAGTTGTTAGTTCTGGCAAAAGTTCCAGAACTCAACAGACGGACCAGCTGCTGCCTGGCCACACTAATTAACGCTTATGCGGTACTTTGCGCATCCAAGGCAAAACCTGAAGCTCCGGCTGAAGGCAATGCCGCGCGACAGAGTCACTGAGTTTGCGCTGTATCTGTGGTCAGGAATCCATTCCTGCTTAAAGTAGCAGGCATGGGCAAAAGCCCATGCGGAGTTTGGAAGCCCCGTCTATATTCGCGAAAGCGGATTAGGCGGGGAGGGTTCACAAAGACCAGTAGTTTTTACAACATAGGAATAGACCATGTGACAAAAATTGAAGTACCTGAGCTTACTGGGCAGTTGTTTTTAAGCGGGATTTTTGTCGATGCTAATTTTGATATTTCAAGCAAATTGAACCAATCGGACATCGTGGAAATCCACCTGTCCCATGACATTCTGTATATGCCGAAGTATTACATTTCGCAATATAACATGCTTATGGCAAAAAAGGCATTACAAAATAAATGCCCTTGGAAATGCAGTAAGCGAATAGCCGGCGAAGTGGCGGCAGCGCTTCGGTATCTATATCTTTGCGAATCCAGGAAAAGCATAAACCAGTATTTGGAGGAAAGGATAAAAGAAAACTGGAAAAAGATTATACCTGCGATGATGGAGACTGGGCATACAGAAGAAGCACTTAAACTTATGAAATCAGACATTGCTACATCTGAAATCCTGAAAGATATGCTGGATGAAGTGGATGATGTCGCTTTAAAGGCATATGCACTGGATGAAATCAGACGAAAAAAGGCAATAGAACAGGAGGCAAAGTAAGGATGCAGGACGAAGGATATTTATCAAGACCATTTGGAAGGACAGGACATAAGACGAGTGCGGCGGAAATGGAAATATGGAAGAAGAGTCAAAATGCTAAATTTCTGTTAGAAATACTTGTATTGCATATTCTGAAGTGATATAATAAAGATATAGAGAGCCGTTGCAAACGGCTTATCTCCAATATACTTTTAAGCAATATTATTTATTCCGTCGTCTATTGCGAGTAGTCGACGGTTTTTTACTATGTATTTTGCTGCGGTCCAGCTCTATTTTCCAGAGTGTTCTGACGCATTGAAGTAAAAAAGCCAAATAACTTAATTGCACAGCCAAACTATACATAATATCACCTCCCTATACAAAAATCTGGGAAGCGACCTCCCCAGTAAACTACGTTAACAGCTACGAGGAGATAAACCGTCTACCGTTTTTTTGCGGCTCTCTATGAGATTCAGTATAACAAAAGAAGAAAATAAATGCAAGAAAACATCAAAAAACAATGTGTTTTTAGATGTTTTTAATATATTTCACCAGTCCGCTCTACAAGCTCAAATCAATCCATTAATACTTCCTCAAAAATCCAAAACCTTATCAATATTTCAGCATATTGTATCCGAAAAAAACAACTAAAAAAAATACTCAAGAAAGGATAGACAATATGCGGAACAATCTAAACGCGCAGACAAGGTCTGTGTCTGCAAATCCACAAAAGAAAAAGAAAAAAATACTTAAAACAAGCATCGGGATAGCAGCAGCGGCTGTGGTGACATTCCTGCTGCTAGGAAGGACTGATGCAGTTATATTCCTGCAGTGGGAATTTTATATGTTGCTGATGATGCTGGCCTCTATGCCGTTGGCGGTGGCGGTGTTTGGAGAGAATAAATGCCTGCTGCCGTTTGGCAAGACTTTCGGGGTTCTGATTCCCGGATTTATGATGTGGGCTGCAGGGGTCTGTTTACGCATACCGTTCACCAGAGCAACTGGAATCATTGCAATCTGCCTGTATTTCATGCTATGTATGGCTGTCGGGAAGAAACAGAAGAGATGCCTGGAAGATTGGAAGCAGTGCTTTTCCGGATGCTTAAGATATGAAATGATTTTCTTTGTCGTATTTCTGTTCTGGGCTTACCTTATCGGGTTCAACCCTTCCGGATACGGCACTGAAAAGTTTATGGACTATGGATTCCTGCAAAAGATGCTGACGACATCAAAACTTCCACCGGACGACATCTGGTATGCCGGGAAGAGTATCAATTATTACTACGGCGGGCAGTATTACGCAGCGTTTATCGCAAAAACGATGCTATGGAAAACAACGAAGGCAGAATATGCTTATAATATGATGCGGGCTTTGATTCCGGCACTGATGTTCACGGGTATTTTCGGAATCGCAGAACAAATGCTGAAAGACAGGTTTGAAAAAATAAGCAGAAAAGAGAGTGTTATTTTTTCTGCGCTGTCAGCGGCAGCGGTAGTGTTTGGAGGAAACGGGCATTATATCGTGTATGGACTGCTGAAGCCTTTTATCTCTATTGGCCTAACGAATACAACTTCTTATACGTGGCATAAAGATATTGATGTGGACAGCACGTCTTATTGGTTCCCGGATGCAACACGCTATATCGGTTATAACCCGGATGTTGACGATAAGACCATTCATGAGTTTCCGTGCTATTCATTCGTGCTCGGTGACCTGCATGCGCATATGGTAAATATCATGATTGTCATACTGATTGCGGCTTTACTGTATGCTTTTTTGAAGGAAAACAGCAACGGAAAAAAGAAGTTCTGCCTGCCGCAGTTGTGTATGCTCGGCTTAGCCTGGGGCTTATGTAATTTTACGAATTATTGGGACTACATCATTTATGCAGTTGTGATTATAATTACAATCATCTTTGGAAATCTGCATTCAGGAAAATCTAAAATGCTGAAGCGTATAATTTCACAATTTGGAATCGTTTTGATTACCGGATATCTGGCAGCACTGCCATTTACAATGAATTTTAAAAGTATCTTTAAGGGCGTTGGCGTTGCAGGTCATCACTCGGCAGTCCATCAGTTGATAATACTCTGGGGTATCCCGGTTGCGATGGCAGTTCTATTTATTGCCCTGACAATGTACCGCTGGCTGAAAGCTAAAGGCGGGCTGATAAAACGCCTGCAAGCACTCCGGACTCCAGATGTGTTTGCGTTTATCATGTACTGCTGCGCAATCGGACTTATCGCCATTCCGGAACTGGTATATGTCCGGGATATTTATGAGGGGTCTTATTCGCGGGCAAATACGATGTTCAAACTGACTTATCAGGCGTTTATTTTGCTGAATATGTGTAGTGGATATGTTCTGTATTCACTGTTGCAAACCCGAAAAAAGCCTTTGCATATTGCTGCATTCATCCTGCTCGCTTTGCAGATTTTACTGTTTGGGTACTTTTTCAATGCTGCCGGTTCATGGTTTGGGGTGTGGATGAATCCGATGGAAAGGACCGGGCTGAATGCCCTAAATTATCTGGATAACGAAGAATTTGCGGATGAAAAAGATGTCCTGCTGTGGTTAAAAGATAAGGCAGAAAAAGAAGAAATAAAAGAAGCAATAGCAGAGGCTCCGGGGGACAGCTATACTGCATATGAAAGGGTTTCTGTTATCACTGGAATCTCAACACCTGCCGGTTGGAAAGTGCATGAATGGCTGTGGAGAGACAGCCTGAATGGGATTGAGAAGAGGACAAAAGATATAAATGGATTCTTTGATGGAACGAAAGATGCGGAAAAGATAATAAAAAAATATAACATCAAATACGTGTTCTGCGGAGTGCGTGAAGTTGAGAAATACGGAAAGGATGTAAAAGATAGAGTAAGGAAAATGGGAAAAGTGGTTTATGAAAAGAGCGGGGCGATGGTGGTAGAAGTTAACTGACATGCCGCATGAACTTGGAGCCGGGAGTCAACCTGGCTCCTTTTTGTTGCTTTTTCCTGGAATCTTGTGTAAGATATACAAAAACGGAAGAAGGAAAAGAAAATGAAAAAAGACACATTTGCGATGGTTGCCGGTGGCGTTGTTGCCTTAATGGCCATGTTTGCTTTTGTGATGGTGGCAGCCATTCGGTAATGCAAAAAAAGAGACAAAAGATGGCTCTTTTTTTGTTGCAAAAATCGGCATACTGAAGAAAATACAAAAAGAGAGGAGACATAATCTTATGACAAATTCTATTGGACATGGAAACGAAGTTCCTGCTCCACCGATTCGGAGAAAAACGAAACCCAACATGAGCAAGGCAGAGAAACAGCAATTCTATTCACAAAAATCCAAAAAGATGGGACAAAAATAGAGGACATACCACGGCTGCCTACGGCAGCCGGTTTTTCTTTTCCATAAAATACAGCATATTAAAAATGTAATAAAACAACACAAAGAAAGGAAGAAAAATAATGGAAAAAATGGTTAGGTCTTATGACGATAAAAGATGCTGGCGGTATACAGGTAACGGTATGTCATACTTATCTCTGTATGTATTTAGCGGCAGCGGGTATCTTTCAATCAGTGATATCGATATTGAACCAGGTGTTAAGGAAGCTCGGTTTATCTGTCCGGATGGCGAAACCGCAGTGATGTTTTTTCTGGAAAAATGTATGAAGCAATTTCCGGATATAGAGAAAATCTATATTGGTTCTGGCGTAAAATCGCTTCATTTCTCAAATTTTATGTTCCCGAATGTAAAATATGTAGAGTCAGACAACAAATCATTTCTTTCAGGACAAATGCTGGTTTCAAGAGGCGGCTCTCTGTACAATGTGTTCTGCAGAAAACCGGAAGATGTGATTGACCTGAATAAAGTTATATTTATTGAAGATAAAGCGTTCGCTGGCTGTATGTCAACAAATATCATTAACACAGACAATGTAAGTCTTGTTGACAGCATGGCTTTTGATGGCTCGGCTGTCAGCATGCTTGACTTCAAGAACGGTGTCGTTATGGTTGGCAATAATATAATCGTTGATGTCAGCGAAGATGCAGACGAAATCGTTTTGCCGCGTGATTGCGTAGTAAGCCATGCTATAGAAAAACGGCATTTGAAAAAAGCGGTAATAAAAGATATGAAAGTGCTCTCTGCCCTTCAGCTTAACGCTGACACTATCGTCATTGATGACGACAATGAACGCGTCAGGAAATCCCTGGCGAAATATGGACTAACTTATGCTAAGACAATAGAGCTGACAGAGAAGACACGGTCTCTTGGTTATATTGATGTTGATGGCATTGTATATTCAGCTGACAGAAAGACTCTTCTTGTATGTCCGGGAAGAAGAACGAAGCCTGTAAACATACCGGAAGGGACAGAAGTAATTTCAGCATTTGCGTTTGCGGACTCAATGATTGAATCTGTATCCATGCCTGACTCATTAAAACGAATAGAGCAGCATGCCTTTAATGGCTGCAAATGCCTAATGCATGTTGATATTGGAAAAGGGCTTACTAACCTTGGCGAGCCATTCAGTTCAGGAGCTATGTTTAATGGATGCCGAAGCTTACAGTATATAGACATCCCGGAAAATATTAAATATATCTCTTCAAACTGTTTCAGTAACTCAGGCCTTACTTCCGTGACTTTGCATGAAGGCCTTGAAACGATTGACAGCGGTGCGTTTAACTGCCCGATTCAAAATGTGGAAATCCCGAAATCTGTTAAAAATATAGACCTGTGGAATTTCCCTATGCTTGATGAGGCTAATATTAAAACACACAGTATGCCGGCTATCACAAGCATTGTCAAGTCAAACTGCAAGAAATGGAACTGCAGAAGCAATATGGCTGACTTGAAAATCAATATTGACTGTATGGCTTATCCGGTTTTTGTTCCAGCAAAGCTTACAAGCGCCGGATTGAGAAGATTAAACAGCCTACTTAATAAAGCACTGTTTAGGGATACCGATTCTGACGACGTAAACCGGACGACATTCCTCAGTATTACATCTGACCCGAGGATAAAGCAACGGCTTGCATTGAAAATGTATGACGCCGTAGAATGCAATGAAATCAAAACCTATCTTCGCCGGGCGGGAAAAAGTATTGCTGAATGGATGATTCTTGATAAGGATGAAGAGGCTTTAATTCAGTTCCTGAAAAAAGATATCATAACAGCCAATACTATTGACAAATTAATGCCACAGATGGATGCTGTTGAAATGATTAACGCCAAGGCATATGCCCTGGAGTACATAAGAAAGAGCACAAAAGAAAAAAGTTTCCGTATTTGAAAAAGCGCCTTGCGGCGCTTTTTTGTTACCGTCAAAAAATCCGACAAAAATTTGCGTACACCGGAAAATCTGGTATACTATATACAAGAGATGAGGAAAGAAAAATTTCCTCAATACATAAGACGGATTCGCCGCCGAAAAAATTCCTTTCTTTGTTTAAATGCCGCTGCCGCATGCAGCGGCATTTGTGTTTTTCCGGAGAAAAAATTCGGCATATTGTAAATGACAACATTTGGCGGCGAGCCGGCAATGGCAGACTGCCTGGTACACATACAATAAGAAAGGAATGGTGCAATATGCCAAAAATTACGTGCAGCAACATACACTGCCAATACAACAAACTCAAAAAATGCAGAAAAAATAACGTAAAAAACAATAGGATACAAAAAAACAAAAAATAAAAGCCTCGGTAAAGTTCCGGGGCTTTTATTTAAGAGATATGAAATATGAAATTCTCTTTTTCGATGGCTGCTATAAAATTAAAATAAATACATTCAATATAGGTTCTAACTAGATGAATCCAGAGTTGAATATCTGCCCGCAACGGTCGCGGTAATCCATAAAAGCTCTCCTCCCTTGTATACAAAACAACAGTTCCTTAAATTAAATTATCAGAATTATTATTATTATGTTTTGTTTCTGGCTAGATGAACCCAGAGTTGAATATCTGCCCGCAACGGTCGCGGTAATCCATAAAAGCCCTCCTCCCTTGTATACAAAACAACAGTTCCTTAAATTAAATTATTAGAATTATTATTATGTTTTATTTCTGACTAGATAAACCCAGAAGGAAAGTCTACGGTATTTAATCTCATCGCTACAACAAACTCCTTTCTTTTTTATTTTTAAGACAATAATAATATGCCGAAAAAATATAAGAATAAAAAAAGAATTTGCAAAAATACAAAAAAAAGAGCCGGCCACTTTCGTGGTCGGCAAATTTGCGGGAAATCTTACAGCAGCCCGGTGGCTACAACACTGATTCCCCAAAGGAGAAACAGTACAGCGCCAGCTTTGACAAGTCCGAAGTGAAAATCACTTTCATAGTCACAGAAGTCATCTGCATCATCATCGTCAATGATGGTATGAGCCAGAAGCTGGTGTGTTAAATCTGTCCGGCGGTCAAGTTCGTTGACCTGCCAAGCAATCTCAGATACAATCGCATGCATAATGCGGCGTCCGCGTCTTACGATGGCAACCTGATTTCTTTTTGCTCTTACGATTTCGTTTTTTCTCATAATTCTTTTCTCCTTTTCTTTCCGTTCCTTTTCGTTACTTTGTGACAGATTCAATATGCCGAAAGGGAGACGAAATAAAAAAGAAACGGCAAGACCGTTTTGGCGAAAAAAAGGCAGCAAAAAAATATTTTTTTTCTTTGTTTTTTATGCACGTATTTTTTAAGCATATTAATTGTGTATCTAGAAAATAGAAAAGACAAAGAAAAGGAGATTTAAAAATGAACATTAAAGAAGCAAAAATGGAAGTCGAGAAAACAGTTAAGGTTTATCTTGAGAAAGATGAGAATGGTGAGTACCGTGTACCACTTGTTCGCCAGAGACCTTTGTTCCTGGTCGGTGCACCTGGAATCGGTAAAACAGCCATCATGGAACAGGTGGCAGAAGACCTTGACCTTGCTCTGGTCAGCTACTCTATGACTCATCATACAAGACAGTCTGCTATCGGCCTTCCATATCTGAAGGAAGTTGAATATGGTGGAAAGAAATTCACCAAGTCCGAATATACAATGTCTGAAATCATCGCATCTGTATATGATGTGATGGAGAAGACTGGCAGAAAAGAAGGCATCCTATTCCTGGATGAGATTAACTGTGTATCCGAAACACTGGCTCCGGCTATGCTGCAGTTCCTGCAGTATAAAGTATTTGGCAATCAGCAGGTTCCGGAAGGATGGGTTGTCATTACCGCTGGTAACCCGCCACAGTTCAACAAATCCGTTAAAGAATTTGATGTGGCTACCCAGGACCGTCTGAAGATGGTTCCGATTGACGCGGACTTCGGATGCTGGAAAGAGTATGCGTATAACGCAGGTATCCACCCGGCTATCATGGCATTCCTGGCTAACAATGAAAAGTGGTTCTACAGCATCAAAACGACTGTTGATGGACAGCAGTACATTACAGCACGTGGCTGGGAAGATTTATCATCCCAGATTCAGGCATATGAAAGAATGGGATTCCCTGTAAGCCAGGACCTCATCATGGAGTATATTACGGACAAAGAATGTGCCCGTAAATTTGCAGTTTATTACGACTTATTTAAAAAGTACCGTGTAGATTATGCAATCTCCGATATCCTGAAGGGTAACATTTCTTCCGGTGCCATCCAGAAAGCACAGAATGCACCATTTGATGAACGACTGTCTATCATCTCCATGTTAATGGAAGCAATCGGTGGATTAGCGAAATCCGTTGTTATTGATGGTGAAGCATTCGAACAGGTTGTCAAGAACCTGCGTGTAGTAAAGAAAAAACTTGCAGGTAGCGATAGCGTCTATGAGATGCTTGCAAACGACATCGCAGATGTAAAGGATGAGATGGAGAAGGACAAACAGGCAAATGCACTGTCCTCTGAAAAGAAATCCATCATGCGCAGAAAAATCAATCTCTATGAGTCTTATAAAAATAAGATTGAAGAAGAGAAGCTGGTTTCTGCTGGAAACAAAGAGCAGTTCGCTATGCTGAAGGCGACTTTCGACAAAGATATCAAGAAATACAAGGCTTCTGCAGCGAAGACGACTGCAGCGATGGAGAACGCTTTCAAATATATGGAAGGCGCGTTTGGTGATGAGCAGGAGATGACATTGTTTGTTGCGGAGTTAACAATCAATAAAAACATCGCAAACTTCATTACGAAACACGGCAGTGAGTCCTACTTTAAGCATAACAAGAGTCTGCTCATCTACAACGAGGATGACAAACTCAACAATGAGATTGACACTATGCTTGAAGAAGCAGTCTAATGTTCTCTCAAAACACACAAAGAACCCCGGGGATTATTCCCTGGGTTCTTTTTTTTGTGCTGTTAAAAATCAAGCATATTAAAAGAGAAGCAAAATCAAACAAAAAGAAAGGAAGTAAAAAAATTATGGATTTAAAAATCAACAAAGCAAAAACAACTGTAGCACCAGGACAGAATCTTACAAATTTTGAGGCAATTGCGAACAAGTGCCTGAAACAGATTAAAAACAAACTGTACTTTCAGTACAAAGCGTTAAGCCCGGTAATTTACCGTATGCCAATCCAGTTTACAGAACCTGGAGCGGGGGCCTTTGGCACTGATGCTATAAGGATATATGCGGACCCAATGGATGTCATCCTGAGATATAAAAAGTCACAGGATGAACTGAGCAGGGCGTATCTGCATATGCTGTTCCATTGTATCTATCTTCATCCATTCCAGCCGGTAAAAAACATTGACACCGGTGTTTGGAATATCGCTATGGATATCTGCAGTGAGGCCGCTGTCCAGAGACTGAACCCGAAACAGATTGCTGGGGACAACGACCGAAGCCGTATCATTAACGACATTAAGAGCCGAATTAAGATGTTTATTCCGGCTTTGGTATACAAGGAGCTGATGGATAACTCTATGAATTATGATTTTGAAGAGTTAATCTCTCTGTTCCATATGGATGACCATTACTGGCTGGAAGACCAAAACCCGAATAATCAAAACGGTGACGGTGACGGCGATGGCGATGGTAATGGTAATGGCAACGGTAATGGCAATGATAATGGCGACGGTGACGGCGATGGCGACGGCGACGGCGATGGCGACGGCGACAGCGATGGAAACGGTAACGGTGGTGGCAACGGTAACGGCAATGGGGATAATGATGGACCAGAAGGCGGCGACAGTTCCCAGCACACGGACCGTGAGATTCAGCAGAAACAGCAGGAATGGCAGGATGCTGCAAGACAGGTTGCTTCAGACATGCAGAATTTCCACCACCAGGGAAAAGATGCCGGAGATATCGCAGCAGAAATTGACTTCCTGACCCAGGATAAGATGGACTATGAAGAATTTCTCCGTACATTCTCTGTTATGGAGGAGAAAATGATGGTCAATCAGGATGAGTTTGACAATATGTACTATATGTACGGACTGAATGGATTACCAAGCGTTGATGGAAAAAAGGTGGTAGACAAAAAAGTGCTGCTGATTGAGCCTTTGGAGTACAAGGAAGACAAAGTCATTAAAGACTTTGTTATCGCCATTGATACATCTGGTTCATGTGCAGGAGAACTTGTTAAGAAATTCCTTAACAAGACTTACAGCATTTTAAAAGAGACTGAGAGCTTTGCTTCCCGTGTAAACATTCACATCATCCAGTGTGATGCGGCTATCCAGAATGATACCAAAATCACGAACATGAAAGAAATGGAACAATTCATGCAGAACATGAAACTGTATGGCTTCGGCGGAACAGACTTCAGACCTGTATTTGAGTACGTTGATACCCTTATCAAAAACAAAGAGTTTGACAACCTTTGTGGACTCATCTACTTTACTGATGGATATGGAACATATCCGACAAAGCCAACACCATACAAAACGGCATTTGCTTTCCTGCAGGATTACAACAACCGTGACGATGTTCCGTCATGGGCTATGTCTGTATTCTGGGATGAAGACCAGGAATAAATCTATAAAGAGAAATTTATGCAGAGCACAGGAAACTGTGCTCTGTTTTTTCTTTTTCGTTTTGGATTTTGCATATTAAAGAAGAGACAAAAATAACAAAGAAAGAGAGGAGCTGGAACTATGGATAGAGATACGGCTAAAGAGATTATATTGGCGAGCCTTCCAAATTACCTGGCTCAGAAAGGGGTTAACTTTTCCGGTGGAAGAAAATTCACCTGCTTGAACCCAGACCATCAGGACCATTCCCCAAGTATGCATTATGACAGGAGACGAAACAAATGCCATTGTTTCGCATGCGGATGTGATGTTAACATTTTTGACCTGATTCAATGGGATTATAATACCACATCATTCCCGGAAACATTCAACCTTGCCTGTGACATCTTCGGAATCGATGTAGATGACCGAAAGGAAAAACCAAAAGAAAGGCCAAAAATAAAACCGGCCAAACAGGGAAGGACGAGGTCTTCCGAGATTAAACGGGCGGAGCCTGAAGTCTGCGATAAAGTATACAGGACTTTAAAGATGTTATCACCTTTGACTGAGGCCGATAAAAAATATCTGAAAGAAAAGAGGGGACTGTCCAAAGAACGGATTGAAAAAGATTACATGAGGATGGTTGTCGCACCGGAAGAACGTGCAAAAGTCGTTCGTAAGATTTCAAAACTGACTGGGTACACGAAAGATGTATTGAAGTATGTCCCCGGATTTTTTATCGACAAAAGAACAGGTATGCTTGACTATTCCGGAGATAACACTCCTTCGGTGTCTCACGGCACAAGGTGGTGCAATAACGCGGGTATCGGAATCTTAATCCACGATGCTGACGGGTATGCAGTTGCAGTTCAAATCAGACGGGATACGGCAAGTAAAGGAAATAGATATTGCTGGTTCACTTCCATTTTTGCCGTTGACAGCATTGATTATGACGGCGGCAGCACACCTGGGGCAGCAAAGGATATTATCATTCCGGAAAACCCGCGGGGCTGCCTGTGTATAACAGAAGGCCGGTTTAAATCCGAAATCCTGGCAGCAAACAGGAATATCACTATTTCAATCCAGGGCGTTTCCTCCTGGAAGGGGATTGACGAAATCATCAATAAACTCAGAGAACAGCACGAGATAAAAAGTATTTATCTGATGTTTGACTCTGACATCCTTGGCAATAGACAGGTATTTAATACCATCTCAGAAATGGCAAGGATGCTGATGGAGAAAGTCCCGGATTTAAAGATTAAATTTGCAATCTGGAAAATCGGATACGGGAAAGGGATTGATGACTGTATCCTCGCCGGGAACATAAGAGAAGTACGATATATTGATGCGATATCTTTTATGAATACCTGCAATGAGGCTTTTGACATGCTGCTTAAAAAATATGAGGTTAAGTCTTTTAAGAAGATGAAAAGTGAAGACAGAAAAGTATTTGCAAAACACCTTCAGGCAGAGAATGAGAGAAAGCTTTTTGGCGAAAAGGCAGGAAATAAACCAGAAGAAGCCGCATAGGAACAGAAACCGTTTGTTGTTGTAATGACAGACGGTTTTTTTGTGTAAAAAATCAGGAATGCCCGCAGTTTTTCAGGAAGATTTGGCATACTGGAGGTAGGAACGAACTACAAAAAAAATGGCTACAAAAAAAGGGAAAAGGAGGACGGCGAAAGAGCCGAAGAAAAAAGATGAGAAACAGATGTATGTTTGAGAAGATGGCTGCTGGGATGGCACTGGCGGCGGCAGTGATGGTCGGTGTGATGGTGATGCCTGTGGACGGACATGGGCCGGTGGTTAAGGCTTATGCTGCAGGCATGAATAATCAGAATAGTCAGAATATTTCGGGGGGGGTACCAGGAGCGAAGATGGCGTAGATAAGACAGACGAAGTGGGTAACAAAGAGGGAAATGCTGAAGTTGGCGCGGAGAGTGAGGAAGACGGAAGTGGAATCTACGATTTCAAGGATAATAAGACGACCGGTACTGTGACCATCACCAAGAAATGGGATGACGGGCTGACCAATGCAGAGCGTGAAATCCCGGATATGTATTTAAGCACCGAAAAGCCGAGTAAAAGCACAAAAGGATATACCGTCACATTCCACGGGAACGGACTAAAGTTTGCAGACGGGACTGATGAGAATATGGTGGTTTATAACTCTTCCGGGCAGATTGTGGAGGGGAGTTATAAGGAAGCAGTAGGGACTGGAGTTGGATGGTACAGTGATGAGGCATGTAAGAGCAGAGTAATAATTTCTGATGATGGCATACCGCAGGGCAAGCTGACCGGGGATTTGGATTTGTGGGCGAAAGAGATGACGTTTGAGATTAAAGGGTATACTGACGACTATCAAAAAAAATATAATGATTTCAATTATTTAATTCCAGATACCGTGACCGAAGTTATCTTTACCGATGAAGCAAAGCCAAAAACGAAAGAAGTCATTGATGTTGATGCGGACGGAGATAGCGGCGTTGTTGCATGGCTGGATGATGATGTTGGGACGGTCATGAAAGTGTCTGCACAGGTTCCAGGTGTAAAAGTACAGGCTGCAAAAGACAGTAGATATATGTTTTATAATAGAAATAAACTTCAAAAAATTGATTTAAAGATGCTGGATACGCAAAATGTGACGGATATGATGAGTATGTTATCCGACTGCTCAGGCCGTTGATCGACGAGGTCAGCCCGCCAAGAT
>OLGF01003105.1_pt1 | contig 14224 bp, 9 predicted proteins | sample 1604971 | NCBI WGS metagenome assembly OLGF01 (sample SAMEA3888902, study PRJEB22519) | human gut metagenome | biome: human gut; feature: human-associated habitat; material: faeces | place: Denmark | collected 2011 | reverse complement strand
CGGTTAGCTCAGCTGGTAGAGCACATGCTTGACGTGCATGGGGTCACAGGTTCGAGTCCTGTACCGTGCACCATGCGTCAAAGTCCCGGAATCACTACGGTTCCGGGACTTTTCTTTTTTTTGCTCATTTCTTATTTGTTAGTAACGTGTTAGTAACAGCGTCCGCAAGTGTCTGTGCGTCTATATTTTGCCGAACCGTGGACTCGTTCTGGTCCACAGACACACCCCGGTATCGGATGAAAAATACGATATAGCGCTCACCGCAAAAAACAGGCGGCCCCTTATGTTGATGGGGGCCGCCTGTTTTTGCATATCCGGATGCTTAAGAATCCGTCCTGCACATGAGATAGTCCAGCGTCACACCGTATACATCGGCCAGAGACACAAGTGCTTCCATGTTCGGCTCATTCTTGCCGATCTCATAGCCGGACAGAGTAACGACATTGATTCCCGTTCGCTCTGCTACATCCTGCTGCTTCAATCCGCATTTTAGCCGTGTCTCCTGTAACCGCTTGGCTACGTTGCTTTTGCGCTGCTTGCGCCGCTGCGTGTATGCGCTGGCTGCGTTGAATTCGGCTCTGGCTGCACCAGACTTTCCCATTTGCAGAAAGCCCGCAAGGCCCGCAGGAACCTTCCGGGATAGAGAACGGCCACTGTTCTATGCCAATGACCTTGTTGCAGAGACTCCCAGGTTTGCAGAAGGCTCCCGGTGTCCGCAATGGCTTGTCCTACTTGATGGATGGCGCCAGAAACCTCTTTGCTGTTGTCGGTGATTTCAACGTTCATCACAACATCCCTCTTGACTTTTTTTCGGGAATTGCATATACTGACAGTGAGAAAACTCATGTTTTTGTTTTATCGAGGTAATCCTCCGCCCGTTCTGGTGGGGGGGTTGCCTCATTTTTTATATCGCCGCGCAAAAGGACAGGCCCGTTATGCAGCGCAATTATATCTGCATTAAACGATTTGCTTCTTGTTGCTCTCGCATCCAATACATCAATTAGTTTTTGCTGATCAATCCTATACTGTCCAACAAATGGGGTGCAGTTCAGATCCCCCGGTGCCCTTTTTATCCCCGAAGGGCTGGAAAAAACCAGCGTGAGAAAATTTTCGCACCCTGTCTGCCGAAGTGCCTCCGCTCCGTGAGGATTTTGTATCACACCCGAAAAAACTGCCAAATTGTACCATTTGCCCACGTGACTTGAAAGACACTCCGCCGCTCTGCGCAGTTTCCACGAAAAAGTCCGTAGAATCATTCTATAATACAGGACTACAAGCAGCATAAACGGACGAACTTTGTTAAATAATAGTTAATATATACGACGAGATAAGTTTTTTGATTGTTAAACTTTAGTCAACTTTACGGTTGCAATTTTTTTATTACGGAGATAGAATAGTATCAACATCCGATGTGTGTGTTGTTCCGCCACGGGCGGCATTCAAGATGTAAGGAGAAAAAGTATGTTCAAGAGATTCACCAACGCTTGCGTGCGTGTTGTGAACCGCTGGCTGCCGGATGCATTCCTGTTTGCCGTCATCCTGACCTTCGTGGTCTATGTGGCAGCCATGTTCGCCACCGGCATGGGTCCCATCAAGGTGCTGGCTGCATGGGGCAATTCCGACGGCTTCTGGGGTCTGCTGGCCTTTTCCATGCAGATGGCTCTGGTGCTGGTGCTGGGTTCCGCCATGGCTTCCGCCAAGCCCTGTAAGAAGGTGCTACGGAAGGCCGCTGGTCTGTGCCACAATAATATGCAGGCCATCGTCATCACCACCATGGTCTCCACCGTGTGCTGCTGGCTCAACTGGGGCTTTGGCCTGGTGGCCGGTGCGCTGCTGGCCAAGGAGGTGGCCAAGCGGGTCCCCACCGTGGACTATCCCTTGCTGATCGCCTCCGCCTATTCCGGCTTCGTCATCTGGCACGCCGGTCTCTCCGGATCCATTCCCCTGACGCTGGTCACCGGCGCCAAGTTCGGTGAGGTCACCTATCAGGCCGCCATCACCGAGACCATCTTCCACCCCATGAACATCATCATGTGCGCCGTGGTGCTGCTGGCCATGCCCTTCATCAACTACGCCATGCACCCTGACCGGGAGCGTGCCGTCACCATCGATCCCACCCTGCTGGTGGAGGACGAGGATAAGACCTACGAGATCAACACCCCCGCTGAGAAGCTGGAGCATTCCAAAATCCTGTGGGGCATCCTGTGCCTGGCCTTTCTGGTGTATATCATCTACTACTTCGTCACCAACGGCTTTACGCTGGGCCTGAACATCGTGAACATGATCTTCATGTTCCTCGGTATCCTGCTCCACGGCGACCTGCGCCGCTATGTGGACGCTGTGGCGGAAGCCGCCGGCAGCGCCTCCGGTGTGCTGCTGCAGTTCCCCTTCTATGCCGGTATCATGGGTATGATGGTGGTGCAGAATGAGGCCGGTGTGTCTCTGGCAGGCGTCATCTCCCAGTTCTTCGTGAACATCTCCAACAACGTCACCTTCCCCATGCTGTCCTTCCTGGCAGCCGGTATCGTGAACTTCTTCGTTCCCTCCGGCGGCGGCCAGTGGGCCGTGCAGGGTCCCATCATGATGCCCGCCGGTGCAGAGCTGGGCATCGGCGCCGGCCGTACCGCTATGGCCATCGCTTGGGGCGACCAGTGGACCAACATGATCCAGCCCTTCTGGGCGCTGCCCGCTCTGGGTATCGCCAAGCTGTCTGCCCGTGACATCATGGGCTATCTGGTGGTGGTCCTGCTGTTCGTGGGTCTGGTAGCCTGCCTGGGCTTCCTGGCCTGGGGCCTTCTGTTCTGATATCTTCCTATCTTTTCCATACTCCTCAATGCAAAAGAGGCTGGGTATTCACCCAGCCTCTTTTGCTGTTTCGATTTTACTTCACCCAGCCCATCAGCTGCACGAAGTTCCAGATGAGCTTGCAGCCATAGAAAATGATCACACCGCCGCACACCTTATTGATGATGTTCAGCAGCTTCTCGTTGAACTTGCTGCCCAGCAGCGACACAATGCTGGAGAGCGTCAGAAACCAGATCACCGACGCACTGCCGAAGCCGCAGATAAAGGGCAGATCGCCCCCGGCGGGCAGGCTGGCCCGGAAGGCCCCCAGCATCATGGTGCCGTCGATGATGGCCTGCGGATTGAACCACGTCACCACGAAGGCGGTGGTGAAGAGCTTCCACACCGGCACGTTCACATCCTTGCCGCCCTCCAGCGATGCTCTGGACCGCAGCAGCCCGATACCGATCCAGATGACGATGAGACTGCCCAGCCCCAGAATGACCTTCTGCAGCCACGGCACAGCCTGCATTAAGGCGCCTGCCCCTAAAAAGCAGGAGACACCCAGCGAGACGTCCCACAGAATCACGATCAGCGCCGTCAGATAGACCCGGCTGCGCCTCTGAGTCAGGGCGCTATTGATGACAAACAGATTCTGCAAGCCAATGGGGGCCACATACGCCAGTCCCATGGTCAGTCCCTGCAAATAGATGTTCATAGCGGTGATTTTCTCCTTTTTAGTTATTTACTCCGATTTTGCTACCTGCTATAATGATAGCACATTCTCCCCGAAGCGCAAGAGCGCAGATAAAGCTGAGCAGGTAAGGAGGAACTGACCGTGTCCCATTATGACTGCCCCTGTATGGAGAAATGCCCCCTGCACTACGCCATGTCCCTCATCGGCGGCAAGTGGAAGGTGCAGATCCTGTGCTCCGTCACCAACGCCGGGACCATCCGCTACAATGCCCTGCGGGGCAAGCTGGACGGTATCAGCAACACCGTGTTGTCCTCGGCTCTGCGGGAGCTGGAGCGGGACGGACTGATCCTGCGTCGGGAGTATCTGGAGGTGCCGGTGCGGGTGGAGTACGCCCCCACCGAGGACTGCCGCCGCCTGCTGCCCATTCTGGAGCAGCTGTCTGACTGGGCGGAGGCTCGGATGCCCGCCGATGAATCCACAACGAAAAAGGAGGAACCGCAATGACCATCCAAGAAGCACTGGAGAAGCTGCAAAGCTATGAGAAAGCCACCTTCGCCCTGAACCACGCAACGGGCCTTATGTACTACGACGGCGCCACCACCGCCCCCAAGGGGACGGCGGAGCTGCGGGGCAGCACCCTGGGAGAGCTCTCCCGCATGGGCTATGAGCTCACCACCGCCCCGGAGACGGTGGAGATGCTCCGCACCCTTATGGAAAACCGTGAGGAGCTGGACCCCGTCACCCGCCGGAAGGCGGAGGAGCTGTGGCGTGACTACGACCGCACCCACCGTGTCCCGGTGGCGGAATATGTGGCCTATCAGGAGCTGGCCGCCAAGACCGACGCCGTATGGCATGAGGCCAAGGAGAAGAACGACTTTGCCCTCTTCGAGCCCTATCTCCAGCAGATGTTTGATGCCAGCCGCCGCATGGCCGGCTACTGGGAGCCGGAGAAGGACCCCTACGAGACCATGCTCTCCACCTTTGAGCGTGGCCTGACGGTGGCCCAGTGCGACGCCTTCTTCGCCTCCCTGCGGGAGAAGCTGGTGCCTCTGATCCGGCAGGTCACCGCCCACGCCGACCGGGTGGACGACGCCCCCCTGCGCCGGGATTATCCCGTGGCCATCCAGCGCCAGTTCTCCGACTTCATCATGGATGTCATGGACATCGACCGGGACCACTGCATCATCGGCGAGACGGAGCACCCCTTCACCATCAACTTCTCCCGTGACGACGTCCGCATCACCACCCACTACTTCGCCGATCAGGTGGCCTCTTCCCTGTACTCCGTGGTCCATGAGGGCGGCCACGCCCTCTATGAGCTCCACACCGGCCGGGAGTTGGCCCGCACCTGCCTTGGAAACGGCGTCTCCATGGGCATCCATGAGAGCCAGTCCCGGTTCTACGAGAACATCATCGGCCGCAGCCGGGCCTTCTGCTCCGTCCTGCTGCCGTGGCTGAAGGAGCACTTCCCCGCCCAGCTGGCGGACGTGACGGAGGAGCAGTTCTACCGTATGGTGAACCGCTCCCGGCCCTCTCTGATCCGCACCGAGGCCGACGAGCTCACCTACTGCCTGCACATCATGGTTCGCTATGAGCTGGAAAAGCAGATGTTCGCCGGCACCATCACCGCCCATGACCTGCCCGCCGCATGGAATCGCCTGTATAAGGAGTACTTGGGCGTGGATGTCCCCTCCGACCGGGAGGGCGTCCTGCAGGATTCCCACTGGGCCAACGGCAACATCGGCTATTTCCCCTCCTACGCCATCGGCTCCGCCTACGGCGCACAGTATCTGCTGGAGATGCAGAAGGATCTGGATGTGGAGGCCGCCGTCCGCTCCGGCAAGCTCACCGCCATCAACCGCTGGCTGGAGGAGAAGATCTGGAAGTACGGCTGCATGAAGGACCCCGTGGCCCTCTTCGAGTCCGTCTGCGGACCCTTCCGTCCGGAGGAGTACGTGGCGTATCTGGAAAAGAAGTTCACGGAGATATACGAATTGTAATTTCTCATAACGATAATACAAGATATTATCGCCCCGGAGCGCTCCACAAAGCCCTCCGGGGCGATTTCTCTCCGTCCCCCTCCGAAAAATAGAAACTCTTTCCTGTCTATCCTCCGCAGACAACGGGCAAAAGGCCTGTAAAAATGACAAAAATATGATAAATGCCCCTTGCACTTTGCAGAGAGCGGTGCTATGATACGGTTATCAAGTGTGCGGCCAAAAGCCCATGAGATTTTTATCGTTTCTAAGAAACGATAAGGGGTGTTCAAAGGGCGTGTCATTCTGAGAAGGGGCGCAGCCCCGACGTGAGAGTCCGCATTCTCCTTGCAGCGCCCCATTGCCCCACACACAAAAAAATAGGAGGAAGATACTATGACAAACCGCAAGTCCACCAAACGGGCCTTGCTGGGCAGCGTCATGGCCATGGTTCTGTGCCTGGCTATGCTGGTAGGCGCTACCTTCGCATGGTTCACCGACACCGCATCCACCGGCGTCAACAAGATCCAGTCCGGCAAGCTGGATGTTGCTCTGGAGATGAAAGAGGGCGACAGCTGGGTCTCCGCCGAGGGCAAGACGCTGGACTTCGTCAAGGCCGCTGGCGCTGAAAACGAAGCCATCCTGTGGGAGCCGGGCTGCACCTACACCCTGCCGGAGCTGCGTGTCGTCAACAACGGCAATCTGGCTCTGAAGTACATGATCAAGATCACCGGCATCAAGGGGGATGCCAAGCTGAACGAGGCCATCGAGTGGACCATCGGCGATGTGGCGATGGGTGCCGAACAGCACCTGAAGGCCGGCGAGAGCAACGAGTTCACCATCAAGGGCCACATGAAGGAGTCTGCCGGCAACGATTACATGGACCTGACCATCAGCGGCATTTCCATCACTGTTTATGCCACCCAGTACACCTATGAGAGCGACAGCTTCAACAACCAGTACGACAAGAACGCTGCCTATAAGGGTACGCAGGAATTCACCGAAGGTACCCACACCCTCAGCAACGGTGTCGTGGCTCTGAACCCCAATGACATCGCCGTAAAGGCCAGCGGAAGTGACACCAACGTCACCATCACCGGCGGCTATTATGACGGCGGCAACGGCGGCAATAACATCTGCGTCTATGCCATGGACGGCGCCACCGTGACCATTCAGGGCGGTACTTTCACCGTGGGCAGCGATGCCAGCGGTGCGGGCAACTCCGTCGTGGAGAGCAACGGCGGCAACATCTTCATTGAGGGTGGCTTCTTCTATACCAACTACAACTGGCGTGGCTTCTACTATGTGCTGAACCAGAAGAACGACAACCCCGGCACCATCACCGTCAAGGGCGGTACCTTTGTGAACTACGATCCCTCCAAGGGCGACGATAATCTGGGCGGCAGCTTCGTAGCTGACGGCTATTCCGTGGTCTCCGAGAAGCACGGCGACGACACCTGGTACACCGTGGTCAAGGGTACCGGCGTGATCCCCGGCACGCAGGAAGACATGAACAACGCCATCACCCATTCTACGACCAAGGACGTTGCGGTCATCATGCCCGCCGACCAGACCCTGACGCTGGACAACGGCATCGCCAACGAGGGCGCCAAGGCCCGCAACATCACCTTCGTGGGTGACGGCACTCAGACCGTGGACGTCATCACGAACGCCATCAGCGCCGAGGGCGGCCAGCTGAACTATCAGCGCGGCTCCACCTTCACCTTCGAGAATGTGACCGTTCAGGCTGGCGAGGGCAGCTTCGACGGCATCGTCTGCGACGAGCTGGTCTATCGCAACTGCACCATCAAGGGCAAGCTGACCCTGTACGGCAAGGCCACCTTCATCAACTGCACCTTCGATAACACGATGGCCAACCAGTACTCCATCTGGACTTGGGGCGGCACGGACGTGACCTTCGAGGGCTGCACCTTCAACACCAACGGCAAGGCCATCCTCCTCTACGGTCAGGCCACCGCCGAGAAGCCCACTAATCTGGTGGTGAACAACTGCACCTTCAACGACCGCAAGAGCGGCGCTGCCGGTAAGGCTGCCATCGAGGTGGGCAACGACTACAATGCCACCTACACCCTGACCGTCAACAACGCCACGGTCAACGGCTTCGCAGCCGGCAAGAATACGGGCTCCACCCTGTGGGCCAACAAGAACAGCATGGACGCCGCTCACCTCACCGTCACCATCGACGGCGCCAAGGTGCAGTAAGCGCAGAGAGCTGTATCATCCCAATGAAATAACAAGGAGGGCCTCCGGCATTGCCGGAGGCCCTCCTTGTTATAATTCTATATCCTTCTTACAGCTTTGTGACCATGGGGATGATCATGGGGCTGCGCTTGGTGTGCTTATAGAGGTAGCTGCTCACCGCCGAGCGCACGGCACGGCACACCTCGTTGTCGTCCTTGCGCCGCCGGGCAGCCATTCCGTCCACCGTGGACATGGCCAGCGCCCGCAGCTCCTGCAAAAGCTCCTCGGATTCCTTCACATACACGAAGCCGCGGGTGACGATCTCCGGCTCACACAGCAGCCGGTGGTCGTGGGAGGACATACTCAGTACCACTACCACCATGCCGTCCTCGGCCAGCAGCTTCCGGTCATTGAGCACCACAGCGCCCACCTCACCCACGCCGGAGCCGTCCACAAAGACCTCTCCGGCGGGTACGGAGGCCTCGCACTTGATGTGCTTGGTGGTCAGCTCGATGACGGAGCCGTTTTCGGCCACGCAGATGTTCCGGGGGTCCATGCCCATGGCCTCCGCCACCCGCTTGTGGATCTGCAGCATCCGCTGCTCACCGTGCAGGGGAATGAAGAACTTGGGCTTGGTCAGGGCGTGGATGATCTTCAGCTCCTCCTGGCAGGCGTGGCCCGACACGTGCAGCATATCTGCCTTGTCGTACACCACGTCGGCGCCCTTGCGGAACAGCTCATTGATGACCCGGCCCACCGTTACCTCGTTGCCGGGGATGGCGGAGGCGGAGATAATGACCTTGTCCTGCGGCCCGATATCGATCTGCTTGTGGGTGGAAAACGCCATCCGGTACAGGGCGCTCATCTCCTCGCCCTGAGAGCCGGTGGTGATGATGACCTGCTGCTGGGGCGGCAGGCCCTTGATGCGGTTGATGTCCATCAGCACGCCCTTGGGGATCTTCATATACCCCAGCTCCGTGGAGACCTTCATGATGTTCTCCATGCTGCGGCCGGTAACGGCCACCTTCCGCCCGCAGGCGGCGGCAGCGTCAATGATCTGCTGGATGCGGTGGACGTTGCTGGCGAAGGTGGTGACGATGATGCGCTGCTTGCAGCCGGTGAACTGCCGCTGGAAGGTCTTGCCCACCATCCGCTCGCTCATGGTGTAGCCGGGGCGCTCCACGTTGGTGGAGTCCGCCAGCAGCGCCAGCACCCCCTCCTTGCCCAGAGCGCCGAACCGGGCCAGATCGATGACCTCTCCGTCAATGGGGGTGGAGTCGATCTTGAAGTCGCCGGTGTGGACCACCACGCCCATGCGGGTGTGGATGGCGAAGGCCACGGAGTCGGCAATGGAGTGGTTCACGTGGATAAATTCTACTTGAAATTTTCCGGCCTTCACCGTCTGGCCCGCCTCCACCGTCACCAGCTTGGTGCTGTCCAGCAGCCGGTGCTCCTGCAGCTTCAGCTTGATGAGTCCGGCGGTAAAGCGGGTGCAGTAGATGGGCATATTTACCTGCTTGAGGACGTAGGGGATGGCCCCGATATGGTCCTCATGGCCATGGGTGATGAACAGGCCCCGCAGCCGGGATCTGTTCTTGATGAGATAGGTGACGTCGGGGATGACGCAGTCGATGCCGTACATATCATCGCCGGGGAATGCCATGCCGCAGTCCACCACAATGATCTCCCCGCCGTACTCATAGGCGGTCATGTTCTTGCCGATCTCGTTGAGACCGCCCAGAGGAATGATCTTCAATTTTTCTGCCATATGTGTTGTATATTCTCCTTTACAAGATAAGTAGCGCACAGACAGACTGCCCGTCGGCGGACGCAGCTGCTCCGCAAACGGACACGGCAAAATAGAGGCGGCTCCCGACGTTTCTCTGCGGCGCTGTATCGCCGGAGAAGTCCGGCGGCCCGCCCGACTGTCCTGTGCAAAAGTGGTGAGGGGAACCCCCTCGTTTATTTGATCACGAAGGCCCGCCGCCTCCGCAAAAAATACAAAAAAGGCCATCGCTTTTCAACGATTTACACAAAGTATATCACATTTCTCCGCATTTGTACAGTCTTTCTTTCCCCCTTTTTTCGCCGCCCCTCGCAAAGCCCGCATTTCCCCGATCCCTCCGCCGAAAAAATACCCCGGAAAAGACTTTTTCAAACCGATAAGAAAGACGTTGTAGCAGAGGAAAAACTATGCTATAATAGTGTAATTCAAAATGGCGGAACAGCGCACTCCGCCAAAACAGGGAGGGATGCGCCTTGAATAAACGGATCGCCCGACTCCTCCGGACGAATATCACGATCTTCTCGCTGTGCCTGGTGCTGTTTGCCTTGGCAGCGATCCCCTTTGACGTGCGCCTCGCCATTGGCGAGGGCGTGGCCGCCGTGGCCTTTTTCCTGCTGGGCCGCCGCCGCAGCAAGGCTACCCAGCAGAGTCTGCGCCAGTATATCCAGCGGTTTTACGGCGGCATGGACTCCGCCCGCTCCAGCAATATGCTCTTCACCCCCCTGCCCATGATGGTCTTTGATCTGGCCACGGAGGATATCCTCTGGAGCAGCGAGAGCTTCCTTCAGCTGACGGAGCAGCGGGAGGGCATCTTCGATGCCCATCTGGAGACGGTGTTCCCCAATATCTCCTTCCACTGGCTGCTGGAGGGCAAGACCGAGGCCCCGGAGACCGTGGTGTGGAACCACCGCACCTATCGAGTGTTCGGCGGCGTCAGCCACCCGGAGGGCGGCCGGAGCGCACTGGCCACCACCTACTGGATGGACGTCACCGACACCGAGGAGATGCGCCGGACGCTGGAGCTGACCCGGCCGGTGGTGGCCATCCTCATGGTGGATAACTACGAGGACCTGATGAAGGCCACCCCGGAGGGCAAGCGCTCTGCGGTGCGGGCCATGCTGGAGGAAAAGCTGAGCCAGTGGTCCGCCGGTAGCGAGGGGATGATGCTGAGATACGACCGGGACCGCTACCTCTTTGTGTTCGAGGAGAAGAGCTTCTCCGACTTTGCCGCCAAGCGCTTCGACGTGCTGGATGCCGTCCGTGAGGTGGTGGCCGGGGAGGGCGTGGCAGCCACCCTGTCCATCGGCGTGGGCCGGGATGCCGACAGCTTCGAGGCCCTGTTCAAAAACGCCTCCGTGGCGCTGGAAATGGCCCTGAGCCGTGGCGGCGATCAGGCAGTGGTGAAGGACAAGCTGAATTTCGAGTTCTACGGCGGCCGCTCCAAGGCTACGGAGAAGCGCACCAAGGTGAAGTCACGGGTCATGGCCAATGCGCTGGCGGAGCTCATCGACGAGGCCAAGCAGGTCTACGTCATGGGCCACAGCTATGCGGATATGGACGCACTGGGCGCCGCCGCAGGCGTGTGCGCCATCGTCCGCAAACGTGGCAAGAAGTGCCGCATCGTCATCGATACGGAGAATAACGCCGCCCATCCGATGCTGCGCCGCCTGCAGGCCCTGCCGGAGTATCAGGGGGCCTTCCTCAGCGGCGATGATGCCTTCCTGCGGGTCCAGCCGGAGACGCTGCTGGTGGTGGTGGATACCAACCGCCCCGGCAGCGTGGAGTCCGAACCTCTGCTGGACGCCTGCAACCGGGTGGCGGTCATCGACCACCACCGCCGGGGCAGCAGCTACATCGACAAGATGGCCCTGAACTACCACGAACCCTACGCCTCCTCAGCGTCGGAGCTGGTGACGGAGCTGCTCCAGTACCTCATCGAGCCGGGCGACCTGTTGAAGGCGGAGTCCGAGGCGCTGCTGGCCGGCATCGTGCTGGACACCAAGAATTTCACCAACCGCACCGGCGGCCGCACCTTCGAGGCGGCAGCGTACCTGCGCCGGGCCGGGGCGGATACGGCGGACGTACAGCGGATGTTCCAGAGCGACCTCCAGTCCATGATCTCCCGCTACGATATCATCCGCCGGGCGGAGCTCTACCACGGCGACATCGCCATTGCGGCGCTGGATCAGGAGTGCGACCGGGTCATTGCCGCCAAGGCCGCCGATGAGATGCTGACCCTGCAGGGGGTCCGTGCTTCCTTCGTGCTGTACCGCAAGGACGACGGCATTTACATCTCCGCCCGCTCTCTGGGCGAGATCAATGTACAGGTGCTGGTAGAGACGCTGGGGGGCGGAGGCAACTCCACCACCGCCGGCGGCCAGTGCTCCGGCATGACGGTGGCGGAGGCGAAGACCACGCTGCTGCGTGCCATTGATAAGTATTTTGAAGAATAAGGAGGAATAATTCCATGAAAGTGATTTTGCAGCAGGATGTCCGGGGTAAGGGCAAGAAGGGCCAGATGATCGAGGTAGCCGAGGGCTACGCCCGCAACTTTCTGCTTCCCAGGAATCTGGCGGTGCTGGCTACCGCCGATGCCATGAATACCATGAAGCTGCAGGCCAAGGCCAAGGCCAAGGCCGACGCAGAGGCCAAGGCCGCCGCACAGGAGCTTGCCGGGAAGCTGAAGGGCTGCCAGGTGAAGATCGCCGCCAAGGGCGGCGCCGGCGGCAAGCTCTTCGGTGCCGTCACCGCCAAGGAGATCTCCGAGCAGCTGAAGGCCCAGCACGGTATGGAGCTGGACAGCAAGAAGCTGGTGCTGGCGGAGCCCATCAAGACCTTCGGCAGCTTCGAGGTCAAGGCCAAGCTGGGCTTCGAGATCACCGGAACCGTCTATGTGCTGGTCTGCGAGGAGAAGTAACTTCCCTTTGGCCTTGCCGGCGCTTTTGGGGCTTGACAGTCCCTTCTGTTTGTCTCCGACGGGTGACTTTCTGCCTGTTTGTCTCCGACGGCATACTTTTTGCCAACAGCAGCAAAAAGTATGCAAAAATGCCGCCAGAGACCAATGGTCTCTGGACTTCCTTTACCTTCAAGAGTTTCGTTCGTTATGGGTCTATAAAGGGAATTGACTTAGCAACAGACCCGCTGCCGCTCCCGCTCTGGTGAAGAAAATGGTGCGTCTACCGCTGGGGAGTACGGATTCCCACGGTAGAACAGAAGACTTCTTCAACCACCCAATAAAGCGGCAGCGTGAGTAGAAGTAGACCAATTCCCTGCTTCGGCAGGATTTAGGAAGCAACTCTTACACACGACAAAGGAAGTGCAGAAACCATGGGTTTCTGCTGGCGTTCTTTGGGTACTTTCTTTCGCTACTGAAAGAAAGTACCCCGCCGGAGGCAAACAAAAAGCCCCCGCCGGAGGCAAACAAAAAGCCCCCGCCGGAGGCAAAAAGAAAAGCACACCCCCCTTCAGAAAAATCCCCGAAAGGAGTTCCCTCATGGATGAATTGCTTCTGCGGCAAATGCCGCACTCCACAGAGGCAGAGCAGGCCGTGCTGGGCTCCATGCTCATTGACGCCGCCTGCGTCAAGGACGTGATGGACCAGCTTCAGCCGGACGATTTCTACCTCCGCCAGAACCGGGAGATCTTCGAAACCATCTACACCATGTTCGTCTACTCCCGCCCCATCGACGGACTTACCGTGGCCGGGGAGCTGGAGAAGGCGGGCCTCGCCAACGATGGCACACGGGCGTATCTGGCCCAGCTGATGGAGGTGACGCCCACTTCCGCCAATGTGCTGGAGTATGTGCGTCTGGTGCGTGAGAAGGCCCTGCTGCGGTCGGTGGCCGCAGCGGCGGCGGAGATCACCGCCATGGTGCAGGAGGGGACCGGCGCCCCCGGCGACGTGCTGGAGGCGGCGGAGCAGAAGATCTACGCCATCCGCCGGGGCCGCAGCGCCCAGAGCATGGCCACCATTCAGGTGGTGCTGCAGGAGGTCATGGAGCATCTGGCGGAGCTCAGCGCGCAGGGGGGCAAGACCCTGCCGGGTCTGTCCACCGGCTTTTCGGCGGTGGACGGTAAGATCAACGGCTTGAACAAGTCGGACCTACTGTTGCTGGCCGCCCGTCCCGGCATGGGCAAGACCAGTATGGCTCTGAACGTGGCCCTGAACGCCGCCAAGGAGTCCGGCCAGACGGTGGCCGTCTTCTCGCTGGAGATGTCCCGTGACCAGCTGGTGACCCGTCTGCTGGCCAGCGAGGGCCTCATCGAAAATACCCGCCTCATCAGCGGCGACCTCCGGGAGAGCGACTGGGTGAAGATCGCTGAGGGCGCCTCCTCCCTGAGCCGTCTGGATATCCGCATCGACGATAATCCCCTGCTGACAGTGGCGGACATGAACGCCAAGTGCCGCCGCATCGAGAATCTGGGTCTGGTGGTCATTGACTACCTCCAGCTGATGACCTCCGCCGGCGGAAAGGGGTATAGCGGCGAGAACCGCCAACAGGCGGTGTCGGACATCAGCCGTATGCTGAAGATCATGGCCAAGGAGCTGCAGGTGCCGGTGCTGTGCCTGTCCCAGCTGTCCCGTGCCAACGAAAAGCGTGAGGACAAGCGCCCCATGCTGTCGGACCTGCGTGAGTCCGGCGCCATTGAGCAGGATGCCGATATCGTCATGTTCCTGTATCGTGACGATTACTATAAAGAGGATTCGGAAAAGCGCAACATCGCCGAGTGCATCGTGGCCAAGAACCGCCACGGCGAGACCGGCAAGGTGGAGCTGCG
>OLGF01003093.1_pt1 | contig 14269 bp, 8 predicted proteins | sample 1604971 | NCBI WGS metagenome assembly OLGF01 (sample SAMEA3888902, study PRJEB22519) | human gut metagenome | biome: human gut; feature: human-associated habitat; material: faeces | place: Denmark | collected 2011 | reverse complement strand
ACATGCATCCTCCGTGTCAATCAGCGGAGTGATTGACACGGGAGTGAACAGTAACGTATATTTACACCCGACAATAAATCTCTTTTATTATAGCCTCTTTTACTCAGGGAAAAAAGTCCCTTTCATCAGAAAAACAGAAAAATACTGTGAGTATAACATCACAGTATCCCCATTGATCGTATATTTAATTGTTATGGTTTCCCCATCAACGCGTATATTATATCTGATTTATAGGGAAAAGTAAAGGGGGATTTTTGAGCAGTGTATACATAAAACGCAAAACGCAAATCAGGGATTGCCGTCTGACAATCCCTTTCACAAAATAAACACTTCATCTTCATTCAAATTCTGGGTTGATCGCATAGAAATTCTTACTGTCAAGATGTTCCTGTACAATTCTTAGACTTTCACCAAATCTCTGATAATGCACAATCTCTCTTTCTCTCAGAAAACGGATCGGATCACAGATTTCAGGATCTTTAATCAGCCGCAGGATATTATCATACGTAGTCCGTGCTTTTTGCTCTGCTGCAAGATCTTCATGAAGATCTGTAATCGGATCTCCCTTCGATTGGAAATACGTTGCAGTCCACGGAGCTCCGCTGGCTGCCTGTGGCCATAATGCCAGTGTATGATCAACATAATACGGTGCAAAACCGGAACGTTCAATTTCTTCCGGTGACAAATTCTTTGTCAGCTGATAGATAATTGCACAGATCATCTCCATATGGGCAAGTTCTTCTGTACCAATATCAGTCAGTATCCCTGTTACCTCTTTATATGGCATCGTATATCGCTGTGAAAGATAACGCATAGATGCAGCTAATTCGCCATCCGGCCCACCGAACTGGCTTATAATGATCTTCGCCAGTTTCGGATTCGTCTGGGTTATCTTCACAGGATATTGAAGTCTTTTTTCATAATTCCACATAAATCAGCATCCCCCTTCCTGCCACGGCCATGGTTCATTGATCCAACTCCAGCAGTCACTGTTTTCGCTGACTGTATCTACAGTTAAAGGTCCGTATACCTCTGCATATTCTTTGAGTGCTTCAATACGTTTCTCTTTATATTTTTGAAAATAGTCAAGTGCTTTCTGATTTTCAGGATGTGTATCTAAAAATAATTTAACATCATCTACTGCAAAACTTATCTGATTTATATATTCAAAAAGTTCTCTTCGATTCATTTCATGACAATTGCAACTCATTTACAGCATCCTCCTTTTCCACGAAATGGTTTTTCAAGCTCTTGAAAAACAGTTCCACACTGAAATCCATAACCGAGATCGTGAAGTTTTCTCCACTGCTGCCATGGGACATAAGCCATCGCAACCGGAAACTCTTGCAAAACATCCGTTTTGCTGTAATCACCAACACACTCATCGCAACAGTAATTTTTCGCCTTTTGCTCCGGAAGTGGAGGAACAGGAATATTGCAATGAAGCTGTCTTTCATTTTCTTGCCTTGTTTGTGGTCTGTAATTTCCATTCTGACAATAACAGTTCGTATTCCTATTAGAACAATATGGTGCCATAAAATAAATCCTTATATCTTTTTTGTTATTGTATGGAAGATAAGAAAAATTGTGAACAACAGCAAAAGGGATTGCCACGTGACAATCCCTAAACATAATACATTCACTTAAAAGTAGTTTTATTTCGCACCTAATGTTACTTCCACTGTCTTCTCTTCATATTCTCCATTACTCTGTGGAATCTGAATTGTCAGTGACACCTTATCTCCTTTGGCATAATATTGAAGCTGTTCCTGAAGATCATCCATGCTTGATACGGTTGTTCCGTCAATTGCTGTGATAACACTTCCTTTTGTCATTCCGGCTGCCTCTGCTCCACCGCCTTTTGTGATTTCTGATACATAAACACCTTCCGGCATATTCAGCTGTTTGGAATATTCAGCCGGCACGCTCATTCCTTTGATGCCAATTGCGCCCTGATCTTTTTCTGCAACCTTTGTCTTTGTTGCCTGATTCATCAGATTCTGGATCAGATCGGATACATCACTGATTGGAATTGCATATCCGACACCTTCTACAGAATCACCAACCAGCTTGGATGAGTTGATTCCAATCACTTCGCCACTTGCATTTACAAGTGCTCCACCACTGTTTCCAGGATTAATGGCTGCATCTGTCTGAATCAGTTTGGCATCACTCTCTGTTGTCTCACCAGTCTGCTCGTTTGTTTCAGAAACAGAACGATTCAAAGCACTGATTACACCAGTTGTTACTGACTGTCCATAGCCAAGTGCATTACCGATTGCAATCGCAGGTTCTCCAACCTTTAGCTGTGTGGAATCTCCGAGTGTTGCTACCGAAATTTTTTTCATCGTATCATCTGAAATAGAGTCAAGCGGAACAGCCACAACAGCAATATCATACTCTGAGTTTGTTCCTTTGATATTTGCCTCAACACTTGTTCCATCATCAAACGTAACTGTTAATGTATCGCTTCCTGCTACTACATGATTATTTGTAACAACCAGAAGTTCTGAATCATTCTGGGAAATAATGATTCCTGTTCCAGCACTTTCGCTCTGTTGCTGTGACACACCACCAAAGAAATCCTGAACCTGCTGCACACTCATATTTGTAATTGATACGATTGATGGCATTACATTTTCCACAATACTTGAAACATCTGAAGTTACAACACTGGAAGATTTGGATAATGAAGCATTGCTGCTCACAGATTTGGTTGCCGTAGTATTAGTCTTCGTCACACCGGTCAATCCCAGCACTTTACTTCCAACAACATTTGATGCCAGAAATGTACCACTGGAAACAACTCCAAACAATAGTGCAAATCCTGTCACTGCCACTGCTTTGGGAATTTTCTTTTGCGGCTTCTTACCATGCGGTGCTTGATGCTTCTGACCACCATTGTCATCATGAAATGGTGTTTCGCTCTGTCCGTTTCCATTCATTCCATCTGAATTATAATAATTATATTGATTCTCCATAAAGATTACCTCTTCTCTCGTTTATTCTTTTTCTTTGATGTTTACATAGTAACTCCGCATTGTGATAAATCTGTGTATAATCAATTAATAAAGATTGAAAAGAACGATAGAAAAACAGGATCAGAACTTTCTTCTTGAACAGTTCTAATCCTGTCTATATGTTTTCAACTACCTAATCAGTATCTTTCATCCTTCTCTTAAACTTACAGATCAATGAAATCTACATCATAATCATCTGATTTTTTTCCTTTTTTTGATTTCTTAGCGGATTTTCCTAAATTTCTTGTATTCCCTGTCGGCGCATCATAATCATCGTCATAATCATCATCGTAATCATCATCAAAATCATAATCAGCATACTCATCATCAAAGGCGTCGTAATCATCATTAAAATCATCATCATAACCATCGTCATAATCATCATCTTTTACTTTTTTACGTCCAAACGCCTTTCTGTCTGACTTCTTAGCAGCAACCGGCTCGTCATCTTCTTCATCTTCTTCATCTTCTTCATCTTCAAAAGGAATATCATACTCATCATACAGATCATCAAGTTCCTGATTTCTATGCACAAGTTTTACTGCAAACATAATCATAAGAACAAGTAATACAACTACGATGAGTGCTCCTCCAGCCAGAAGAACAATTGGATGCTCTTTTACAAGCGACTCCAGTTTTCCAACAATCCCTTTTGCTTCCTTCTTTGTACTGTCTGTTGTCTGAACATCTACACTCTGATAAGTTCCATCCTGTGAATCATACTGATAGAACCCTTTTTCACCTGTTCTTGTATTCACTGCATACAGAAGATCATAACGATCATTCTCTGGATTTGCCCAATATGGATATGTCTGATCTGCTACTGTAAGTTCCCCTTCCTGGTATGAATCCGGAAGTTTTGCTCCTCCATTATCTGCTAAAAGAATAATAGATGTTGTGTCAGAAATCTTCAATTCTGTATATGGAACAAATGTAGAATCGTCCTCATTGTAGAGGAAAAACTTTCCTTCTCCGGAAGCATCTACCAAATATCCAAGTGTAACGCCAGCCTCATTAGCAACAAACTTGTGCTCTTCTCCATTGAATGTCTTTGTAGTCTCACTATATCCTACCGGAATCGCAGATGTTGCAAATTCTTCTGAGAAGTTATAATCTGTTCCATTCACATTTACCGTAATATCAGTAGCTGCGCCAGTTGATTCACTTCCATTTGCCTCAATCTCTGTTGAACCATCATCTGCCTGTCCAATCTTAATTGCGGAAGATCCCTGGTCTAATGTCAGTGTCTCATCTGAATACAGATAAGCCTTTGAGCTGTCAACTGTGATCGTTGTATCTCCCATCTTCAATGCTTTAAACGTCATTGTAGTACGAAGTTCTTTCGCTGTTCCGTCTCCGCTTCCTGAGTATGTAAGCTTGCCATCACTATCTGCTGTTACACCCTCTCCACTTTCAAACTGAAGTGCAGAAGTATCATAACTCATTGTAATATCTGCATCTCCAACAGCTGAATTTCCAGATCTCACAACAAGATCTACACTTACTTCCTCTCCAACCTTTGTCTGTGGATCAGAGAACATTAGAGAACCATCAGCTGCACTTACAATTGTGCTGAACATTGGCACTGTAAGACACAGTGATAATGCTACTGCCGCCAATTTCTTTGCTTTCATATAATTACCCCTTCTTTTGTTGTCTTAAACTTATATACTATCCTATTGTACACTGTTTGAGTGAAGTTGTCTACATGGAAGAATACATTTTAAAAACTTTCAAAACTATAAAAAGAAAGATAACAATGCATTAAGCACTGATATCTCTCTTTTTATCCTCTTACTTTTTCCTCTGTTTTTCATTTTCTTCCATAAATTTCTTTGCATCCTTCATAAAACTCAGCACAATCAACACAATAACTGCGCCAATTGGGAAAGCTGCAATAATACTTACCGACTGAAGATTACTCATTGAACTTTCTGAAAACACAAGTGCAATTGGAAGGAGAATCAGCAAGATACACCACATCAACTGAATCAGTCTGTTTGGATTCTCATCTTCTCCCAGTCTGTGATAACTATAGCATGATGCTGTCAGTGCAATTGAATCAAATGAAGTTGCATAAAATGCAATCATCGTAATCAACACAAGAGCAAGTACAAACGGTGCACAAGGCAGAGAACGTATTACTCCAATGATCATTGTATACAGATCCCCCGTCTTCTCATAAGCAGCGATAAAATCCATCTGTCCACTGATCTGTTTTCCAAGAGAATAATTTCCAAGAACAATGAAGCTTACAATTGTTGATCCAACACCAAATACATATCCTCCAAGAATGGTCTGACGAACTGTTCTTCCTCTGGAAATGTTTCCGATAAAGAACGGAGCTGCCACACACCATACCATCCAGTATGCCCAATAGTAGATTGTATAGTTCTGTGGGAATGATGTTGTTCTTTCCGGGTCTGTAAATGTTGAAAGCTCAAAGAAATTTTGAACCACTTTTCCAAGAGATGCAAAACCATTTTCAATAATGAATTTTGTTTCTCCTCCAAAAAGTAATACAAACAATAAAAGTCCAAAGAACAGGTATACACAAGCTTTCGCAAGAAAACTAATTCCTTTGAATCCATGTAACAAAGAATAAGTATAAATAACACATGTGATTAAAATAATTATAATTGTTACAACTGTACGGCTCAGTTCGATATGAAACAGTTCATTAATAATACTTGCCATCAAAGGTGTCGCAATACTAAATGTTGTTGCTGTTCCCGCAATCAGCGCAAATACTGCAAGCAGGTCAATGATTCTTCCCAGCATTCCATCTGTATGTTTTCCTAAAATTGGTCTGCAGGCTTCAGAATATTTCTGTCTTTCACGATTACGTACATGAAGCATAAATCCAAAAGCAACTGCAAGCACAAGATAGAATCCCCACGGAATCAGACTCCAGTGGAAAATTGGAAAAACGCCTGCCCATTCACGAATACTTCCAAGTTCTGCAATGTGTGGATCTGTCGCATACATGACCCACTCTGAGAAAGAATAAAACAGGATATCTGCAGCAAGTCCTGCTGTAAACATCATGGAGCCCCATGCAAAGAAAGAATATTTTGGTTTTTCAGTCTGAGCTCCTAAAACAATATTTCCATACTTTGATGTTGCTACATAAATAGATAACAGGAATACACCTAATCCAATCACAAGATAATAAGTTCCAAATGTATCACCAAATACATATCTAATCTGACTAAGCACCTGATTGGATTGCTCCGGCTTAAAGAAGAATAAAATACATAAAACCACAATAAGCCCTAATGGCAATAATGTAATAAGCCAGTCAACCTTCTTTGTCTCTGTCTGTTTTGTCTGTTTCGTTTCCATTTGCTTTCCTTTCCGACTTACCTTGTCTTTAATCCTGATGTATAAGAATACTCATATTTCTTTCCATCACATAAGAACTCAAATCCAATCACATCTCCATTGGATTTTACCGGTTTCATCTGCGTCATTTTTCCTTCCGGACAGTTCAGTTTCTCTGAAATTTCCCGAAGTACTTTGCTGCCCGTACATTCTTTGTACTTTACATCAAATTCCCTTAATTCATCAATACTGTCAAACTCTTCAATAATACCGGCATCATACTTTCTGATATACATTTCCATTTCATCCATATGCGCCATATAAAGATTTTCCCAGTATTCATCCCACAGTTCTTTTTTCTGAAAAGCTTCTTCAAGATACGGCAGCAACTGTGTACTGAATTTTTCATTAAAGAATACATGACCTTTCATCACCCATGCATTCTCGCCACCAATCTGAACCCCTATGATTTTCCCTGTATTATCAGTCTTGATACACCACTCTTCTGTAGCACCATCTGCATATTCAGAAGCATAAAATGCATTTTCACTTTCTTCCATAAATACATTTTCTGTGAAATAATTGTCTGCTGAACAGATCCAGGTATTTTTCAAATATTCTCTCGCAACATACAAAGTAGAAAAATTATTCATTTGTTTGTAATATGGATTTTCAACAAGAATCACATGATATTTTTCTTTCAGATATTCAAACTTTTCTTTCAAATATCCGACTACGATAACAATTTCATCAATTCCTGCTTCTCTCAGCTGTCTGATCTGACGTTCAATCATAATTTCGTCTTTCACATTCAAAAGCGCCTTCGGCGTCTCCAGTGACAATGGTGCAAATCTTGAGGACATTCCGGCAGCCATAATAATAGCATTTCTAGTCATTTTCCATTCTCTCCTTTGCAAGCCTGTAAAATTCTTTTGCATAACGATACTGTTTCAGAGAATACTCACCAAACTCCACTCCTAGGATTCTCTTATATTCGCACCAGTTACTCCATAAGAAACCACAGATTGCTATATAGCAATATATCTTTGTTCTGACTTCTTCCAGACACCCTTCTGTAAAATAAGCATCAATCAAACGATCAATCTGTTCTTTCTCATACAATGCATAAATTGCAAACATCGCAATATCTACATGTGGATCCTGCATTCCTGAATACTCCCAATCAATAAGATATATCCTGTCATCCACAAAGAGAAAGTTATCCGGAACTGCATCAATATGAGTTAATGTATACTCTTTTTCCTGCTGATCAACAAAGAATTTCAGTTCATACATTTTTTCCTTTGTCTTCTCATAATCGCGATAAATGGATTTCTCTCCATTTCTGTACTGTTCATATTTTTCAATCTGCTCAAACAAGTCAAAAGAATGATCTACTTTCAGATTCTGCTCATGTACATTTCTCAGATACTTCATGCATGCTTTCACGTCATTTTCATTTTCTGCATCACAATTCCTTGCACCCTCTAAAAATTCTGTAATCTTATACCCTTTTTCTTTCGACATATATCGAACTGGATCACAGATTCCTTTCGGACCAATCACCTGATAAACATCATACTCTTGGCTTCTATTAATCATCTTATCCGTTCCTTCTCCCGGAACTCTCATAATATAACGTTTCTCTCCGCAACGGAAACGGAATGAACGATTTGTCATTCCTTTTTTCAATGGCTCAATCTCTGTAATCTCTCTAAGTTCACAGGAAAGGGTGTCTGAGATAATATCAAGAAGTTCTGAATTCAGCTGATCGGAATTTTCATCAAGATCTCTTAACTGTTCCAGTGTATTGATTTCCAAAACTTCTCCTTTTTTCACTTCTTTTGGAAAAAGGATCATCTTTTCCTTCTCCATCGCTGCATCCTCCCAGAATGAATTATAATATCTGCGATGTTCTGTCATTCCGCTGATATTCTGTTTTAAGACGCCTGCGCTTTCTTTATTAATATAGGCAATCCCCACCATGTGATTACCGTCTTCTGCACCACCGACCGCTTTTAATTCCATCTTTCGGTTCATGCGGATCGTACTATCTTCATCTGACGTATCATCAATCATGTACCAGGAATAAAGTTCCGTCTCTGAAAATGGATTTTTCCTACACCAGAGATCACATGGTACTATATATGCATTTTCTAACCTATCCTTTACTTTCGCAAGCGAAAACAGATTATTCTTCACTGCATATTCCTTATTATAAACCAGTTCCACTCCATACTCATCGATCAAGTATTCATACTGTTCTTTCATGAATCCAACAACGATAGTGATCTTATGGATTCCTTTTTCCTTCAGCTGTTTGATCAGACGCTCCACCAAGGTCTCGCCTTTTACTTCAAGCATTCCCTTGGATACTTCTGTATTGATCGGTATCATTCGCATTCCTGCTCCAGCTGCAAGGATTATAGCCTGTTCAGGGCGATTCTCTTCAAACAACTCTTCCGCCTGTTCAGTCAATCTATAATCTGCATGCAGATACCCTCTCTTCACAAGCTCTGAAAGTGAAGTATTCACCTTGCCAAGTGAATAACCAGAAATTTCAGATAGACATCTCTGATTTTCATATGTTTCTTTTTTTAAAATGTTCAGCAAATCAAGTTCTTGCTTGTTCATATACTTTCTTTTCTCCTTTTTCATGAACTTGTTTTAGTATATCACTACAAAAAATAAAATGCAAGACAATATTTTAATATTGTCTTGCATTTTATTTTTTAACTAAGAATCAGTACTTGTGTTTTAATAAACCTCAAAATATTCTGTTTTTTAAAGCAAAACACCTTCCTGATCGAAAATGTACCATTCTCCATCAATCAACTGTTTACCTGTTACTGCACAACCATTTGCATCAAAATAATAAGTAAAACCATCAAGTGTCTTCCAACAGTTCTTCTCTACAGTTCCATTTGCTCCAAAGTATATTTTTCGTTCATCTGAAAAATATACATATCCTATATTATTCGTTATCATTTTTCCAAGATAATCAAAATAATAGAATTCATTTCCTATTTTTACACATGAATCACCGTACAGATATTTATTACCATTCTCCAAATAGTACCAATCATTTCCTACTTTGTTCCATCCGTTTTTCAAATTCTGAGAAATTCTGTTTCCCTTACCATCAAAATAGTAATATTCTCCATCCATATATTCAAGACCTTCAACCGATCTGCTTTCTCTGAACAGATAATATTTCCCATCTATTCTGCGTGTTGTATGGAATATAGCCACTCCATCTTCGAAATACATTCCATTACACCAGCCATCTGTTAAAATAGCTCCATTAGAATCTGCATATCCAACACTATGCATATAATCATTTCTCATCATTAATCCACTGCTATAGAAATAGTATGTGTTTCCGTTAATTTGCAATATCTCATTAGTAGCAAATACTCCATCTTTCACATAATACCATTCACCATCCGGAGTAGTTAACCATCCATTATCCTGAGCAGTAAGAGTTCCTGTAATCACGCCATTCTTATCCAATATTGAAAGTGTTTTCCTATCTTTAGATAATACATTGCCAGTTTGTAAAATGCCATAGTTATCAAATAGATATGTTTTTCCATCAATTACCTGCTTACCTGTATACAAAGCACCATCACTTCCAGCATAAGCATAGGCATGTCTATTATTACTACACCATCTATTTGTGATAACCATACCGTTTTTGTCCAACCAATACTGCTTTCCATTCTCTGAAACTATTGTTGCATATCGCATAGTTCCATCAGATTCAAAGAAATATCTATTATTGTCTATTGTCATAGAAGTGTCTTTCACTATCATATTATCTTTGACATAATAATATTGTCCTGCAATCAGATTCCACCCCGGTGTTACTGTTATACCAACTCCATCACATGCACCATTTGATGAAAATCTATATAATTGTCCATCGATAATTGTATCCTGGTTAATCATAACAGAATCTTTAAAATAATACCAAACATTATTGATCTTTTTCCATCCATCAGAAACGCATTCACCATTTTCATCAAAGTAGAAATAGATTCCAGGATTAACTTGAATCCAACCATTTACAAGCATTGCTCCTGAATTGGTAAAATAATGATTGTAAGAATATGTATTACTCTACATAACTCCATTAACGCTGAACAAATAAGTTGCACCGTTAATAACTCTAGAATCATCTATTACCGGAATTCCTTCTTCAATATAATAATATAATCCATTATCTTCTAACCAACCTGTCTGTGTGGAATCTAATGCTTTTATCCAAGTTCCATCAGTGCGGAAAATGTTATAGTTTCCATTGATCTTAACTGCTCCAGTCACTGCTGATGCATTCTTTAAATAGTACCATTTTCCATCTGCTGTTGCATACCATCCTTCTTTCTGAAGTCTTCCGCTTTCATCTGCATATATAACACCTTCATTCGTATTACGAAGTGTTCCTGTTAACATTTCTCCTTCAGAATCAAAATAATACATACTTCCATCAATTTCACGTTTTTCTGAACGTACTTTTTCTGAAGAGTTTTTATCAAAATAGTACCATTTTTGTGAAATCATTTTCCAGCCTGTAACAAGGTTTCCGTTTTCAATATAATACTTATCATTTATCCAACCATCCTGCGTATATTCTTTACCCATACCATCAAGTCCAAAAACATACAATTTACCATCTTTTGTTTTTTTGGCATTTACACACATTTTTCCATTTTCAAAATAATATACTATATTGTTGATTGTCTGAATTCCTGAAAGAGCAATTCCGTCATTATCAAAATAATACCATGTATTATTAATGAAGTGATTACCAAATGACTGTTGTTGTGCTAAGTACCAACCTTTGATAAGATGTCCATTTTCATCAAATCCGTAAGGTTTCCAATTATAATCATCTGTTTTAGCATAACTAACGTCATTTCTTGCCATTTTGCCGTCTGATAAGAAGTAATATTTATTGTTACCAATTGTCATAAATTGATCTCTTACAATATCTCCGTCTTTTGCATAATACCAACCAGTTGTCATTTCCTTCCATCCGTCGGTTTTCAGACTTACAGATTGTGCAATCGTTCCATCTGCGCCAAAGTAATACAATGTTCCATTTTCTGCTGCTGTCTGATTCTTCCACATTTGTCCGCTTTCAGAAAAATAGTATTTTACATTATTTACATTTGCAATTCCAGATGCTGCCTTTCCATCTTCATAATAATACCAAGAATCACCATCATAATAGTACCAGCCTGTAATTACATGACCTTCTTTGTCCGTTCTATAATACTGCCAAGCCCCTTCATTATCAAACGCACGACAAGTACTATTTATAACCATCTTTCCAGAATCATCAAAAACATAAGTATAATTTCCAATTTGCTGTACAGTAGTTCGTAATAATTCTTTATTTTTTACATAATACCAATTATTGCCAACGAAAACCCATTCATCCTGATCTATTTTTTTGATAATCTTTCCTTCACCGTTTGCGCCAAAATAATAGAATGTTCCATCAACTATCACCGCCAAATTTGTTCGCATTGAAGAATCAAAATAATATGTTTTTCCATTAATTGTTGCAAGACCTTTTACTTGCACTCCGTCAGTTCCATAATAATACCGATTACCATACTCGGTATACCAACCAGTTACAAGATGTCCCTGCTCATCCACTCGGTAGTTCTTATAGCGATTTGTTTCATCATCATAAATTTGCAAATCAGTATTTGTATACATAATTCCATCATATCCCATATAATATGTATACTGTCCAACTTTTACGAAATCACCTCTTACAAGGTCTTGATCTTTAACATAATACCAATTATTACCTGCTGCAAGCCATCCATCTGTATCAAGCTTTTTCTGGATTGAAAGTACACCATCTTCTCCAAAATAATAGAATTCTCCATCTATGGTTGTTCCATAATTTGTTCGCATTGAATAATCAAAATAGTATGTCTTTCCATCTATGGTTTTAAGACCTGTTGCAATTGTCCCGTCTGTATTATAATAACGCCAATCGTTGCCATTATTATACCAGCCTTTAACCATATGTCCTTCTTTATCAAATCTGCAAATTTTTACTTCTTCAAACGGAGAACCATAGATCCAAGCCTCGCCATCAGTGTACATTGTACCATCATGATTCATATAATAGGTATACTGTCCAATTGTTAACAATTCGTTTCTTACAAGTTCTTGGTTTCTGGCATAATACCAATTATCACCCACTTTAAACCAACCGTCTGTATCAAGTTTTTTCTTAATTGAAAGTACACCGTCTTCTCCGAAATAATAGAATTCTCCATTTATAGTTGTTCCATAATTTGTTCGCATTGAATAATCAAAATAATATGTCTTTTCATCAATTATTGTAAGGCCTTCTGCTTGCACTCCATTGCTATCATAATAATAAATTTTATTATTCTCATCTGTATACCAGCCTTTAACTAAATGCCCCTCTTTATCAACTCTATAATTTTTTGAAGTTCCATCACTATAGTTATATATATAAAATGTTTTATCTGTACACATTTTACCATCATGATCCATATAATAAGTGTACTGTCCTAACTCAAGCAATTGATTTCTTACAAGATAATTATCTTTTGCATAATACCAGTAACCACCTGCACTTATCCATCCTTCCTGGCTAAGGCTTCTCTCAATTTCCAGTTCACCATCTGGTCCAAAGTAATAAAACATTCCATCCTGGCTGATCCACATATAGTCTTTCTTCATCCAATCGGAAAAGTAATACTTCTTTCCATTAATTGTTGTAAGTCCACTTACTCGTGCACCATCTTCACCATAATAATACCATTCATTATAATCTTCATTTTGTTTTTTTGATTGATACCATCCTTTATAAAGATGTCCGGCCTCATCTGTTCGATAATACTTCTGCCCGCTTGTTTCTGGATCATTATAAAGGTATTCACCTATTACCATTGTTCCATCGGATGAAATAATATAAACATAGCCACCATCTTCAATGAACTCGTCACAAACAAACTCTCCATTTTTTACATAATACCAATCGTCCCCAAACTTTGCCCAACCATCTTTTGACGGCTTTAATTGAGACTCTACACTACCATCCTGACCAAGATAATATAGTGTGCCATCAACAATCACTCTACGATTTATATACATATAACCGTTAAAATAGTAAGTCTTTCCATCAATTTCTGTTAGTCCATCAGCTTGTACACCATTACTATCATAATAATAGATATGATCATTCTCATCTGTATACCAGCCTTTGATCAATTCTCCATCTTCATCTACTCTATAATACATACCCTTTTGAGTTTTGGAGTCATAATAATATACTATTCGATTTTTATAAAGTTCTCCATATGAATTAAAAAAATAGGATTTTCCATTAATTTCTGTAATGCCTTCTGCTCGCACTCCATCATTATCAAAATAATAGCATTTATTGTTAATCCACTGCCAACAGTCAGCCACTCTTGCACCACTAGATCCAAGATAGTACCACGTATCATCCAAATACAGCCAACCTGCCTGCATTGCTCCACTGGCATCCATATAATATGTGGCATCCCCTACTTTTGTCCAACCTGTCTGCATAATGCCTTTCGCATCAAAATAATACCATACTCCATTTAACAATAACCACTGCGATGTCTTGTATGTACCATCTCCATTACTATACTTCCACTGACTTCCATCCAACTCCCAATGTCCTTTTGACAATCCAAAATGATTCGCAATACCTGTTGCATCAGCAACTCCGCATTGCTTTAAAAAAGATTCATCTTTCAATTTTGCCGCATCATCTTCATTGTCAATAAAAGCATGTTCTACAATAATTCCCGGAAATCCTGCATTTTTACTATGTCGAATTATACCATAGTAATCTCCCGATGAGCCATCTGCATATTCATACTTTGAACCATCCG